>Ga0307515_10009171_pt1 | contig 19174 bp, 3 predicted proteins | sample 17_EM_MG_FD_194513 | JGI IMG/M metagenome (GOLD analysis project Ga0307515, IMG submission 194513) | Populus trichocarpa ectomycorrhiza microbial communities from riparian zone in the Pacific Northwest, United States - 17_EM | ecosystem: Host-associated > Plants > Roots > Unclassified | place...
TTAGGTTCTTATAATCCGTCTTAACTATAAATAGTTTCTCTACGCCTTATAAGAATGCTCTCTATTCCTTAAGTACTACAACTATACCTAATAACTCTTTGTTATAAACGTCATAGTTTAACTCTAATAGTGTTATTTTCTAACTATAATATAATACTGGGTGCTATGCGTCCTTATACCTCTATAATAAGTATACTCCTAGTATATAATCTAATATATTTATTTTTACAACCGTATCTAGTCCTAGTTAGTAGATTTTAAGGATTAGCTCCTGGGTAAATAACTCCTTAAGTTCCTTAAATAACTTTTTTTATTTATCTCCCTATACCTATAGTTCCTCTTTCTTTATAAGCCTAGTAAACGGTTTAATATTCTTTAACCACTATATTATAAACCTTCTATAGTAGTTATAAAACCCTAAGAATAACCTTAACTATATTCTATTTTCTAGTTCTTACCAACTTACTATAGCTTTAATTTTCTTTAGGTCTATACTAATATGACTTAATTTAATAATAATTTTAATAAAATCGGTCTTCCTTGTAAAGAACTTGCATTTTTTAATTACTACTAGTATCTGTTCTTCTTATAGTCTCTTTAAAACCTATTTAATGTGTTCCCTATACTCTTCCTTAGTTATTAAGTAGATAATAATATTATTAAGGTATACTATAATAAATTTATTAAGGTGCTCTCCTAATACACTATTAATTCTTTTCTAAAATATTACTAGTGTATTTATTAACCCAAATTGTATTACTAATAGTTTATATAGTCCTTCTCTTAACCTAAAGGCTGCCTTCTATTTATCTCCCTCCTTAATTCTAATTTAATAGTACGCCCATCTTAGATCTATCTTTGTAAAGATTTGCGCATTACCTATCCAATTCTAGATTTTGCTAATTAAGGGTAAAGGATACCTATCCTTTCTAGTAATGCTATTTAACTATCTATAGTTAATATATAGCCTAAGTTTTCCGTTCTTCTTTAGTATAAACAGTACTAGATAACCTACTAATAACTATAATAGTCTAATATATCCCTTTTATAAGTTTTCCTAAACAAACTCTTTAAGTGCTCTAGACTCTTTTTTAGTAAGCTTATAGGTTAAAAAGAACCTTAGACTTATTTCTAGTTCTAACTCTATTTTATAGTCCTATACTATATAATCTGCTAGCTTTTTACTTTTTAGGCTCTATAGTTTTTTACTATACTTATAGTATCTCTTTAGTATATAACTTAAGCCTCGCTTAGTCTCTTTATATATCGCTCTAACTTAGTACCATACTAACTTAGTTTACTATCGCATTTTATAGCGTTAAGTATCTCTAATATTAACCTAATCTATAATCCAATTAATCTTTAAATTATATTCCTATAACTAAGGCATTCCTAATACTGCCTTATCCCGTCCTAATAGTAGGATATTAAAAAACATCTTAATTTATCTCCCTTTAATGGTTATCTAAATAGGTCCTATTTTAAGGTTAATAATCCCTCCTCTATAGGCTATTAGATCTTCTAAAATTGTAACTAGTAGGTAAGATTGCTCCTTTTATCTATAAGGTAATCCTATTCTCTTAACTACTACTAATAAGATATAGTTCCGCGTTACTCTACTATCTATTAGTGCTTTAAACTACTAGTCTTACCATTTAACTTATAAATTTAAGTATTGTCCTTAAATTCCTTTAAGGGTCTAAGGCTCTACTACTAGCTCCCTTTAGTTTTATAGGCCTCTACTTTTCCTAACTATTAGCTACTTAATCCTATTATACTTAGCTTGCTCTTTAGCTAATACCTAGTTCGCTTTTTATCTTTAATATACTATAGACACGTATTTTCTAGGCATTCCTACTACTATTATCTATCTAAGCATTCTTCTATAAAGAATCTTTTTAGTTAAAGTATTAAGTCTCCTAACTCTTAAACTTCTGTTAGATACTATCCGTATATATATTTAGCATTCCTATATTATTACTTATCTAGCGCCTAATATCTCCTTATAAGGTATTTCTAGTTCTTTTATTTCGGATTTTTGTATATTTCGCATATATTATCTATATATATAATTTATAATAGCGTATAGTGCGCTAGGTACTTTAGGTTAACTCTTAACTTATCTTTATCTTTAAGTTTAAACCTTTGTTATATTAATCTGAATATTATAACTTTATTCGCAGGTACTAAGATACGCCTCTTACTTCTCTAGTCCTCTAATTATTCCTCTAGATCCTTTAATATTATAATTAAGGCTCCTTTAATATAAGTTATAGCCTTCTCTATAATTGGGTGGTTTTAGATAACTCGTTTATCTAACCACATATAAAAATCTTCCCACTTATTATTATGTCGTTACCTATACTACTTTTAGTATAGCTGTTAAAGTATATACGGCTTATCCGTAAGGAAGTATCTTATTATTATTATATTATAATAGCCTTTTATATATCGTTTTTTAAACCTAATAGGGATCCCTAGATCCTCTTCATCTTCTAGCTTAGTAAGCCACTTAGCTCTTAGTGTGCCTGCCCTAAGCCTATTAGTAATTCTTTATATAGGTGCTCTGTTCCTTATACGACTTAGTATACTAGATTTTCTATATAGTTTCTGTTTTTGCTATATAATAATTCTTTGCCTAAATTCTTCTATAGTTTTTTTTGGTTTACGTCTTGCAAATAGATCCTTAAAGTACTCTTACTTCTTAATCTTAGTATTAACACTTTAATCCTATTACTAAGCCTTGCTTGTAATTTCTTTAATAGTCCTTATTCTATTACTAAAATCTTAGTCCTATAAGATTCTTAATCCTAAGCTTACTTCTATCTTAAGCTTAGCTCTAGCCTTAGTCTAATTAGGCTTCTATAGTATTCCCATTTTATTTTAAAAATCTTAAATCTTACTTATCTTGTCTTAAAAGTCTTATACTTTTAGGAAACTTTATCCTAAGCTTATTTATATATTATTAAACTAAGCTATCGCTCTACTCCACTAGTTATCGTCTATTATAGATTCTTAAGCTTACCTTATCTTATCTTAAGAATCTTAGTCGTCTTATATCTTGTCCTAAGAATCTTAGGGGTCATTTGGTTGCACCTCTATATTCAATATAGAGGCTCCATATTTAACCGAAATGGAGCTTAAATATAAATATAAGGTGGTCGTTCGGTAAATATAACGACTTTTAAATATGGAGCTCCTCTATATCGGCAAGCGCGTTAAAATTGGAAGCTATACTATATACGGTAGTTAAAATGAGGTTCTTGGCACCGTTTCAATATATAGCCTTTAAGCCTCCATTCCATATTCTATACGAATATAGAGCTCTTATATACGCGCTAAAGTAACGACTTTTTGTGATATAGCGACTCCACACACCCCGATCGCGATACTGCTGTCGCATTTGCAAGCCTTATCTAATTTTATTATTTTGACCTTCGTGATTGCCATGAGCTTGTTTCTGGGGGGCGTTTATACTTAGTATACTGATATATAGCGAGGAACAAAGTGGATATTGTAATTGCTCTACGGCCATAAGCAACGACTTGTAAATCTAACTTATATAAAGCCCGAGGTGTTTAGGAAGCTTTTTAATTGGTTATAACTATATAGCGACTTAAAGGACATAAAGCTTTTATTAGCGGCTGAGAAGCTGTTAATATTCCTAATAATATTTTCTAATAATTTGTTATACAGATTACTGAGTAAGGTAACTTAATACTTATCTGCAACGATCCACTAGTATGTATTTACCTGCTAGCTAAACTTCTGGTATTAATTTGCTGCGTTATAGAGCTGTATATAAAGTCCTTCCTAGCCTTTTAAAATTGCATAAGGAAGTCGTTTGGCTTCCTAAGAATCTTACTCCAAAAGAGATTGCTAATAACCCCAAATAATATCCTTTCTTTGCCGATTGTATTAGAGCTCTTAACGGCACTTATCTACCAGTTTCTATAACTAGTGGGTATATAAGATAAGCTCCATAGCGTGGAAGGAAAGGAGGGTTATTGTAGAACGTTCTTATAGCCGTTAATTTCTAGATAAACTTCCTCTATATTCTAGCTAGTTAGGAAGGCTCTGCTTATAACTCTAGAGTCCTTAATTTAGCAAGAGCGAAAGGATTTAAAGCCTTACCTGGTAGATATTACGTTGCAAATACCGGGTACTTTAATACGCCTATAACCTTAACTCCCTACCACGGTGTACTGTAACGGAACCTTGTAGCAAAAACTACGGTGGGCTCGTTAATAGGCTAGGTATATAGGTGATGCAAATTAAAGTTAATAACGTAATAATAACTAGTGGAGTGGTTGCCTAACAGATTAACTCTAATTGTATTCTGAGAATCACTATAAGGAAGGAACTATCTAGGTAGGGACTAAGGGTCCTTAAATACATAACTATACTCCTATGAAATTCTTCTTATACGTAATATACGTGTTATATATAAGGTACGTAAGTTTCTCTTATTCCTCTTGTTTAATACGTAGCATGTTATATAACCTTAGTTACTATTCCTCATTATATAGCTTTACTAGATCTATCCTAGACCGTGCTCTTATTAACTAACTAGCTTCTTTTAACTCTTCTTTAAGTAGTTATAATATTGTACTTAAAGCGTCCGTAACACTATCTCCCTCCTCTTTATCTTCGTCCTTAAAGATTTCTAGTATCTCTAAGTCGTTTACTAGAGGTATAATGTCCGTCTAATTAATTTGGTTAATGTCGTTACTTATTATACCTAAAGCTTCTTCTTCTTTATACGCGCAACGTTGTGCCCATACTGTTGTTGCCATATTATTACTTAGTGAAATTATACCGTCTCCGTGTTCTTGTTATGCGAAAAAGGGGTTAGTTTATATTACGTTAGCAAGTTCTTTATCCCGGCAACCCTCTTTTTATTTAAAGTGCACTAAAGCAAACATTTAATTGTCCTATAATGTTCGCTCTACTTCTAACGCTAAGTATACGCGTCCTATAACTCTTAGTAGTCTTTAAGTTCCCTAAGTAATTTATTATAGGGTCTTGTGTTTAATCTACTGCTGCGAAGCTTAACGGTAATCTAGCGTAGGCTCTTGCTAAGCTTAAGCGTTCCCGTAACGCTAAGCAGAAGGCCCTAGATGCTCGTATTACGGCGTCCGCTTAGTTGCTTTGTCTTAAGAAAGTTCGTAAGAAGGTTTATTCTAAGGAGTAAAAACTTATAAAACAAGGTCTTTAGGAACTTAGTAATAAGAGAACTAACTCTCTTCCTATAAAGGGAACAACTCTGAGTAGTTTAGCAGTCACTCTTCCTAGGTCCCCCTTAAGTAACTCGTTTTTTAGCGATTCTTCTTTATTAATATTGCCTGACCTGTTTTCTTCTAATACTCCTATACCTTTCTTATAGCATTCTTTAAATTCTCTAGTGGCTCCTAGGTAGTCTTATTATAGCCTATTTACTTTACCTTATACTATATTTTATTATTAATGTCCTCGTAGCTAACGATCCTTAAAACTTGCTATTTGTCTTCCTTTTATCCTCTATACGTATCTACCTCATAAACTAGTAGCTTAATATTCCCGTATGCTAGCTCTAGCATTGCGATATGCTATATAGGGTAGATTTTCATTTTAGCTAGTAGGTTTAACTTAAACATAACTAGTGAAATTTTCTACGTAATTTTAAAAGGTCTTAGTCTAACATAGTCTAACTTCTTACTTGGTCGTCGACTTTTGAAATTTTTATATAGTAGCCATACTTTATCTCCCTCCTTAAGATCTGGTCCCTTAGATCTCTTAGCATTATAGTACCTTTTTATTTTCTTTTATACTTCCTTTACTAATTCTATAAGGTCTACATAAAGATTTATTAACATCTTTATTCTTTCTTTAGCTATGCTACTCGTTTTCTTTACTTAACGTAGCAATAATAATATTCTCGGCTTATATCCGTAATTCGCCTTAAATAGTAATGTACCTATTCCTTTTTAAGGTGTTGCGTTGTATACAAACTATATAACTAGTAATAACGATACCTAATTATTCTATGCGTAATTAATATAATGTCTTAGATACTACTTTAGTGTCTAATTTAATCTTTCTGTTTAACCGTCTATCTGCGGATAATATACGGTGGAAGTTACTACTCAAACTCCTTACTTTACTAAGAATACCTCTTAGAATGCTACTATAAATCTTAGATCTCTATCCAATATAATTTTACTTAGTGCTCCATGTCTTACAAATACTTCTTTAACATAGATTCTAGCGATATTCTCCGCTAAGATTTCTTCTATACAGGCTATAAAGTATCCCTACTTTATAAGCTTATCTACTATTACTAAAATCGCATTATAATCCTATCCGGTAATAGGGTCTCTTAACTTTAGTAGCTTAATAATAAAGTCCTATAATATGACCTCCTATAGTCTCTCTGGTATTTTAATAGGTTGTAGCCCTCCATACAGCTTATACCTTATTAGTTTATTTCTTTAGCAATTTAGATACTCCTTAGTGACCTTCCTAGCTATCCTCTAGATTCCGTTAATGATATACTTCTCTTAGAGTCTTATTACTAAGCCTATGGCTCTATTATATCCTTAAGTTAGTCCCTTATAGAAGTCCTCCATAAACTACTTTACTATACTTCTTAGGATGTACTTTGCTTTTTAGTTTTCGTATATATCTAACTATAAATCTTCTAGCTGTGCTTCTAGAATTCTTTATGCCTAAAAGCTTTCTAGTAACTTATAAACTCTTTTTAGTTCATCTTCTTAAGTTACTATAATTTTTAGATAATTATATCTAATCAATCCGTCTGTATCTCTTTATAGTAAAGCCCCTAATAGCTTCTCATCGTTTTATAATTTAGCCTTTTAACTTAACGTATTAGCCCGTGTATTGTCTGTACCCTTAATATACTAAATCTTAAAATGGTATTCTATAAGCATCTCTGCCCATCTAACCTATTTTTAGTTAAGTTCCTTTATTATTAGGAATCCTATTAGGTTCTTATAATCTATCTTAACTATAAATAGTTTCTTTATACCTTATAAGAATGCCCTCTATTTCTTTAGTGCTGTAACTATACCTAATAACTCTTTATTATAGATGTCGTAGTTTAACTCTAGTGGTGTTATCTTCCGACTATAGTATACCACTAGATGCTATCCATCTGGATACTTTTATATAAAGTATACCCCTAGTATAAAGTCTAATATATCTATCTCTATAACCGTCTCTAGTCCTAGTTAATAGATTTTAAGAACTAGCTCCTAAGTAAATAACTCTTTAATTTTCCTAAAGAGTCCCTACTATTCCTCTCCCTATGCCTATAGTTCTTCTTTCTTCATTAATCGCGTAAGTGGTTTAATGTCTTTTAACTACTACGCTATAAACTTTCTATAGTAATTGCAAAACCCTAGGAACAATTTTAACTGCATAACGTTCTCTAGTTCTTACCAATTTACTATAGCCTCGATCTTCTTTAGATCTATACTAAGTTAGCCTAGTTTAATAATAAATCCTACAAAATTGGTCTTCCTAGTAAAGAACTCGCATTTCTTAATTACTACTAGCATTTATTCTTTTTATAGTCTCTTTAAGACCTATTTAACGTGTTCTCCGTATTCTTCCTTAGTCATTAAGTAGATAATAATATCGTTAAGGTATACTATAATAAATTCATCCAAGTATTCTCCTAATATATTGTTAATACGCTTCTAAAATATTGCTAGTGCGTTTATAAACCTAAATTGTATAACTAATGGTTTATATAGTCCTTCCTTTAACCTAAAGGCTGCCTTCTATTCGTCGCCTTTTTTAATTCTAATCTAATGGTACGCCCATCTTAGATCTATTTTTATAAAGATTTGCGCATTACTTATCCTATCTTAGATTTCGCTAATTAAGGGTAAAGGATACCTATCCTTTCTTATAATGCTGTTTAACTATCTATAGTTAACACACAGCCTTAGTTTGCTATTCTTCTTTAGTATAAATAGTACTGGATAACCCGCTAATAACTACGATGGTCTAATATATCCCTTCTATAAGTTTTCTTAGATAAACTCTTTTAATGCTTTACCTTCTTCTTCGGTAAGCTTATAGATTAGAAAGAATCTTAGACTTATTTCTAGTTTTAATTCTATCTTATAGTCCTATGCTATATACTCTAACAGCTTTTCACTCTTAGGTGACTATAACTTCTTACCGTACTTATAGTATCTCTTTGGTATATAGCTCAGCCCTTTTTCTATTTCTTTATAGGTTACTTCTACTTAGTACTATACTAACTTAGCTTATTGTTACATTTTACGGCGTTAAGTATCTCTAATATTAACTTAACCTATAATCTAATTAATCTGTGGATTATATTCCTATAACTAAGGTATTCCTAATACTACCTTATTATTCCCCAATGGTAATATATTAAAAGACATCTTAATTTATCTTCCTTTAATAGTTAACTAAATTAGTCCTGTTTTAAGATTAATAATGCCTCCTTTATAGGCTATCAGATCTCCTAAAATTATCACTAATAGGTAAGATTGTTCTTTCTATCTGTGCAGTAACCCTATTTTTTTAACTGCTATTAGTAAGATATAGTTCCTTATTACTCCACTATCTATTAATGCCTTAAACTATTAATCTTGCTATTTAACTCGTAAATTTAGGTATTATACTTAAATTCCTTTAAGGGTCTAAGGCTCTACTACTAGCTCCCTCTGGTCCTGTAGGCCTCTACTTTTCCTAACTATTAGCTACTAGATCCTATTTATACTTAGTCTAACTTAGGCTAATACGTAGTTCGCTTTTTATCTTTAATATACCATAGACAGGTATTCTCTAGACATTTCTACTATTATTATCCATCTAGGTATTCTTCCGTAAGGAATCTTCCTAATTAAAGTATTAAGTCCCCTTATTCTTAAACTTCCACTAGTTACTAACTATATATATACTTAGCGTTTTAATATTTCGCCTTATCCGTTATCTAATATATCCTTATTAGATACTTCCAATTTTTATCCTTTAGTGCTCTATATATATTGCACGCATTATCTACATATACTATCCATAATAGTGTATAATATACTTAATATCTTAGGTTAACTCTTAGCTCGTCTTTATCCTTAAGTTTAAACCTATCTTGTGTTAATCTGAGCGTTATAACTTTATTTACAGGTACTAAAATTTACCTTTTACTTCTCTAGTCCTCTAATTACTCCTCTAAATCCTTTAATATTATAATTAAGGCTTCTTTAATATAAGTTATAGCCTTCTCTATAATTGGGTAGTCTTAGATAACTTTTTCGTCTAACTATATATAGAAATCTTCCCACTTATTATTATATTGTTATCTATACCACTTTTAGTATAACTGCTTAAGTATATACGGCTTATTCGTAAGGAAATATCTCTTCGTTACTACATTATAACAGCCTTTAGTGTATTATTCCTCAAACTTAGTAGAAATCCCTAAATCCTCTTCTTACTCTAGTTTAGTAAGCTACTTAGCTCTTAGTATACCTATTCTAGGTCTATTAGTAATTCTTTATACTAGTGCTCTATCCCTTATACGTCCTAATATACTAGATCTCTTATCTAGTTTCTATTCTTGCTATAAGGTAATTCTTACTCTAAATTCCTCTATAGTTTCTTTTCTTTCGCGTCTTATGAGTGGATCCTTAAAGTTATCTTACTTCTTAATCTTAGTATTAACTTTTTAATCTTTAGGCCGAACACTACGTTCTCCTAGTAGGTCCTCTAGGTCTATATATTTATCTCCTAGTCTAACTGCTATTTATATTATAGATTCTCTAATCTATAAAGAAGCCTCTTGCCTCTTACTTATAGGTGTCCTAATTCGTACTCTAAATTATTAGTCCCTTAGATTCTTTAATCCTAAGCTTACTTTTAACTTAAGCTTAGCTCCCGCCTTAGTCTAACTAGGCGTCCGTAGTGTTCTTATCTCATCTTAAGAGTCTTAAATTTTACTTATCTCGTCTTAAGAATCTTATACCGTTGGGAATTCTTATCCCGAGCTTATTCGTATATCTTTAAACTAAGCTACTGCCCTACTCTATCGGTTTTCGTCCGTTATAGGTCCTTAGGTATGCCTTATCTTACTTTAAGAATCTTAGTCGTCTCTTATCTCGTCTTAAAAATCTTAAGCCTTTAGCCTTTTGCCTTTATTAAGTGCTAAAGTAGTTTACTATCCTACTTGTCACGGAACGCGGGCAATGGCTACAAAGCGTATGTATTCGGGGAGTCTATAAGACGTTGCGCGATCGATCGTAAGGGTCGAGGGCGTAAGGAGGTGATATACCCTCGCGTAGCTGACATAAGCTGTACGCGAGGTGTACGCGAGAGCACGGGGTTCTCCTATAGAGGCCCCTGCGGTCGGGTTCCGTAACACTACCCCCCCTCCTATTAAGGCGGAGCTCCGGCGACGCTGTAGTTGCTATATACATATAGGGGGAAATGCTTAAGGTATCTAGAAGAAGGAATATCGTTATAGGTGTGACGGGCTCGTATAGGTGCTTCTGACTTAAAGCTTGTGGGTTGCTACTATGCGAAGGTACTGGGCTATAGAGGGGAAGGAGGCTGTTAGGGACTTGGTGAGGTGTAAGGGTGTTGCCGAGGCGCTAGTAGTAAGCGAGCCAATAGCGATTTTCCATCCCGGGGATGGAAAATCCTAATTAGTTGGCTTCTCCTTAGCGTCTAGAATCTAACCAATTAGATAACTTTAACCGGCGGTTGAAGTTCCTTAACATCTCATCGGAGTAGTCACGTGACGGTAATATATAACGATTTAGCTGTAACGGCTCCTATAGGGGATTAGGTATAAAATCTCTGCTTAGGCCTAGTTTCTATAGGTTTACGTAATAGAAATCGCTGATTAAATCTTTTGTGTTTTTAAAATCTTTTTATAGTTGCTATTCTGGCTAATTTATGTCAAATCCTATATAGGTAGCTTTATAGTAGAGCCGCCGTCCTCTGCCTTTGCTAAAGTATTTGGAGTTAATAATTCGTTTAATGGTCCACTCCTTATGGTTCTCGTCTTTGTTCTTATCTCGGATTAGTACCGGTAGGGGTTTAGACTATATTTATCCTGGTAGAGGGTTAGGCTGGTAAAGGTGTAGTAGCTATGGGTAAAACACGGGCCATATCCCGCGAGTAGCTAAGGCAGGCGGGAGCTCTAGTTCGTATATAGCTCCTCTATTAATAACTCGTTTAATCTGGTAGAGGCTAAGGTTCTTATAATTAAGTGACTTTATAGGTCTCTGTATAGAGATATTGCGTGTATCTAACTATACCTAGTTGCTAACACGCATCTCGGGTGGTGGTGTTTTGTAGTAGTTAGCGAAGTAAGCTTATTTTGCTTGGGCCCAGGCCATCTCTCCTTTGCAGTAGTCGAGTAGGTCTTTTATACGGTCTATATATTGATTAGTAAGTAGCATCTTAAGGCGTTTTCTATATGGCAGTTTCTTATTAATAGGCTCTGGTGGCTCTATACCGGATTATAGGTAATATCCTTTATTCGCGAAGAACGGGGTAAGTCCTGTAGTGGCTAAGATGTGGTTATTTACTGCAAATTCACCTAGCGGAAGGTGGTCTACCCAGTTATCCTAACTATAGGCGACTACTTATCGTAAGTACGCCTTTATACTAGCGTTAGCGTTTTCCGGTTATCCTATAGTTTTGTGGTAAAAGAATATAGACATCTTAATGGAGATACTAAGGCGTTAGCAGATCCGCCTCTATATGTTAGAGTTAAATTATGTGCCTTAGTTAGACGTAATAGAGTTAGGTAACCTGTATAGTTGGTAGACTTTGTGAAGGAAGGCGTTGGCAACGTTGCTTACGGCTACGCCTTTAGTTAGGACGTAGTGGCGTTCTTTTATAAGTTGGCATATTATTATAAGGATGTTCTTATAGGTTCGGCCATATTGTTTGCAAGGCGGTAGGTTAATAACAAAATCTATGGTGATATCTGCCCATCGTCATATAGGTACTAGTAGAGGGTGTAGCAGTCCTTGGTACTTTGTATGAAATACTTTAGCATATTTATAGCTATAGCAGGCGCTTATAAAGCGTTCAACTAAGTCTATTATTTTGGGCCAGAAGTAGTATCGGCTAAGAAGCTTATAGGTTCCTTTTTTGCCTAAGTGGCCGCTTAATCGGAGGTCGTGGGCCATTTGGATTAGTTGCCGTTATAGGTCTTCTAAGTTAGGGATAAATAGACGGCCTCTATAATAGAGCCTGTTCTCTTTTACTTTTAAGGCTGCTATATTAATCTGGCCTAAGCTTTAGAGGTTAGTAGGCAGTGTACGGGTGCCGGCGATCTTTGCGGCAATTAGTTAATGTAGTAATGGGTCGACAGGGGTGTTATATGCTGCGGTAATAAGTTTGTTAATTTTAGGGGGTAACTCTAGTTCTGTGGTATAAAGCTAAGGGGCGGTTAGTTCTGTCTTGGGTAGTATGCCTAGGGCTAAGTTTTATACTTTTAGGATTGTTTGTTGTTGGAATTAATTATAAGGGTTATCTTCTAACTAAGGAAGGTCTTGCGAACGGCGTGTTAGGCTATTAGGCTTAGTACCTTATACTCCTAGCCTATATGCGATTTTAAAGTTAAAACCGGAGAGGAACTTATTCCAACGTGCTTGGCGTCAGTTTAGTTGTTTTATAGTTATAAAGTACTTAAGGTTACGATAATCCGTAAGGACCTTAGTTAGCTAGTTAGGTTCTGCTGAGGAGAGTTCCGGTCGGAATTCCTTAAACGCTTATATAATTGCGAGGAGTTCCTTATTATAGATCTCGTAGTTACATTCTTATGGTGTAAGCTTAGACGAGTAGAATGTGACTAGGTGAAGGAGACCGTCGTCGCCCATTTAGAAGAGGATGCCCGCGTTAACGTGGTCTGAGGAGTTAATCTTAAGATAGAGTTGTTGTCCTGGTATAAAGTAAGCTAGGATAGGTGCTTTAGTAAACGTATCTTTTAAGTCTTAGAACGCCTTTTCGTATTTAGGCGTCCAGATAAAACGTAGATATGTTTTTCTTCCTTTTGCGGAAAAGCCCTTTATTCGCATTATTGCTATAAGTAGTGCTATAATACCCAAGAAGTTATATATAAATTTTTGATAGAAGTTAGCGAAACCGAGGAAGGCTTGTACGTCCTTAATGTAGGTAGGGGTTTACTATCCGGTAATTGTGTATACTTTTTTAGGGTCCATACGGACACCTTTAGTAGTAATAATTAGTCTAAGGTATTTTACTTCTGTGACTGAGAATTCGTACTTCTTTAAATTAATGTAAAGTCCTACGTCTCTAAGGCGCTGTAGGACCTTTTGAACGTGCTCGGTATGCTTAAAAGGGTCGTCGCTGTAAATAAGTATGTCGTCTAGGTACGCGGAGTAGAAGTCGTTAAGGTAGTCCCGTAAGGCATTATTAATATAGCTTTAGAAGCTGCCTGGGCCATTATATACGCCAAAAGGCATAATAGTATATTTAAATTGGCCAAAGCGCGATGCAAATGCGGTTTTTTATTTGTCACCTTCCCGTATTCGGAGGCGGTTAAAGGCGGCGATAATATCGAGTTTAGTATAGATTTTGGCTTGGCTAAGCTGTTTAAGGGTCTCGCGTATAAGCGGTACAGGGTATCGGTTCTTAATCGTAATAGTGTTAAGTCCTTTGTAGTTAACGTAGAATCAAATACCTCCTTCTGGCTTTTTAGTAAGGAGGATAGGAGCGGCTACTAGGGATATGCTGGGACGAATAAACCCTTTATTAAGGTGCTCGTTAATATACTTTTTGACAACTAGGAGTTCGTCTTTTAATATTAGGTAGGGTCTCTTATAGGGCGGCGTTTTTCCTTATTTAATATTAATGGTATAGTCGTTAGGTCAATATAGGGGCAGTATATCTGCGCTCTTTTGTAAGTATACGTTAATAAAGTTATAGTATCTCTTGGGGAGGAGCTTGCGGAGTTCCTTGTTGGTAAGTCCTTTTTTAAGCTTTATAAACTTCTTAAAGTCTAAGGGTAAAAGTCCGTAGAGTTCTGCGGGGGCATTATTTTCTAGGAGGTTAACTATATCTATCCTGTTACTGTAGAGGACGTAGTCCTAATCTTTGTTAAGCTTGTATAGTTATAATTAGAAGGCTGCGGTAACGGTCTAGCCTTTCCTACGTGCTATGCGGTAGAAGGCCGCGGCGCTTACGTAGTAGTAGTTGGTTGTGGGTAGGGTAATAAGGGTTTCCTTAGGTTAATATCCTGGGGAGTAAATAGAGGCGGCTAGGCTATATCCTAGGCAAGTCTCTCTGCAGTATTTAGAGTTAAAGGTTACTTCTTTCTTTTACTAGTTAATGGCGGGGTTGTGTTATTTAAGCTAGTTTATTCTAAGGATAATAGGGTAGTTCGTAAGTAGTGTAATATAGGCCTAGAGCTCCTCCTGGTGTCCGTTTATATTTAGGTAGAGTTATGCTATATAGGTAATCTTTTATGCAGTATAACTACCGTTAGCGAGTTATAGGGCGCGGGCTTTAGTAAGGGGTAAGGTAGGTAGGTTATAAGTGCGTACGAATTAGGTATCTATAAATTTATTAGTAGCTCCGCAGTTAATTATAGAATAGGTTTTATATTATTTCTTAGCGGTAGCTCCCTCTATAGGTAAGACTATTTGCTTCCGTTCTTCTATTCTTACTAAGCTATCTATTAAGCAAGCCAATATATAGATCCCTTTATTATTGGAGTGTCCCAACCTATAACTTAGGGCTAGGACTTTACATTTTCCGCTTCCGCGTCTAATTCTACTACCGTTACTGCATCTTTGTCTTGTATAGTAGCGGCGCGTAGCAATATATTTAGTGTCCGGGGTATAGGGTTAGGTGTTTAACGGCAGCTGCTAAACCTAGCCATTAGGCAGTTTGGGCTATAGCTGTAATAGCCTTCTTAACGGCATCTATAGCAACGCCTTAGCTTCCGGAGTAGCTCGCGCTCTCCATCTAGTAGCTTCTTTAGAAAGGCTGGTATAGAGAGGTCGATATTAGGACCAGTAGTATTGCTTAGGGTAGTAGGCGTTAGTGGTTTAGTAGGTCCGGAGGGCTTCTATAGGGAGATCTTTGGGTAGGGGTTTGCAGTAGTGATCTAGTTCAGCCGTCGTTTAATCTTCTATAGGGCTGCTACCATATTATAAACATTATTATAGTTGTGGCTGGCGGCTGCGTAACTAAGGCGATAAGTAACTTTTTTAAGGAGATCTTCCTAGTCTTTAGCGTCGTCTTAGGCGAGAACTCTGGTGTATTCCTGGAATTTAATATAGAACTCGTTAAATAATTTAGTAGGACTTATCTTTAGGGCGCGTAGTTTAGCTCAACTAGTGGCCATTAGGTTATAATCGCGGTATATTTAGTTAAGGTCGTTAAGGACTTCCTAGTGGGACTGCCACTTCCAGGGACTGCTAGTCTCCTATTAAGCGAAAAGCCTATTAAATGGGATGCCCTTTATTCGTCCAATAATGTAGCTAATCTTAGTATCTTCTGTAGGGAAAAGGTAGGCGCTCTGGGTTAGTTTCTTGCGGGTTTATATCTTCTAGTAGCTATATTCCTTGCGGTCACCCTTAAAGATTAGGAGATTGGGGTAGCGTATATTGGACCCTATAGTAGTAGTTTAGGTTTAATTGTTGTGGCTTTCATCGTCGCCGCTACTGTAGTAGGGGTTCCCGTTAGGCGAAGCTACTCGGCGCTAACCTTTCGTTAAGCGTTAAGTAGGTAAGGTTGCCAGGGGCGTAGAGACTTGGGTGGCGTTATATGCAGTGGAGAGGTATCTAGTATTGTTACGAATGTGCTTATTAAGCTAAGATTATAGGTATTTAATTATACCCTCTCTTTTAGTAACCGTAGCAATAAGTATAATCTCGGCCTTCTTTAATTATTAGACGTCATATTTAGACGCGCGGAGGTCGTCTTTAATCTCTTGGCGTATATTGTTAGCGAGCGCCTTATAAGCTTATAGGTCTTGGATAATATCGTAATCTTAGGCAGTACGCATCTTAGCTCGTGTAAGCTTTAGATAGTAGTTCTATAGAAGGCGGTAGTATTTATTGGGTTCTTATACTACCATTTTTACAAATATCTTGGCGTCTCGTATCTCGATCTCAATAGGTAGTAGCCCTTCAGCTTATTTATCCGTAGTTGTGTAGTTAATAAAGGATAAAACATTATTAATGTCCCCCTCGTGGTCGTCGTAGTCTTTTAAGCCATTAGGCTTCCCTTTAGGGGTTAAGGCTAGGGCTAACAAATTAAATCCTCCTAGGACTAATTGGTGTCGTGGTTTTAATGTAGGTATTAGGTTATTCTTTAAGTTTAATATAGTGGCTAGTAAGGAATTTCGTCTTACTATTATTAATTCTTTAGGAGTATAAAGTAAGGTAACTCGTGGACACGCTGCTTCTGGCAGCGTCTGCGGTATTGTAGAGACGTAGAATTGGTCGTAGGCTGAGCGTCGGTAAAGAAAAAGGCGCAACGTAATGTCACGGAACGCGGGCAATGGCTACAAAGCGTATGTATTCGGGGAGTCTATAAGACGTTGCGCGATCGATCGTAAGGGTCGAGGGCGTAAGGAGGTGATATACCCTCGCGTAGCTGACATAAGCTGTACGCGAGGTGTACGCGAGAGCACGGGGTTCTCCTATAGAGGCCCCTGCGATCGGGTTCCATAACATACTTCTCTTACGTCTTGCGAAGCGATAAATATCGTATCTAGTAGGGTCTTAATCCCTACTAATATTCCCTATTCTATAGTGGAATTATCCTCTACCTTTAGTATAATATCTCCAAGGTCTACGTGCTCCTAGTAAGCCGCCTTTATCGCCTTATCGTTATAAAATGTTTCGCCTATATTAAATTTATCGTCCTTAATGTCCGATCTGCGAACTGGTTCATTAGTTCCTCTATACTCTGTAGATTTTAGCTCTTATAGCTAATAGCTTACGCCATACTTAGCGTCTTTATAAATTTGGTATGCGTTATTATAACAAAACGCAAAACTTCTAATTAAACACTCTTTTATTCCTTACAGTATACTATTATTCCTCTATATATATATATCTTCTACTATTAGTCTGGTTCCCTTTATTATATAATAATTCTAACTATCTTTATAATCCCTTATAAAGTAACCTTATTTTCCATAATTTATATAAGCTCCGTCTCTAAACTATTAACTTTATTATAGAGTCTGCCTAAACATCTTCTACTACTAAAATCCCTAGTTTAGCCTCTGCTCCTTAGTCCTATAATTACTAAATCCTTAACCTCTAGGTTTTTATAGTTTCTTACTCCATCTCTTATAGGCTTCTTTAGTACTACTTAGGTCCGTTAGCTCTGCGCCGTACTATAGTTTCTAACTTAGCTTTAGTCGTTACGTACTTTACATCTTATATAACTATAGAACTCTGTCCTAACCTCTCTTAGTCTGTTCCCTTTAGTAGATCCTATTATTAATCTTTATCGCTTAATCTATTAGTTCCCTTAGGGTGTCCGCATCTTCTATTAGGATAATTACATTCTAGACTTTAGCCTTAAGTCCTTGCTTATACTGTGCTATAAGCGCCCTATTATTCTACTTAACTTATATTACTAATGTTTAAAACTGCGTTATGTACTTAATTACTAAGGTTTGTTATATAATGTCTTAGAGTTTTCTTTCCGCCGTAGTTACTACTTTTAGGTCTCTAAATATTTACGTAAGTCGTTCTATAAATCCGTTCTAGCTTAAAAATATAAACTATACCTCTTGGTTTGTAGTTATTATTCCGTTTACTTATATTTCTATAAGGTAAGGCTTAAACCATTTAAGTGCTCTTCCTGTTAAGAATAGCCCTACGTACGCTATTTAATCTATAGGTATCGCCAGCTTTGCTCCCTCTTACGCGACCTTAAAGTGCATTTACGTAAGGAATCCTTTAAGCTTTAATCTCTCTCCTAAGAATCTTTTAATTAATAGTAACTTAACCTTTACTGCGCCTATCCCGTTAATCCTATTTTCGAGTGCTGTATTATTCTCTATTAACTAGTTAATTATTTTTTATAATTATCCTACCGTTATAGGTTATTGTAAGTTAGTGTCCGCCATATTGGTGTCACCCCTTAACCCTAAAGTAGTTGCCGCCGTCAATGGCGTTATAGTGGCTGCTTTTAGTGGCATGTTGTTTAACTTTCTATATTTAATACCGTAACTAGGTAGTAATTGTATAACAAAACCTTGTAGTAAAAACTACGGTAGGCTCGTTAATGGGCTAGGTATATAGGTAATGCAAATTAAAGTTAACAACGTAATAATAACTAGTGGAGTGGTTGCCTAATAGATTAACTTTAATTATATTCTAAAAATCACTATAAGGAAGGAACTATCTAGGTAGGGACTAAGGGTCCTTAAATACACAACCGTACTCCTATAAAATCCTTCTTATACGTAATATATATATTATACGTAAGGTACGTAAGTTCCTCTTATTCCTCTCGTTTAATACGTAGCATGTTATATAACCTTAGTTACCATTTCTCGTTATATAGCTCTACCGGATCCATCCTGGACCGTACTCTTATTAACCAACTAGCTTCTTTCGACTCTTCTCTAAGTAGTCGTAACATTGTACTTAAAGCGTCCGTAATATGTACAATATTATCTTTATAAGTAATTGTAGGCAAATATAAGGCTATAGAACGCGAAAGAGCTCTATAATCTTTAGCACGCGGTATTAAGGAATATGGTGGAGCGTACTATAGGAGTTTTTAAGAATTATTTCCGGTACTTTAAGGCCGGTAGGCGTAGTCTCCCTTTAAGTACGCAGGTAGATGTAGTGTACGCTTTAGCTACGGTTTATAACTTTATTAATATAAATAATCTAGATAATCTAGATAATAATCTAGAGGTAAAATATAAGGTGGAGGATAAGGAAGATATAGGGCTCGCAGAGATAGAAAGTGATGTAGTTATAAACTAAAGACGCGATAAGATCGTGAAGCTTATATAGGAGAGTTACTGCCAGGCAATTGGCAGGCCAATTTCTTGAGAATTTTTTTTTATTTTTTATTTTTTATATCCGTTGTATTATACTACGTACAATACTGCGCATGCAGCCTCTGGGCTATGGCGCTATAGTTCTATATACATAAATCCTTTCTAGGCAGC
>Ga0307515_10009172_pt1 | contig 19172 bp, 17 predicted proteins | sample 17_EM_MG_FD_194513 | JGI IMG/M metagenome (GOLD analysis project Ga0307515, IMG submission 194513) | Populus trichocarpa ectomycorrhiza microbial communities from riparian zone in the Pacific Northwest, United States - 17_EM | ecosystem: Host-associated > Plants > Roots > Unclassified | place...
CAGAAGACGGTCCGATTCCAATGAGATATGGATGTTATTTACATTGGACCGTCTGAGACCCATATTTATTGGATAGTGAAATGCGGTCCTCCCGCGCTCGCATTCGCGTGTTACGATCGATTCAATTACGCTCAGCCCAGCCTCGAGTGTACCCATTACTGCGGGATCACTGCTAGATGTCAGAGTTGTGCTTCCAATTGCATTTGGAACAAAACAGCATAAGCGAACGGGTTACAGAGGTGAGGCGGTTTCCAGTCGCCGGTCAACATTGGACACGGAGGAAGGTTACATGAGGTGCGTGAGATGTCGCCTTGGACCGGGTTTGTACAGATATTGTATCCAACAACGGTTCAGAGATTGAGGGAAGACGAAACAAAGGGTGGAGAACTTTGAGGCTGGATGATTGATCAGATGAGAAGCACACCTGACTGTATGGCAACAACCTGGAGAATCACCGGTTCAACGAGATCGCGGTGCGGAACATTGCCGGTGTGGGCCATGGATTCAAAGTTCTGAACTCGTGGTACTACATTTACCTGTAACTCAAATTGGGCTAAACTGAATGCGTGGCGCAGAATCCAGTGGACACCCTTGGCCTCCAAATGGTTCTTCTTTCAACGGGAGCCGGGATGTCCTCCGATTATCATTGCATAGCGTCTAGTCCCGGCATTTCCGATTGCTATGGTAGACCGTGGCCGTTGTCTCTGCCACCCATCTGTTTCCTTTGTTCAGTGTCCTGCGACCCGACCGCAGGGACAAAGGGACAACCAGCCTCTGCCACCAGTACCACGCACCAATCGTGTGGACAACAGGCATGCCTACGGTCCGCAAAATAGTTACCCGACGCTTCACGCTGGTCCCGCCATGCTTGCTCACTCCCTCAGCCCCGCAATTCATTGCCAGTAGACTAATCTCGAAGATCTTCTCGATTCCGCCGTCATTCCACTCAACCTCATTCCAATTGAACCGGACGCGCGGAACCGCGAGAGGACAAACAGTAAGACATGCGCTGCGCTCTATAAAAATTCATCGTAAAATAGGCCGTATAACAACCAAGCATAGCACCATAGCATTCCTTACCGAGGAAATCAACCGGGACCACAGGTGGTGCGGTGTTCCATGGAGAACATCGGATCCTACACAGGAAGGCGTGGCCTGACTTGCTTCTACTCTCTGATGGAGATCTGCCTAACCTTCCTGAGTCCCTCCTGCATCCTCCTCTTGACCTTCCTCCACAGCTGTTTCATCTGCGCGGTAAGTGAGGCGATGACGTTGACCCCAATATTATGGGATTCCTCGTGGTGATGGACGACCCTCATCGTTGGCAGTGGATCAAGGCCGTCTGCCCATTCAAAGAGATCCACCAGCACGTTCAAAGCGCCCTGCTCGGCGGCTCTCACCTCTTCGCGCATTCCTGCCCTCATATCCTTCATCCCCTGGTCATCCTTAAGCCATAAGTACCTCTTTTGGAGGCCGATGGGGTTGTCGATATGGAGTTGAGGTGAGTCTTTGAGAACAGCTGGGATCGTGTCGTGGCAGAAGTTCAACGATAGGGGGCTTGAGATATTGGTGAACATGAAGGCGACGTTGTTGGTCAATGGTTTGGGGAAGACGGCGGACAAAGTGGACAGCATGTCGTCAATGCCGACGGTGCTGCGTGGGACGGTGCCATTGGCGAGGACAAGAACGGCAGTAATGGAGTCGATGTACTTCGTTATCAAGTCCGTGATACTCTTCTTGTGGAGCTCATCATGTTGAATACTGCGAGTATCGGCCAACCCCGGTGTATCGAGGATGCGAACCTTGGGAAGATGTTACACATACGCACCACGTCCATAAATGCCAGCACTTACCACTACTCCGTTCTTGCTTGTGAATTCGTATAAACGGGCCGAGTTGGTCTGGCTCTGGTTGTTGGTACCACTTTGCTCGTTGCTGTGGTCAAGGGTGTAGAAGTCGTAATGATCGACGTCGTTTCCATGAAGGATATTGGCGATGAGTTCCAAGAGTGAAGATTTCCCGACACCAGCCTCGCCAACCAGAAGGATCGTGTATGACGCTTTCGCTGGGTCCGCTCGTGTCTTAATGACCCCCTGCTTGAGAGACACTACCCTGTTAGAGAATAAGGTCAGGGCTATTGCACCAAGGGTTTTATTGTGACCTGCTTAATAGTCAAGGAGTCATCTTCGTCATGGTTTTCCAGGTCGCATGGTGTACAATCGGAGATCAGTTCACCACTGGATGGAATACCAAATTAGTAGTTATCAATAGTTCAGAGCTCCATGGAAAGACTCACGGCATGGGCATGACTTGAGGGACAGTTAATATTGTTTGGATGATGGCTTGATTCACACGACAGACAGTTCAATATAAATGACACCCGTATTATATTGAAGGACAGAGACATGCGCTCCTCTATCTCACGCTCCATTTGCGCGTTGCGATGGCTTCAATTACACTCAGCTCAGCCTCGAGTGTACCCATTGCCGCAGGACCACTCCTTGATGTCAGAGCTGCGCTTCCAATCGCACTTGGAACAAAACAGCAGAAGCGAGCAGGCTACAGAGGTGAGGCGGTTTCCAGTCGCCGGCCAACATTGGACACGGAGGAGGGTTACACCGTTCCCACATGAGGTGCGTGGGAGGTTGCCTTGGACCGGGTTTGTAAAGGTGTTGTGTCCAATAACGGTTCAGGGATTGAGGGATGACGAAACAAAGGGTGGAGAACTTTGAGGCTGGATTATTGATCAAATGAGAAGCACGCCTGACTGTATGGGAATAACCTGGAGGATCACCAGTTCAACGAGATCGCGGTGAGGAACATTGCCAATATGGGCCGTGGATGCAGAAATGCTGAACGCGTGGTACTGCATTTACCTGTAAACTGAATGGGTGGCGCAGAATCCAGAGGACACCCTTGGCCTCCACCCTCGGCCTCCAAATAGGTCCTGGGTGTCCCCCGATTGTCATTGCATAGCGCCTAGTCCCGCGATTTCCGAACGGCATGTCAGACCGCCCCATCTATTTCCGGCCTTTGTTCAGTGTTTCTGCGACCCGACCGCAGGGACAACCAGCCTCTGCCACCAGTACCATGCACCGATCGTGTCGACAACAAGCATGCATACCGTCCGCAGAATAATCACCCGACGCTTCCCCGCTGCTCCCGCCATACTTGCAGCAACTGGCGCTCCATAGCCCCGCTCATTCCCTCAGCCCAGCAGTTCATCGGCAGTGAGCTAATTTTGAAGATCTTCTCAACTCCGCCGTCATTCCCACTCAGCCTCATTCTAATTGAACCGGACGGAACCGCGAGAAGACGAACGGTAACGTGTGCTGCGCCCTAAAGCATTCCTCGTACAACAGACTGTCTAACAAGCATAGCATCATAACTTTGCTTAAATGCGCGACCGACGAAATCAAACGGGACGACATGTGGTGCGGTGTTCCTGGCGAACATTAGACGCCACAGAGGAAGAAATGGCCTGAATTACCTCTACTCTCTGATGAAGATCCGCCTAACCTTCCTGACTCCCTCCTGCACCTTCCTCTTGACCTTCCTTCGCAGCTGTTTCATCTGCTCGGAGAGAGAGGTGACGACGTTGACCACAATATTCTGGGATTCCTCATGGTGAGGGACGGCCCCCATCGTCGGCTGTGGTCCAAGGCCGTCCACCCAGTCAAAGAGGTTCACCAGCACGTCCAAAGCGTCCTGCTCGGCAGCTTTCACCTCTTCGCGCATCCCCGCCCTCATATTCTCCATCCCCTGGTCATCCTTGAGTCTGAAGTACTTCTTCTGGAGCCCGATGGGGTTGTCGATCTGGAACTTAGGTGCGTCTTTTAGGATAGCTGGGACAGTGTCGTAGCAGAAGTTCGACGAAAGGGGGCTTGGGATATTAGTGAACATGAAGGCAATGTTGTTGGTCAATGGTTCGGGGAAGACGGCGGACAAAGTGGATAATATGTAGTCAATGCCGATGGTGCTGCGCGGGACGGTGCCATTGACGAGGATGAGAACGGCAGTGACGTAGTCGATGTGGTTCTTGATCTGAGTTGCAATACTCTTATTGTAGAGCTCGTCTTGCTGGAGACGGCGAGTGTTGGCCAGTCCAGGGGTGTCGAGGATGCGAACCTTGAGAAGAGGTTACACGTGTTTGCATGTTCACAAGTACCAGAACTTACTGCTATACCGTTGTTACTTCTGAGCTCATAAAGGTGGGCAGAGTTGGTTCGACACTGGTTGTTAGAATCATCTTGGGCGTTGGTAGGGTTGAGGATGTCGAGGTCGTAATGATCCGCATCGTTGCTACTCAGGACATTGGCAATTAATTCCAACAGCGAGGACTTTCCAACACCAGTCTCCCCAATAAGAACGATGTTGTATGGGGCTTTTGCCTTGTTATTTCGTGTCTTGATGATCCCTTGCATGAGGGAATCTACATCGCTAGGAAATACAGTCAATATATAATGCATAAAAGAGGTTGTCGTGGCTTGCCTAATAGCGGGGGTGTTAACCTGGCCGTCATCTTTCAAGGCGTTCTCGCGTGGGCCAGCACAATTGTACTTGGCGGGGACCTCGGGTTTGACGTTCAAGGCGGCTGACATTGCTTGGGAGATGGTTCAAATGGTGTTAGAGATACTGCGGGGAGGGTTGACAAGATGAACGCCCTTTCAAGGTGTAAAAGCTCGTATGAGTATGGCGTTGCGATGCATACGATGGAGACTGGGCTCAGCCTCGAGCATGCCTGCCATAGGATCACACATGATTGTGAGAGGTGTGCTTCCATTTGGAAAAATGAACGAGCGAGGTGAGGCACCAGTTTCCAACGACTAGTCCAGAATGGACATCAAATAAAGCTATTTCCCATGCTCACATCCGTGGGATGTGAAGGAATGAATATCTTGGCCGTGCTTCGCGGCTGTCGTAGCAACAACGGCTTAGCTTAGGATCAGAGGATGACGTGAGGTGTGACGCCGTGGGACGCTTTGGAGGCTGGAGAAGACACCCGATGTGTTTGAGAGTCTGGAAAACAACCGGAAGCAGAACTCACGCGGACGGAATCAATTGGTGCTTCTTAGACCTGGAAATTAAGGCGGTGTTACGATCTTAACTCTCATCTGCGACCCGACCGCATATCACCCGCCTCCATCGTGGTAACCACGCACGGACCAATGTTTGCGGAACAGCCCGAACACCTTTATTCTACTTCACACCAGACTCATAGCGGCTGCCGGTTCTCCCTCATTCGGTCAAGCAAACGATCTCAAAGATACTCTCTAAACCCTCCAGCAGACCCGGATTGCGTCTACGCTATATACATACCAGCCAACAAATGTCCATAGTATCATACATGCGGGACCGAGCAAAGCAAAAGGAAAATACTCACTGAACCGTTGCATGGTGTCTCATGGCCAATATTGGTGGCAATGGGAGGATATGATTTGACTTGCCACTACTTGCTGGTAAAGATCCGCTTGATCTTCTGGACTCCCTCCTGGACCATCTTCTTAACCTTCCTTCGGAACTCCTTCATCTGCTTCGCGATAGGACTGACAAGATTAGCCACCATACTCCGGAATTTCTCGTAGTGAGGTATCATCTCTGACGTCGGCTGTGGCTCGAGGCCGTCCAACCAGTCAAAGAGATTCACCAACGTTTCCAAAGCGCCCTGTTCGGCGGCCTCTACCTCTGTGCGCATTTCTGCCCCCATTTTGATCATCTGTGGGTCGTCCTTGATCTTGAGGTACTTCTTCTGGAGCGCGACGGGGTTGTCGACTGGGAACTGAGGTGCGCTTTCGAGAATGCTTGGGATGGTGTCCTCGCAGAAGTTCCATGAGAGGGGATTCGAAATATTCGTGAACATGAAGGCAGTGTTGTTAGTCAGGGGTTTAGGGAGGATGGTGGAGAACGTGGATAACACGTGGTCTATGCCGACGGTGCTGCGAGGGACTGTCCCATTAGCGAGGACAAGGACCGCAGTGACGGAGTCGGTGTAACTTTGGATCTGAGAGGCAATCCTCTTCTTGTAGAGCTGGTTTTGCTCGATATTCCGGGTGTCGACTAACCCAGGGGTGTCGAGGATGTGGACCTTAGGAAGAGATTATATATACTCATCAAGTTACAAACACTGGAACATACTTCTATGCCGTTGTTGCTCATGAGTTTATAAAGGCGGGTGGAGTTGGTCTGGCTCTGGTTATTGGAACCGCCTTGCTCGTTGGCATAGTCGAGAATGTTGAAGTTATAATGATCAATGTCGTTACCGGCAAGGACATTAGCGGTGAGTTCCAAGAATGACGACTTTCCGACACCAGTCGCGCCCACAAGGAGAATGGTGTATGGCGCTTTCGCCTTGTTCTTGGATGACTTAATGACCCCCTTCTGAAGAGACTTCATATCACTAGAATATATCGTCAGAACTAATGCATTAAGGATGTCTCTGTGACCAACTTAATGGTCGGGGTGCGATGCTCGGCACGGTCTCCCAAGGTGTTCTCACATAGGTCAGCAGCCTTGTAGTTGGCGGTAGTTACACACAACCCAGAGTCCCGTGGAAAGACTGACGGTATGGGTGTGACTTGAAAAGCAGTCGACATATTGTCTTGACAATGCATTGTGGGGCACAATGGGAAATCTGGGGGAAGGATAGAGAGGGGGATACCACTGGTAAACGCCATGTCAAGGGTGGTCCGTTTTTTAGCGGGTCATCACATCTCCGGTGCTTGAAAGCGCATGGAGGAGCCGTATCAACCGCTATAGGTTTGTCTTTGCTTCTGCATTCATCGGTAGTAGGGAGTGAGTAGCCAGCATCAACGTTTTTCTCGGGCCTTCGGAGTTGGTGGAGGCGAAGCGCAAGGACAAAGCCGCGGAAGCGACCTGAGCGTGGCCTGACAGTTCCCACACTTCAACATTAGAGAGATGTTGGAGAACGTCATACACAGCCCTCACACGATCACCCACCCACCCACATGACGTGACTCCTCGACGAGGAAGTTGGCCGCGTGTTACGTTACTAGTTAATGAGCCTCAATCCCCCTCATTCCCCATTTCAGCTGAATCGATTGAAGCCTCATATTCGGCTTCCAGAATGCTGAGAGCACCCCGAAGATCACAGGGACGATGGGGTTGTTTTGTTGAGGAACAGTCTCCCAACTGTCGAGGTCTGGAATGGTGTACCCTCCGCCGAGTTTCCGGTGAGGAGCTGGAAAATGGCACCAATGGCATACATGCCCGTGCCCTACGCAAAATCTAACGTGTAACGCACACCCATCTGATTCGTTCAAACGCCGGTGGTGCTTCCTCGCTGTGAACCTGGTTCGGTTCGCTTAGGTCGGTCAAGAATCTGGCAATCGATTTGTTAGGATTTCAAATATCTCGTAAGTACACACATGCACTCACCCACCCTCTTCTACCCATCTCAACTCGATCATGTTGGAAGTTCACGCAAGTGGCGTAGCGCTCCGAGGGAGGCAAATTATGGTCATGACAATACTGACTAAAACTGCTAGTACAAGCTGAGACGGCACCCCTCAGCGGTGGTCATTTAGGTCTTCGATGCAAGGCATGGCTCGTGTGTTCCACGTGGCTCGGCTCGGGTCTGTCTCCTCACTGAACCGGGAGCGTTCGGTCCCGCAGCAGCACCCCAACGGCCGTGATCGTTCCAGTTTTGGAAATTCCAAGCAGGGCCGAGACCAACTTCCTACCTGGCGCGCCGGTTGCACCGCCGTCGGTAACCTCCGGAATGCATTGCATTCCTTCCTTACCCTACTAATTATTTCATCTCATTCACACACGTTTCACATCTCGTCTATGTATGGCTCGTGTTTGGGGTCCCAGTGACGTAGGTAGGAAGTCGTGTTTATTATATAGATACATAGCACACAACTAAGTGGGACGTTTCCTCACGGCTCTCCCGAACCTCACTTCCTGTCCTAGATACGCTTGGCTATATGTTTCACGGTTCTTCCTGCGCTACTCTTCGACAAAAGCACCCAGTCGTTAATCTTTCACATGAGCTCCTCTGCGACCGATTCCACATCAATAGGTTGAAGATAGATGCGCTGCGCACCGAGGATCGGTCTCGTCTTCCATTCCATTTCGTTCTCCTCTGCCTTCCATTCCATTCCATTTCTTGTGGTTTGTGATTTCGTCTCTGTAGTTTGCATTTCTTGTAGTTTGGCTTATGATTCTTGGTTCTTGTTTCCTAGTATATAACTACTCGTGGTCTGGGTGCTTTAATGGCCATCAGGGTTTCGGCCCCTTGATCTTCGACACAATACATATAATATCAGGCGAATGGCCAAACTCCCATCATTATAAGAAAGAGGGGCACTGCAAACAGAGACCTGCCCGCGGCCCATGACAAATGCTGAGCGTGACGTGGACTTTACTTACCGGCTGGGTAGCGTAGTTGCATTTCATTGCACCCTCACTAGATTTACGGAGTCCTGGGTTCGATCCCCTGTCTGACCTAATCTTTCTCTTCCCAGGTGCAGGCAGAGCCGGAAAGCAATGATAGCATGAGTACATGCAAGAACCACAACAACTAACCCTGCTACAAGAATAATAATACGTCTAGCCCTTTCCACCCTGAATCCTTCATTACTACCACCTGCGCCACGGCAGGGGCCCCGCTGGTATGTTCGATGGCCGAGTATTCGTGAAGCATTCATTCCCCACTCACCTCACCCAGCCAATTTGGTTCCTACTCTCTTCCTTCGTCCAGGAAAGGGTTTCTGGTCTCCCTGGGCCAGATGCAAACATATATGCATTCGTTTTGATAGTCTCACGGCCCCATATATACTCTCATGTCTTCAAATCTTCACCTGGGACAAGTAAGAGTGGTGGTCACTTATACTAATACCCACCTTCAAGGACTTATGCGCTTAGACTCAGGCCTCTAGCACAGACAGTTTGCGCACAATTACGCCGCCAGAGTGGAGTAGATGATCATATATTGTTGAAACCTATGCCAAGAGGAATCATAAGGACACGCACTGCGTTCTATATACATTCATAGTACCATAGACTAGCCAATCACATCCTTTCATAGTTCTTCATACATGCATAACGACATGAAAGAAAATAAATAAACAGTGGCGTCGCCGAAACCGGTGAGGTACTTTGAGTTGTCTCAACTCGCCGAGAACATTCTGTTGACCCTCCAGAGTCCCACTTCTACTTTGTCCTTGGTCGCTTTCTGGACCTCCCGAGCCCACCGAGTGAGAGGTTGGGTGATCTTGGCCATGATACTCTTGAACTGTTGATAGAGAGAGACAGCCTTAGTTGTCGGCTGCGGCTCAAGTCGGTCTAGCCAGTCAAAGAGATCCACCAGCATTTCCAATGCGTCCTGTTCGCTGGCTTTCACCGCCTCCCTGAAATATGTCCTTTTTTTCCTCATGTTGGGTTCATCCTTGAGCTTAAGGTACTTCCTCTGGAGTGCGATGGGGTTGTTGAGGAGGTACTGAGGAGCATGATTGAAAGCCTCTGGGAGAATATCTTTGGAGAAGTTCTGGTAGAGTTGATCAGAGGTATTTGTAAGCATGAAGGCGACGTTCTTGGATGGGGCTTTAGGGAAGATGGCGGATAGAGTGGAGAGGGCATAGTCGGTTCCAAGATTGACGCGCGGGACGGTGCCATTGGCAAGGACGAGAACAGCAGTGACAGAGTCGACGTGCTGCTTGATCTGAGTTGCAAGACTCTTCTTTTGGAGAGCGCCTTGCTGAAGATCACGAGCGTCGGCCAATCCAGGCGTGTCGAGGATGCGAACCTTGGGAAGATGTTACGCCTATCCACCACGTTAAATAAAACCTGACACTTACCACTACGTCGTTCTTACTCTTAAACTCGTAGAGGCGGACCGAGTTGATCTGACTCTCGTTGTTGTGATCGAGGATGCTGAAGTCGTAGTGATCACTCCCGTGAGCGACAAGGGCATTGGCAATGAGTTCCACGACCGAGGACTTCCCGACACCAGTCTCTCCAACTAGAAGGATGGTGTATGGGGTTTTCCCTTTATTCGTCGAACTCTTGATGATCCCTTTCTTGAGAGACTCCACGTCGCTGGAAAATAAGGTCAGAAATAGCGCATCAAAGATGCTGTGGGAACCCACTTGCTAGTCGGGATATTATCCCCAACACGGGAATCAACATACCCGCCGTCTTGCGGAGTATTGCCGTGTGAGCCAGAGGAATTGATGGAAGATTGGCGGGTGGGATTTTCGCAACTTGAAAAACCACCCGGGTCAGTTGTTGTCCACAGCTTAAGGTTTAGCAGAAGGACTCACAGGCTAGGAGACATTGTTGGGTCGATGGTGTAAAGGACTCTATGAGTAATCTTGGGGCAGGAGGTGAAGATAACGATGAAGATATCTAAACGGGCCCTATTTAAGGATAGTCGGGACTCCTTGTGGCCAAGGTCAACGGATACCCTCCATTCCATGGAGGTCGAACACGTCCATTGTCAATGTGCGCGAGGAAGGCGGGACGTGGTGTAGGATAGCGTTGACAGCTCGTTTGGCAAGCGAAGTACCGGCGGCCGGTCCAAGGATTGAGCTATTGCAAGCTTCCTTGACCGGGCGTTGTCCATGGAGTATCCGAGAGCAGAGTGACATGCCACGGGTGGTTGTGATTTGTTCGTGGACAGGTGAATAGTACATCACGCGCAATGTCCTTTCCGTGCCCGCTCCGTCAGGCTACAACGAGGCTCGCTTGTTCGTGATCGCAGCCTCATATTCGAATTTCAATAAAGCAGAATACGACTGGGACGACAAGTTTTTCGCGCAGAACAGCGCAGCGGGCCAGGCATCGTCGTCGCCGGCCACGCGATTCAGTCGAACTGAGCGTCTTGACATGCCAAGTACAGCACAAACATCTCCACAGAGATCAGGGTGGACCAACACAAGTAAAGCGCATTCCTTGATGTCACGGCTGATTTTACAGTGAACCATCGTTGTTCAGGGGTCAAGGAAGTGGGTGGGGCTGGAGAAATTTCATAAGATTTCTATGCTACTGTACATAATTTATCATGCGCTACATTGAATTTTGGAGGTAGCCTCGATTTTTGGTGGTTGATGCGTGAAAATGTCAGAGGGGTGTGCGAGAGGGTGGCAGCTGGCAAAAGTGCTTGGGAAAGCGGAGCAACAGGACTCTGCCCATGGCCCCCGTCACCGATCTGGGACACGGTATTTCTTCCCATAGAGCGTGATACTCTGGAACCGCTCATAGAGACGGACAGCCTTGGTTGTCGGCTGTCGATCAAGTCCGTCTATCCAGTCAAAGAGATTCGCCAGCATTTCCAATCCGTCCTGCTCGCTGGCTTCCACCTCCGCCCTGGAATCCGCCCTTTGTCTCCTCATATTGGTTTCATCCTATTCTCGATCAGCATAAGATCTCAGCATGAGGTGTAAACACGGTGGACAGCTCACAGCAGAGACCTCTGCTCCTCTCTGACGAAGATTACCGGTACCAGTACTCATAATTTCAATTCCTGTGCAATGGCCACCAGAGAGGTCATGATGACAGGATTCATTGGGTTCATCAACCTCTAATTGCCACGATTCATCGGGTTGGCTAGCTGCATCAGCACCGCATGTTTGAATGTTGTTTCCTTCGCCAGGAGGACTCGACGTATCGTCGGTTTGTGAAACCAAGTTTCGAGGTGCATCGCGTAGGGTGAGGCCTCCCTGGATTAGCTCCTGGGCTTCCTGGATTAGGCCGTGGTGCTCCCGAGCTTCCTGCAGTGTGTGAGGTACTTTTCAATTTTTGTAAATTTTGGTGCAAAGCAACCCACTCTCATTCGTTGAAGCTTTTGGCTTAAGTCCTGTTTAAGTCCTTCTAAATGCCGCAAACAGGGGTCGGCCCGAAAGAAAGCAGAGATGTTGAAGCGTAGATTGTCTTCCACACGGCACAGGGTACGCAAACGCCTAGGAGGGTGAATGGGACAGTGTCCAGGGGAGTGGAAAAGCTCCTCTCACTGTTCTCGGTCCTCAATGCTACCGTGAAGAATTGGACAGATTCTACCCTCAATGTCAGGATAGGTGGTCATTAATAGTCCTATCTCATCTCGGATGATTTGAATTTGCCTTCGGGCTTCTTTGCGAGAGTCGCGGAGACGGTAGACCTGCGGAAGGCTTAGTGAGGACGTGAGGACAGTACGGCTTAGCCTACATAGGATATCCTCCTCCAGCATAGGATTAGGAATGTAATAATGCCTATAACTGTCCAAAGGCCCAAAACACTTGATATCTGGGAGATCAAGTCGAGCACATCGCGGGTCATTTTTGATTGTCCGGAGATGGTGGGGGTGGAGTTCAAAATGCTTTGGCTCACTAATGCTACATTTGGCCTGGCGGGATGAGGTGTCTTTGCCTCGAGGCGGGTTTCATTCGGCACACGACTCCAAATTCCCGTAAAACTTAGTTGGGAGAAAGATGACATCTAATTCTTACCGGACCCGTTTGTAACCCGCATCGACGTTTGTTTATTCGAGCCAATGGGGAGTACCTTTCCGAAAGTGTTCCGTTGACCTCCAGAGGGTCACAAGCAGCTTCCATATTGCTTTTTCATGTCGTAAGAGGTCACCCAATAGAAGCCCTTTGCTTGCTTCCTTGAACGTTCGGCTGAACATCGATGGGAAGGGCTAGGCTACTCCTAGCTAGGGCACGCACTGTCCTCTATATACATTCGTAGTACGATAGGCTGGCCAATCACATACTCTCATAGTCCTTCATACATGCATAACGACATGAAAGAAAATAAATAAACAGTGGCGTCGCCGAAACCGGTGAGATACATTGAGTTGCCTCAACTCGCTAAGAAAATTCTGTTGACCCTCCAGAGTCCCGCTTCTACTTTGTCCTTGATCGCTCTCTGGAGCTCTTGAGCACGCCGTGCTAGAGGGTGGGTGACCTGGGCTATGATACACTGGAACTGTTCATAGAGAGAGACAGCCTTAGTTATCGGCTGTGGCTCAAGTTGGTCTAACCAGTCAAAGAGATCCACCAGCATTTCCAATGCGTCCTGCTCGCTGGCTTTCACCGCTTCCCTGAAATACGTCCTTTTTCTCCTCATATTGGGTTCATCCTTGAGCTTAAGGTACTTCCTCTGGAGCGCGATGGGGTTGTTGAGGAGGTACTGAGGAGCGTGATTGAGAGCCTCTGGGAGAATATCTTTGGAGAAGTTCTGGTAGAGTTGATCAGAGGTATTTGTAAGCATGAAGGCGACGTTCTTGGATGGGGCTTTAGGGAAGATGGCGGATAGAGTGGAGAGGGCATAGTCGGTTCCAAGATTGACGCGCGGGACGGTGCCATTGGCAAGGACGAGAACAGCAGTGACAGAATCGACGTGCTTCTTGACCTGAGCCGCAAGACTCTTCTTTTGGAGTGCGCCTTGCTGAAGATCACGAGCGTCGGCCAATCCAGGCGTGTCGAGGATGCGAACCTTGGGAAGATGTTACGCCTATCCACCACGTTAAAGAAAACTAGGCACTTACCACTACGCCGTTCTTACTCTTAAACTCGTAGAGGCGGACTGAGTGGATCTGACTCTCGTTGTTGTGATCGAGGATGCTGAAGTCGTAGTGATCACTCCCGTGAGCGACAAGGACATTGGCGATGAGTTCCACGACCGAGGACTTCCCGACACCAGTCTCTCCAACTAGAAGGATGGTGTATGGTGCTTTCCCTTTATTCGTCGTACTCTTGATGATCCCGTTCTTGAGAGACTCCACATCGCTGAAAATAAGGTCAGAAACAGTGCATCAACGATGCTGTGGGAACCCACTTGATAGCCGACTTGATAGCCGGAATATTATCCCCAACACGCGAAGTAACATACTCGTCGACTTGCGGAGTATTGCCGTGTGGGCCAGGGGGATTGATGGAAGATTGGCGGGTGGGATTTTCGCTACTCGAAAAACCACCCGGGTCAGTTGTTGTCCACAGCTCAAGGTTTGGCAGAAGGACTCACAGGCTAGGAGACATTGTTGGGTCAATGGTGTAAAGGACTCTACAGGTAATCTGGGGTAGGAGGTGACGATAATGATGAAGATATCAAGATGGGCTATTTAAGGGCAGCCGGGACTCCTTGTGATGTGCTCGGCCAAGGTCAACGGATACCTTCCATTCCATGGAGGTCGAACACGTCCATTGTTAGTGTGCGCAAGGAAGACGGACGTGGTGTAGGATAGCGTTGACAGCTCGTTTGGCAAGCGAAGTACCGGCGGCCGGTCCAAGGATTGAGCTATTGCAAGCTTCCTTGACCGGGCGTTGTCCATGGAGTATCCGAGAGCAGAGTGACATGCCACGGGTGGCTGTGAATTTTTCGTGGACAGATGAATAGTACATCACGCGCAATGTCCTTTCCGTGGCTTGTTCGTGATCGCGGTCTCATATTCGAATTTCAATAAAGCAAAAAGACGACTGGGACGACGGGTCTGTCACGCAGAACACGCAGCGGGCCAGGCATCGTCGTCGCCGTACACGCGGTTCAGTTGCACATACCCGTTAGAAGAGATTGAAATGGGCAGGTCCCCGGAGAAGGAAACGAATGCACAGCAATGGCCACCGGACCGAGAAGGGTCAATGCAATTCCATGGAAGCTGAAGGCGGGTAAGATGCACCTGAATGGCAGATGTACCAGTACGCTAGTCAAAGCGCACACTTCATCAAGGAAAGTAAGGACATGCCAATTATCAACGCGTAATGCACGGATCTCTGGTTGATTTCTGGCGGTCATCGTACACTGGACCAACGGGTCATTAGCCTCAAGTGTCATCGTACTTTCTCCGTTTTCCCACGTCTTGAACCCGGTTCGCCCTGTGTTCATTACGTACCTCGGTTCAGGGTGCATTATATTTAAATGCGTGTTCTCATACGTGTAGTCGTCCCCCCGCTTATATTCAATTCCAACATTCAGATCATTGGTAATTGGTGCAGTGCGAGAGACGTGGATTATGACAACAACCACGACAGAGACGAAATTCATCTATGCTGAGGAAGTCACGTACCTGCCTCGTAAGACGCATCGTAAGACAGATGGGCCGGATCTAGTGGATGGTGGACGCCAAAGGAATATCCAGGGAACAGGGCAGGATGTTCTTACTTCCTGAGGAAGCTAAATGGGTCTATAAATAACGGATTGGGGTGGAAGCGGAATGGCTTGGTCGCGGGAGGCACTGAGCTCGTAAACTGGTTGGTACCCCAAATACAAATGACGAGCATTAACCAGATGCTGCTGCTGTGTCGAAGAGCATCACTAGGAATGCTGTTATGAACCCCTGGTGCGGGCTGCAAGTACGCTGTCGGAGTGGAGGAGATGATCAATCTATGAACAGGATGAACAGGAGAGGGGGCATAAAGGCATGTTCTATGTTCTATACATGGTCCATATAATATACTCATTAATGATACAAACGTAGTCCTTATTCCGCCATACATTCCTAGGCATAATTGAAGAGAGTGATCCCGAAAGAAAGACGACCCAGTGGTGTGCACGGAGTCGTGACATAGTCAATATCCTCGATACTCGGACTTGTCTCTATTTGCCGAAAAGATCCGTATGACTTTCCAGAACCCCTGCTGAATCTTCTCTTCAGCCTTTTTCAGGAGGTCGAGCATCTGCTCCAACCCCCCTCGCGTCTTTTCTAACTGCACCTGAGTGACTTCTGAATCCTCATGGCTTTGTTCCAGAGTGTGGATGGACGCGGGCCTCTGTTTCACAGCCAACCCATAATGGTGATAAGATTAGAACGCCAGGGGGGATGCAAGCAAGTTAAACAACGTACGCCCGAGCTCTTTGCCTCCGTTTGACACCGCTCAATAATGTCCTTGACCTTCCGGGAATTGTCATAGAAAGAGACAATCTCTGTTGTCGGCTGTGGCTCAACGCCGTCCAACCAGTCAAAGAGATCCACCAACATCTCAAATGCATTCTCCTCTGCGCCCCTCACAGCTTTGCGAAAACCTGCCCTTCCAGTTTTCATATTTGGATCATTTTTGAACCCGAGATACTTCCTCTGGAGCGCGATGGGGTTGTTGAAGAGGAATAGTGGAGCGTCTCTGAGAACTTGGGGGAGGGTATCCCTGGAGAAGTTGAAATGAAGAGGGCTTGTGACATTGGTGAACAGAAAGGCAATGTTCTTAGCCAGGGTTTTGGGGAGGATGGAGGATAGAGTGGATAGGGCATAGTCGGTCCCGACTGTAACGCGCGGAACGGTGCCATTAGCAAGGACAAGAACGGCATTAATAGTGTCAATGTGGTTCTTGATCTGTCTCTCAATACTTTGCTTGTGGAGCTCGTCTTGTTCAATCCCGCGGGTGTCAGCGAGACCAGGTGTGTCAAGGATGCGAACCTTGGAAGGATGTTATGTATACTCACCACGTTCATATATGCTTATACTTACCACTATGCCGTTCTTGCTCGTAAATACGTAAAGGATGGCGGAGTTGGTCTGGCTCTGGTTGTTGGAACCACCTCGCTCGTTGGTATTGTCGAGAACGTCAAAGTTGTAGTGGTCAATGTCGTTGCCAGCAACGACATTGGCGATGAATTCTAAGACTGAGGACTTTCCAACACCGGTCTCCCCAACAAGAAGGATAGTGTATGGGGCTTTCGCCTTGTTCTTCGATGTCTTGACAATTCCCCTCTTAAGAGACTCTACATCGCTAGACAATAGGGTCAGAACTATTGCGTTGAAGATGACATTATACTCTACTTGACAGTTGGGGGGTCAACTCCGTCGTCTTCCGAGGCGATCTCGTGTGGGTCAGCAGAATTGCCATTGGATTCAAGTTGGACTTGAACGGCAATCGGCATCAGAAGGTGGGGAGAGGTAGCGATCAGGATACCCCAGCTGAGGGTCGAGGATTGCGTGCGTTAAGAGATGGTTCCCGCAAAGAATACACCGGGTAATTACAACATGCCTCTACGTGGTTTACTCGAGGCACCCAGGATTCGCCCCAGGAATCAAGGGAGTGAATGTAACGAACTGCCCAACGATGCCCCGGGGATCAACCAATGAGGAACGTGGCGGCCATGATGTGCTTTGTACAGTTTTGCACTGCCTGACTGACTGCAATTTCGCTACCCAATGACGTCGGACATCTTCCAAAAGCGTAAATTTCTCACGGTTCGCTTACCCACGACCGCTCCCGACCCAACATGCAATGTGAGAGGGGGCTTAATAAAGCTGATCTGGTAGGACGGAACTATGGCTCCTCCACGCGGATACCACGTTCCTTCTCAACTAGCCCGACACGCCCACACGTTGGTGGCCTCCCACCGGCCAGTCGTCGCTCGAAGAACCTGGGGGCAAGCTGTGCACCCTGTCTATATCAAGCGCTGGATGAAGTCCGGACGAGATCAGAATCAATTCCCAACCTCAATCCGTGCATCCAAAGTCCCAGCCACGGCCCGTGATCCGTAGCAACACGCACACTCGGGGCTGACCGCCTCTGGTTTGTTCCTGCCTCTTCCATTGAAGAACGGCCTTAGCACGCCACACTTCCGTCCTCCGACCGTTCTTCGGGACCGAGGTTCACTGGTTTACTACACTACAGCTCCCAATCATCGACGAGAATTGACTATGTGATACCCCGCGCTTATGGCTGTGTTGTTCTCTGGCTGGTGCGTATCAGAATTCTGTCGACCTCCACCGCAAATTCATTTGAGGCTACCGATCTCGATGACAGTAAGCATGCGCATCGTCTGTGGGACAGCCCGAAGTCTGCGCGAAGACGCTCTCTCCGCATTCCCTGTCTCTTCCCGTCAAACTCGCTCCAGCAGAACCTAACATGACCGAATTCCAGCCTTCATCAGGAGAGAACGACTGCATCTGTACAGTCGTAACAGTCGTAGTGATCAATCCGTTTGCTGATATGAGGACTTTCCGACACCAGTCTCTCCAATAAGGAGGATTGTGTATTATGCCTTCGCCTCGTTCTTTGTATCTTGCGATCCCATTTTCGGGAAGTCAGTTCAGAAGTGAGGTTTGGCATCTCAAGTCGGCACTCGTAAATGCGAGTATGAGGCTGCAATTGCGATCGGATGGACGGTACTATGATCGGTAGGGCAAGAAGTGCCCGTCCCAAGGGAGGACGGGGTTACTGTTAGGGGCACTACGCATACCTAACAGACGGTCTCATATGTGTCGACCTCGAACCCACACGGGTATGGACCCTTGACTATTGATCCCTTCTCCAGTAGCCGAATTGCTCTTCAACTTTGGTTGGAGGTCGTCAGCTTTCTGTTGAGCACGGACATTGGGTCCCATGCAATGTGCTCCACATACAAACATAATCTAGCACAATATATTAACCAATATATATATAATAGGAATTGTCGAAGATCAAGGGGTGATGTCCAGTAAGCACCCAGACCACGAGTAGTTATATACTAGGAAACAAGAACCAATAATCATGAGCCATGCTACAAGGAATGGAAGAGATGAAATCACAAGCCACAAGAAATGGAATGGAAGACAAATGGAATGGGAGACAAATGGAATGGGAGACAACAAAATGGAATGGAAGACGAGACGAGACCGATGCTCGGTGCGCAGCACCAGAGTAAATTACGTATGGGATAGTGGCATGAAAGGGCAAGCCAGCAGATCAATACGGCTCCAAAGCAAGGGGAATAGGACAGAAGAAATGATTCGACTAGTATTTATTATACGCACTGAAAAATCCGTTTGACATTCTGGATTCCCTTCCGCATCCTTTCCTTGGCCTTTCCTAGGAGGTCCAGCGCCCGCCCCAGGATATCTTGCACGCGTTCCAACTGGTATTGACCAACTGGTTCCTCTTCTGTATCCTTGTGTTCTTGTTTCCAGCGCTGGGCTGCTTCCTCCACACAGATCGAGGGGCCGACAGGTGCGAATGGGACTGCTGGGTGTTCCAGAATTCGCGGCGACTCCTCTACAGTATCACTCCTAACGGATCCGAGATCCCCTCGACTCCGCGTATGGCAATGGCGTGGGTAGGGCTGGGTGCTTTCGGAAGGCTGATCGAGTCGAACCATATTTGCGACCCAGACAGGGACGAGGGGTGGTTGTGGGGGGCAGGTTGAATAGGAATCGAGTGCAGTGCAGAGATAGCCGGTGTTGGATGCGGGTCGCTGCTTCAAGGCTGGCGCAGGGATTGACTTTGGGAAGTTAGAGAGAGTATTCATATCAT
>Ga0307515_10009173_pt1 | contig 19169 bp, 6 predicted proteins | sample 17_EM_MG_FD_194513 | JGI IMG/M metagenome (GOLD analysis project Ga0307515, IMG submission 194513) | Populus trichocarpa ectomycorrhiza microbial communities from riparian zone in the Pacific Northwest, United States - 17_EM | ecosystem: Host-associated > Plants > Roots > Unclassified | place...
GAACATTTCTTATATACAAAGTTTAAGCCTATACTAAAATATTAGAATATGCGGTGTATATATAGAGCGTATATATCTACTATAGCACTGCGGCAAGAACGCATAATTTTTAACCGGTAAAGTTATTATCCTAAAAGTAACTACTTTTACTAATTCTAGTATGCTTCCATATATACGCCCACCACTTATAAGGAATCTTTAACTTTTCCTTTATAAGTCCGGCTAGTATCTATATTTTCTTTTTATTGTTTATCTAGGACGTAAGCTCCAGATATAGTATACATATACTTTATATACGCGCGGCTAGTTTCTACTTTATCTCCGCTTCCTATATCTGCTCTATAATATATCTTACTTTATATATTAAAAAGCGCTTTATAAAGTTTCGTTTAATATATACTAGGCAGAATATAAGCATATACTAAAGGTGTTCATCCCATTTATGGGATAAGTTAATTAAATATAAGTAATCTCTAAAGCCTATATATTATTAGTATATGCTTAGCATATACTAAACGTATACTAAGCGTATACTTACTACCAGCTTATTTCTTACACATATTAACTATAGCAGTGCGAAGTCCAGTTCCGTAAATATATGCAAATTATATAAATAATTAAGCAGTATTACCTAAAACCTTAAATACTAACTAAAACATCTTTACGTAGGCAGCACGTGTTTCTAGGTTAAGAAAGGCGTATACCCACACCTTAATTCCTATTATAGGTATTAGCCTATATATAGCATATGCGAAGCATAGGGTATGCATACATTTAGAATTCTTATTCTATCCTATAATTAAGAATAGATTCATTTTACCTTAAACTATTTTAAATAATAGGTCCATTTCGATACATGTTACGCGTTAAAATGTCTTAGCTTACACGTACATACAGCATACAATAAGGAAATGCTCATTATTAAAGTTATAAATTGCCCAAATCCATTACTCAGTATTCTCTTTATGCTAATTAATAGAGAACTTATATAGTACACCTGCTCTGCTTAGGCTCTGTATATACTTAGCGTATATCTAACCTATACTTACCTATATATGCCGTCCCCTTTAGGAACTATAGCATCCTTTCCTTTCTAATTAGAGCAGTAATTCGATCTTCAATATTAAGACTGCCATGCACTATATGTAATGTCTGTGTTTTATACTTCCTATATAAAATATAGTATTACGGCAATAGGATGAATTGACCTATATAATAGTAAGTAGTTTTATTCGCATATATAGGGCATATATAGGGCATACGCGTAGTAAGGCTTAGGACTTCCCCCTACTTTATTGCTTTAACTACATCATTAGCAAGGTCGATTAGTAGCTTTATTAGGTATAGTAGATAATATATATAAGAATTCCGCGTAATAAGGCAAATGTAAGGATACCGTGCTATATTAATAGGAATATAGCAATCTAACCGTGCACCATATGTTTGGCCTATTACCCTACCTTAACCTTAGGGGTGGTTGAAACCTATATATGCTTAGTATATGCATAGCGTATATATAATATATATATTACCTACCGCAATATTTTCGCTTTAATGTTGCATATCCGATATAGGTATATTCTCATTTAAGTTCCTAAACTCTATATTTAATAAGTAGACAAAGGTATTAAATATCTACCTAGGCAGTCGTCAGTAATAAAGGCCAAGCAGTATACTATGGTTTAGTATTACTACTGCTAGAACAACTAATAAACTCTAGCTATATATAGTCAGCATATATCTCGCATATACTAGCTATATACTTACTCCATACCGATAAAACATTATTAGTCTGCTTTCTCTATATACACGTTCTTATATACTAAGGTATATATACTACCGCCATAATTATAGAATACTGTAGTAGTAGCTGTATATTATAAGCATGTGCCTATTATATATAGACGATGCTTACTTCTCTATGCTTTGCTTTAGCTGTTTATTAATATCTCCCTAGTATAGACGACTACTGCGCTTTTAGAGGTCATTAATAGATTTAAGCTTAACCCTATTATATACGGAGGATATACAGAGGATATCCTTATGGGCGTACTTACAGTGTCTAATACTACTACATTTAAACGTTTAATGAAATACTTTTCTACTCTTCCGATTATTGTTTTCTCTAAGGAGCTATAGTTATATAATCTTAGGGTTACCAGTTTTATAGAATAAGAATTAAATCTACTAAAGGTATAAATATGGTATATACCTAGCATATATATTACTTACCTTTAATATATACTGCTTAATAACCTCGCGTACTATTTCTTTATCTATATCTATAGATAGTAAAGGTATTACTTTATAGATAAAATATGCAATTCCTTCTTTTCTGGTTACTAGATATTCTAGCATTATAATATAGTCTATTACCTCTTAAATAATAACTTAATGCTTACCATTAGAGCTAATAAGTGCTCTATAGTCTCAGAGTGTGTTCTGGCTATGCTAAGTATATATATAGCCTATGCATAAAGCCGTACGTAGTCTTACCTTAGAGAAACCTATATAAAATAGAACCCGCTATTATATACTATCTTAACCCTCCTCCTCTTCCTCCTCCTCCTTATCCTTAATATTCTCTCTGCCAATTATATTATCTTAAGAACTATTATCTTCGTATTTAATATTAGGTACGCTATAGGCTGCCTATATATACTTAGTATATGTGTAGCATATGGTTATTTATACTAACTGGTAGGCCGTTTAGCCACCCTGCTATACTCTTATTTGCTTTAATATAGTTTTCGCTTACTATTAGTATAGCGAGGTATGTATAAATACGCGTATATATATATGTATATGTGTATATACGTATATTTATATATTAGTATATCTGCGTGTATATGCTTAGCATATACTCTAGATATTTTGGTTTATATAGTCGCTTAATTTAAATGTGGCTAGCGATACGTATTCTATATGGGCAAAAGTGTGACCACGCTGACCTTTTGCCGGCGGTTCCATCGGTGACCATGCTTAACTTTCCCCGACCCCATCGGTGACCACGTTTAACTTTTCCGTGACCACGCTTAGCTGCACCCCGGGTTCTGATTTCAGGCTTAGGCAGAGCGAAGGTGGCGTCGAGTTCAAACATAAACATGGTGGCTACTTTCGTCTAATTTCGCCCCTGGAGCCGGCCAGCCAACCAACCACAGTGTCAATAGGGAGCCAAGGCGCCTTAAATTAGACCTAATTGTTCCAAAATATACCTAAACTATCCCAGTTATTATAAATGGCGTTAATAGAAAACTTATTAAATCTTAAGCTAGATCCTAAACAAGGCAAAAAGAACGGTTTTTTATTTATTTAAAAAAATTAAAATTTGATTATCTTATTAAATGTAACGTGTCCCGCTCCACGTCGCCATACGGCCAAAAAGACAGACAGTGCTCGCGAATCTATCGCCTCTGTTGCGGGATCTAATATATGTACTCTTACAATTAAAGTCTATTAAAAGCCTACTAAAGCCGATTATATAATTAAAAAAATCAGAAAAAAATCAAAATCTTATTAGAAGGCCTTCAGGGTCTTCATACCCTAAAAATTTACTAATAAAGCGCATTTAATGCTGTCACGGCACTGTTACAGACCCTGGTCAGGGGCTCGGCTAGGGACTCGGCGCCATTTATATAAACGTGTCCTTTCCTCGACCTTCTTCTAGTCCTCGGCTTGGAATTCTAGTTACCTGGCTACCAATAGATCTGTTCTGTTAACTGAGCCTTTACAAACACTATCTTTAAGTATATAGGTGTCAGGTGAACGTGCCTAGGGAAAACCCTTCCTTACCTCGCACTCAGACTCCTCCGTTCCCTCAAGGATTCGTCTGTCTATACAATACACCCTATCGTTCTATCAATTGGACTCCCTATCGACATCCTCACCTCACAATTTGCAAGAAATATTATGTAAATAAGATATTAGATTCTTGGATAAATACAAGTGATAGTATTAGTATTATCCTATAATATCTTACCGACTATGTAATGCTTAAGCGGGTATCGACATGCTAAAACAGTGTATAACCTGAAATTCATCGAATTTTTTAATCAACTCTAGCTTTGCAAGTCTGGAAAAAGAATGTCCTGGGAACCCCGCCCAAAGAAGAAAAACCAAACCCCGTCTCTGCATTTGTGCAAGGGGCATAGTGAAATATGTAACATTCATAGAGCCATTTGGGATACTATGAGTTGATACGCGACTAAGTGCTTGCGCCACCAACCCAGGCATTGTAATTCGTGACCCCGCTTGCAGGGCGCGCTTGAATTGCTGCCCCAGTACTGGAAAGCACAGTAACACCATTGCGTACAATGCAGATTTTCACAAAGCCTGTTTGGCCGTTGAAAGGAGTCGAGAAGTGGTTGCTGCCGACTCTAGTGGTTTTGAAAGTGACAGGAGTACCGCCGCCAATCTGGACAGTGATAGTAGAGGGGGATTTCACAAGAACTGTGAAGAAAATTTTATCCTCAACAACAGTGTTGGGGTTGGCATAAGACTGGTATCCGCCCAAGTTGATAGCAGATGGGCAGTTGTTGCCGGTGACTCCTCCGTTGCTTCCTGCTGCGGCCGCTGTGAGGCGGTACCAAAAAGATACTCTTTCCTTGGTAACGGTGGGTGCGATGCCGCCACTCTTGTACTGCGCAATGTAATATGGTAAGAGCTGTCGCCAACCATCGTGTGGCATGTTGTCAACATATGGGTGAGCATTTGCGTTAGGGGCTCTTGGGATCCCATCGTTGTATATAGGGCCAATGTAGTGTGATTCGCCGTAATCGTTCCAAGTGACAATCTCAACAAATGCTGGCTTCACTGCCAGCACTTGCTGCCAGCGCTCGTGCCACAAGTCGTCACCTCTCCAAACCCAAGCTTTGTTGTAACCAGGAAGGTTGGTGAAGAACCATGGAGACACACCCATCATGTACGCCTTGCTGCCGAGGGCAGCCTTCCAAGCCTTATCGGGAACGTCGGTCATGTCGTTGGCACCATTCGGCCACATGTCCCATGAAAAGGCACCATCAATAATGCTTAGCTGAGAGGAGATGCCTCCAGGACCAAGGCTGCTCCAATCAGGAACAAAGAAAATGCCACCAGGAACCGAGGCTCGAATATGGGCCCAATCACCGATATTATTCGTGCCTTCGAAAGTAGATACCAGGGGAACGTTGTGGTACTTGAAGTGTGCGGTGTTTGGAGTGTATGTTTGCAAGAGCGAGATGACATCAGAAGCAACCCACGGCTGTCCACCGCCAAGGTAGTCGAATGAAAGAAACAGCTTGAAGCCAGAACCCAAGTCGTTGGCAGCCTTAAATGCGTTGGAAATCTGGGTAGAGGTAGCCCCAGCTAATGGTGGGGCAATATTCAGGACGAAGGCATCAATGCCAGCTTCCTTGGCAAGCTTTATGTCGCTTTGCCACTGTGTTTTGGTGTAAGAACCAGCGTTGCCGAGCTATTAATTTGTTAGCGCCGGAGCCCTGTAGTTTATTGGAAGTTCTAATATAGTCTGCTAATGTGGTTACATTTGTTACTCTAGCATGAGAAGAAACGGTAGCGGGAAAAGAGGTTGAAGATTGTAGAATCAACTTACTATAAAATGAGCAAAAACCGACTGAGCGGAAACAGCGGATGGAAGGCTGGCCAGAGCCGCAAGAATGAGTGTGACGAATTTCATGGTAAAGAATGTAGCATGCTTCAAGAAGCAAGGAAAAGGAGTGTGGTGTTGTTTAAAAAAAGGGAAACAAAAAGTTGCGAAGTGGTGACGGGATGAAGAAAGGCCACCTACCTGGATAAGTAGTCATTGCCACTTGTTCTAAAATGAGTCTGCGCCATTTTAGATAGAGGGGGCACGTTGGCGCTTAGGCTTGCTTTGCTTCATTAAACATGGGACAGTTTCTCGTGTTTCAACGTTTCAAAGTCGACAACACGGCGCCCAGCGGAGGGATGCAAGGATAGTGAAAATGGCAAACTAGCACAGACAAGGCTAAACAAGAAGCGCCTCCGGTAGAAGTTCGGGTGGAGGTAGCCTGAACTTCTAATCGCCCACGTCAAGATACAAGACTTGAAGCATGCGAAGATAAGGGAGGTGGCTTCTGCAGGTACGCGGGGGCTTTTGATTTGAGTGCTCATTTGCTGACGCTCGCTGGGAACGGCAGAAACAAAAAGAAAAGAGGGGCAAGCAGTCCAAGCCCCCCTTACGACTCAATGTACGCGGCTCAGCTTAACACATTGAGAGAAATTCCAGCAAGCACGTTTCAAACCTAAATTCCAAGTAATCATGTCGTCAGATTTGTTCGCGGAATTTTCGTCTTCCTCCGAGTCTCCAGCCCACCCAGAGTCTTCTCAAACAGAGGCATTAGCGCCACGAACTGCCACAAACCGGTTCAGCTTCTTCGATGACTTGACCACAATAGATTCGGAGACGTGTTTGTCTCAGAACCGAAAGGAACCCCCACCAGCAGATTTTAATCTGCCTTCCTTTTGTCGACCGTCTAATCTCGGACAGGTTCCAGCTCCCATCAGTGAAGAGACTGATGAATGGGGCGACTTCGAGGGTGCGGCACCTCCCCAAGCTGTTCCTTCATGCACTGTAGTCGCTAGCTCTTGGGAGGCACTTCAATCTCTTGAACCTGCTACTACATTGAATGCACCCCAATATAACCTAGATCAGAATCCGAGTACAGTTAGACATAATTTTACCGATGACCCCTTCGATTTCGGACCTCTACCTGTCAAGCAAGCGCCCCTAAGTGCGCACCGGCCAGTTGCTAGTACCCCACCCAAGCGCGATCCCAACGTCTTGTTTGATGTCGGCCAGCCTGATGACGAAGATGACTTCGGCGACTTCGAGGCTCCAGCACTCGAAGAAGCTGTTCGAACCCGTAACTCCGAACAGACAGACAGGGCAGCTTATAGCCTTTTTCACCCCCTCTCTTCTTTCTCTAGCCGCAGCGATGCTCCTAATGTTGGTGGAATAGAAGGAATGTCTCATACTCAGAAGCTGCCCTCTGTTCCGGGGGCTCATATGACTAAGTTGGCCGCTTCTCGTCCCATACCGCTGTCTCATCCTCAGGGACATATGGAAGATGTTCCATGGGACGATTTTACTGATTGGGAAACATCTCTTCCTATTTCAGAAGTAAATGAAACTGGCCTTGGAATACCCAGAATCTTCCCCCTTATAGATGATCCGGTTGCAACTTCACCACCAAGTCTTGCAGAAGTTGCACCAGACGAGTTACCTCCTACGAACGTGCCTCCTCCGGGAATCCTCCTTGCTCTTTTTCTGTCACTGTTCTCTGAAGCGCAGACGAAGCTGTTCAACCTTATGGCAGCGCAGACATATCAAATGAAAAACAAACTTCTCTCAGATCCAGCCATTCTAAGCTTTCTCCGAGGTTACCTTATGATTGCTACCGTTGCAGCTCGTATAATTGCCGGTAGAAAATTACGTTGGAAACGAGACATGCACCTTGCACAGGGAATGAAGCTAGGACCGGCGTCGTCAAGAGGAACCTCTGGCATGAAACTTACCGGTATAGACAAGAGTGAGATTAATAAAGAAGAAAGAGAAGCGCTGGATGTTGTACGGGCTTGGCGAGAGCAGCTTGGCCGGCTTCGTTCAGCTGTTGCCGCTGGTAATGTCATCCGACCGGGCTATCTAGGAACCATTCCGGAAGTTCAAGAGGTTATGTCTGTTAGGGTTTGCAAGGAGATTGATGGTGGGATCCTAGCGCCACAGCAGTGCACGCTCTGTGGCCTGAAAAGAGACGAGCGCGTTAATAAGGTTGACGTGTCTGTTGAGGACAGTTTTGGGGAATGGTGGATTGAGCAAGTTAGCATGCATCGAGGTAAGATCTTTCCACTATTGACGGCCACTTAGCTGACCTGCTTGACAAAATCTCAAGCCTGTAGAAACTTTTGGCAAGAGCACAAGGAAGCTCTTCGGCAGCGTTAAAATTTTACTTATTCCCTCATACCCTAACCCACATTCGTAACAAGACTAAGAGTGGAGAATCCATCAAGTTTCATATCACTTTCCAAACCACAGATCACATTACATACTACACGGTCCCCAGAAGAAAATCTGACTTTCAACTGCAAGTAATGAGATTTGAATGACGGGGATCTTTCAGTGTGCGCAGAGGAATTAAGCCCTTTCGCAAGCTTAAACGTCACCAAGTTCTAGTCTGACCACGCTCTAAATAATATGGGCCGATTTATGGTGACGAATTCTATCAACCCAATGTGGATTAATAGTACTATGACATGCCGGTTTTCCAAGAATAGTGGTTAAGACTGGAGGACTGTCTGTCAGCACTCGAACCTTAACCTTTTCCACATGTCAGGCCAGTCCTCCAGATGCCTACCTGCGAAAGGGCCAGAGGGATATATTTGTTAAGGGTAAACGAAAATAATGGGTGCTGCAGGCATGGAGAGTCTGGGTTGATTCAGTAGCTCTTTTCTTTGTCAGACCCGGGGTTGTGAAATGGACGGAATATACAAAAATTAAAGAAATCTTTGACCACTGTTGCTAGTAACGAGGGATTTTTTGTTGTCGTTTGATAACATTTCTTTAAAGCGGGCCCTCTTGGTAGTTTCAAATATGAGGGGAATATCTCCATGTATCTCATCACATCATGTGGTAAGAGCTTGTTTAACACCCCCAGTTTATTTCATAAATCAGACCACATCGGCGCGATTTTAGGGTAATTAACTACTAGATTCTTAAATCACTACTAAACCTTATTACCTTTCTATTATCTAATTACTTTGAAAATAATATCACGTGTCTATACATTGCTTGGCCGAAAACCCTGCAACTTAGGTATTTAACCAGATGTTTAACACGGTTAACAACATCATTGCTTGCAACTGCACTTAATAGGTCGTTCTTTTTATTATAGATTGCTTGCGATTAGTGTTCTTAGTGGCCTATATAATTATTAAGGCCCATAACCGATTTTCCAGCTAATAGCACCCGCTTGAAAACTTCTTGCTTAACCGCCCTATTATCTACCTCCTTATCCACTATTATCCCATCTACCGAATATACTATAGTTTTATCTTTAGAAGAAGAAAGAGCTAGGAAATAAGATAAGAGGGCCTAATAACTCTATAACCTAGAGATCTAAAAGAGAGAGTAGGAGGAATAAGCATAGATTTAAAAGACGGAATAGGAGGAATAGGCACAGATCCGAAAGATAGAATAGGAAGAGGAGTTTTACTAGATAAGGCTAGCCGCTCTAAAGCAGCCTAATCTACTAGAGTACCCCTCTACCGCTAAGGCGGATAAACTAGGTAAGTCCTATAACCTGCCGGAAGGCTTAGGCACGCTTAAGCTCGACCTCCCTAGCCTAGCTAGAAGAGACCTCTACAATATATAGAAAGGATCCTTCCGCCTAGAGAATCTAGCACGTCTATAGGTACACTCTAGCCGCCTAGACCTCTTTAATATGGCTACTATTAAAAACGGAAAGCTTATTTTAAAGAGACCTATTACTAGCCGCAAGGTTTACAAGAATAAGGAGGTCTAGTTTACTGGGTTTACAAACTATATAGTAATTATAAGCACTCTCTATATATGTCCAACTAATCTCTATATAAGGATGTTGCTCTAAATAAACAAGATCCGCGACTACTCCGTAACCTATAACTAGACCTCTATTCTAGACCTTATACTTAACTACTATAGGTACGTTATAGATCGCAATTAGCTTAAGCCTAGTAACTAAAATATACCTACTTAGTTTAAGGCCCTATACTGCTGGGCGGCTAATATAAAGGCATAGAGCTAAGGGCTTAAAGTCCGTGGTATGGCATTAAAGAGATCGCGAAAGAATACCTTCCCTCCCCCTACCTCTAATAAGCCCTATTACAGCTAGAACAACTAGTAGGCTTATAGAGAAGATCCGTATTATTACCGCCATATATGCTCTAAATGCGATAAAAACCACCCATTGAAGTCGTGCCCTAGGTAGCTTACTGCCGTAAGTAGTTAGACCCAAGATTTAATAGTAAATGAAGACATCTTCCTAGGTTTAACTATCTAGTTAGACCTGCCACAGGCGCTGAGGCCCTAAGGTAGGCCTAATTTAGTACCTTTTTTCGAAACTTACTTATAAACGACTTTTCTAGCCGACTTACTATTACCCCTAAGGCCTTTCGCTTGGAGCACGCTCCTTAGTAGGTACCCTAGAAATCTCCTAGCAATTTTGTAAGGTATCTTTACCTATAAGACAGAGATAGGTCTCTCGGTACCTATACTATCTAATATCTATAAAAACTACCTCTCCTTACGCGATAACGAAGACCTTATCTCTAAAAAGATCGTTACTAACCTGGCCCTAGGCCGTATACAGACTACTAACTCTGTAGTTACCTTACCCCTAGGCCTAGTGCCTAAGGCAAACGGCGGCTTCCGCTATATTTACGACCTCTCTTTACCTAAGAGCTCCTTAGTTAATGACTTAATTAACCTAGCTTAGGCAATACTACACTATACCTAGGTAGAGACTATACTAGCATATATAATTATAGCCAGTAAGGGCTACTACCTAGTTAAACGAGACATTAAAGATGCCTTCCGAATCGTGCCCATTTTAGTACAGTCGCGTTACCTACTCGGCTTTATTTGGAAGGGAGTTACTTATATTAAATGCTGTCTGCTATTTAGCTTACGAATAGCCCTATTCCTCTTTAACCTATTTACTAAAGGTCTTTATTAGATTCTAGTATAATAAATCAACTCTGCTATTAAGCACTACCTTAACGACTTTATATTTGTGGTTAAGTGTCTAACTATACTATTATTACTAAGGGAGGTATACCTCTTAGTTACTAACTAGCTAGGGGTACCCTAAAATAATATTAAGAATATTAAAGGTACGGAGGCTAAAGTACTAGGTTATACTATTAATACTATAGCGATAGAGTTAAGACTCTTACTAGTTAAGTAATAGAAAGCTATTAATTAGGTAACCGAAGCCCTCTTAAAGGGCTAGCTATTATTATAGTAAGCCTAATAACTAGCGGGCCGCCTAGTATGGTGTATAAGAGTTATCCGCCTTAGGCGCTCGTACTCTTACTCCTTATAGGACTTTATAATAAAATAGCCTACTAGGTTATTAAGATATACGCCCTAGTACCTCCCCTTAGAGCTTAAAGAAGACCTTAACCTCTAGCTTAAGGTTCTTATATTAAGTAACGGTATACTATTCTTTAATAATAAGGAGAGGCTATAGTTTTACTTATTTACTAATGCCTTATTGCTTAAAGGCTATAGAGGCTTCTACTTTAGCGGAGAGAACGGCTACTAGCCTAATTACGTGGCTTCCCTACCCTAGGCCTAGGCTTTTAGCTATTACCCCCTACTAGACTAGGTAGATGACTATATTAACCTAAAAGAGATATATACTATTGTAGAGACATTTAGAAGGTGGTTATTAGTCTAGCGGTATAGGTTTCTTTATATCTATATAGATAATATAGTTACCTATAGCGGTATCTAGAATAATATTATAAAAGATCCTGGAAACTAATTAATAATAATTCATTGCTTAACGTCCGATTTAGATCCCTATTGGGCCCACGCGGACTACTCCTTATTTACATATAGGGAGAAAACTTAACTTAAGAAAGACTTAACTTGAGAAAACCCCATAATCTATCTCCCTGCCTTTTGGGACTCGCCTATAAGGCGCCTGCAAGGCGCCTACGAGTTACCTATAGTGCTCCTACTACCTTACTTTTTAACCTCCTTAGGAACCACTGCTGCCGTAACTAGCCTACGGACGCGCTAGTATTATATACTTTACTCTACTACTATAGAGTTATCAGGGGGCGCCCGTTACTCGCCCCCCCGCCCTCTATTATTATTTCCTTTATAACCTAAAACTGGTTTAGTACATTTTAGCTAATAAGCCACTAGGTAACCGCCTTAAGGCCTTTTTATATTAAGAGCAGTGTCTTATAGTTCTCTATACTAGCTACTAAGAGCATTACTTCTTAGTTAGTGCGTAAGGGGCATAATAGTATTACGTGTTTTAGTGTCTATCTTAGCCAGCTATATTCGCATCTTAGGCTACCTACTAGGACACCCACCCAGTAGAGCCAGTCTTTTAGTCCTATTATTCCTGTTCTTAAGAGCGTTACTATTATATTTTCTACCTTTATTAGGCCTTTTTGGAGCCCTAGGGTATCTACCCCCTATAGCATTAACTATGCTACGGCTTAGGTTCCTCTTGCCTTAGTCAGCCTCTGTACCTTTAACTCCTATATACCTCTTTAGCGTTAGTCCAGCCAGTATTATATTGCGGTAGATGGTTTCCCAGCGTTCTTTTATACTCTACTTTAGCTCCTTTCTCTCTCTTACTATTGTCCTTACTAGCCTCTTATACGTCTCCCTTTCTCCTCTATATAGGCCTAGGCCCTAAAGCAGCACCATTTTTCTTCTACTTTCTTTACCTATTTCTCTAATATATCTTTCCTATTTTAGGGTTATTAGTTTGTTCTCCTATAAGGCGCCCTAGGGTCCCTCTATAGTTTATTTAGGCGTGTCTTAATATACTTTATAACATTAGAGTTACGTTCCTTTTGCGCCCTTTATATTATAGCGGCTTTAATATATAGTTATAGGGGGGGAATATTAGCTTCCTTCTTAAGTAGAGCTGTGGCCGTTCGCTTATATCCGCCTATTATACTCTAAAGGTAGGCTATTTAGACCTTTTAGAGTAGTTTAAGGAGCGATTTAGGGGGGCCTTTTTTAGATTCTCTAATGGCCCAGATACTAGACCTATACGTTATAGTTGGCTGGACAACTACTATATATAGTAGGCGTGACCTCTAAAAGTATGGACCCTATATAGAATTAACAATCCTAGATAATGCGATATACTATATTTAGCCCTTATAGGCCGCTTACGCCGCATATATACTCCACCGGAGCTTACTATCTACCTATACTCCTAATACTCTTAGGCCCTAAACTAGTTAACCCTTAAAGCCTTAGATGTGAATTATATGCTAAAGATCTATAGATTAGTTGCGTTTTCTTATAAAATAGATTAGCTGGTATTTCTCTGGTAAAAATTGGACTCTATATTATCTTACCTATTCTATATAGGTGTTATATGCTTTCTCTAGTGTTCTGCAATTTTTTACAGCTATTAGCCCGTATATAATTAGGTTTGTATTATTAATAAAGCCTATTCCCTAGGTCGCCCCTTCCTTAAAGGAGTTAAATAGGTTGCTTATAAAGAAAAGGAAGAGTATAGGCGAGAGGGGTAATCCTTACGGTATTTCTGTTGTAACTGCAATAGGGGGGCTTTAGTATCCGCTAAAGACTAATAATATTTTTTTTTAACCTGTAAACCCTTAAATAAATTATATAATCTATTCTAGGAAGCCTTTTGCCCTAAGGATATATAGGAGACGCTTATGGGGTATATTATCGTAGGCGCTACTAATATTTAGGCTAAGTATTAATACTATAAAGTCCCTTTACATCGCCTATGTAGATTTAATGGTGGTAGCGAGTAGCGTAAGTACTAATAGTGTTAAGCGGTTCTTTTTTGCCCCTATTTAGCTTTATAGTAGTAGGGCGTATTCCTTAGCCGTATTTACTATATAGTCCGCTATTACCCTTTCTAAGATCTTGCTAAGGGTATTCTCTAAGGTAATAGGGCGGTAGCTTCCTGGGAGTAAGTAGTTTACTTTACCTTCTTTATATAAGACAAACGTTGTTATAGCTCTTCCGAGTCTTGGGTAGTAGCCTATTATAAAGTATACTCTAGCTACATCCGTAAGCTAAAGTGCTATTAGTAGTCCGTAGGTCTTTAGGGCTTTATTTAGGATCCTATCTAGTCCTAGTACTATATTATTTAAAATGCGGCTAATAGTTCTAGCTATTTCTTCGGTTATTATATTACTATTAACCCTTAGGCGAGTTACCAGTGCTTTGCCTGTAATATTACTAAGGTCTACTAAAGCTAGTTAAGGGAAAAATCTTTCTATAAGGATCTTTGCCTTCTTATTATTGTTACTTATAGCTAGTGATTTACCTAGTCTTTATAGGGGCGGAAGGTATAGGTCTTCTACTAGACGTCCCGCCTTTTTCTTTACCTATTTTACTATTCTCTAAAGACCTTTATTATAGGGGAGGCTTGGGTTAGTAGTATACTTATTTATAAACCGTCTCCAGCTATTCCTTACTTCTTTTTTTAGGGTATTCTTTAGCTAGTTTCTTATGTCTTTATATTGTCTCTCGTCTTTAGGATTATAGCTACTTATATATTTTCTTCTTGCTTGTTATTAGCTAGCGATAAGAATTGCGCATTATACGGACTATATATGTTGCGCGTAGGGGCCCGGTTTTAAGACCGGGCAGTACTCTTTTAGCCCATTTTTAATTGCTGCCTAAATCCTTTCTAGTCTTCGGTTAATTTCCTTAGGGGTAGCCAATAAGCCTTACTCGTTTAGTATTGGGTGGATTTCTTCTAGGTCTTAAAGTTATTGTTTAACTATATTAAGGAAGCTATCTGTCTTAAGCTTTCTTATTACATATCTTTTGCTATTTAGTTGCGCCTTAATATCTAGATCTAGTTATATCTAAATGGGGATATGGTTTAAGGCGAGTGCCTATTCTTCTTCAGGTTTATACCTTTTAAGTCTCTAGTATAGGCCTTCGTCTATAAATATAAGGTTAATTATACTTCTAGCGGTGCCTTATTGCTATATAATTACTCCTAGGGGGGTAGCTAGCTTAAGGCCCCTAGTATCTATAGCTCTTAATAGGCACTCTGCCTATCGTTTAGCAGTAATATAGATACCCCCCTACTACGGGTGGTAGAGGTTTATGTTTCCTAATAGGATAAACTCTATACCTTTGGTTTTTAGTAAGCTTATTACTAATATAATGTTCTCTATTTATAGGGCCCCTTTAACCCTAGGGTTATATATATTAATAATCTATACCGGTCCCCTATATATTTGGATTATTATTACTATAATATCTAGGTTAACTACCTGCTATAACTATAAGGATAGGCTAATAGCCTTACTAATTATAAAGCATACGTATATAGCTGCTTTTAGTTCGTATAGGAGCTGGAATCCTTAGGGGTAGTATATTAATTATATATAGGCATTATAATACGGCTCTTATATAGCAAGGATATAGTATTTCTTTAGGTCTAGGCTGTCTAATAAGGGCCTTATAAGACGGTGGTTTATATTGCCGCAGTTATACTATATAATAGATAAGTGGCAGACTCTTAGCGAGAGTCCTTTATCTTTTCTTTATTCCTTGCTTCTTCTATTTCTACTTTTTCTAAAATATTTAGAACTTCTATCTCTTATATTTACACCCTAGTTACTACTTATTTTATATAGAGCTTTCTATTCCCATATCTTATGTTCCTACTAGCGCTTTTATATCTAAATCTATTATTATCTCTAGTTCTTCCCCTGTTCTTACTAGTTAGCTATATACCCTTTAAGAGTCGGCTATAAATGTTATATTTGCCGCGTTAAGTCTAATTCTTAATTATCCTGGTCTTAAGCTTACTATAGCTGTCTATAAGGGTCTTCCTATAGGGCGTTCTCTCCCTTATATTCCCTATAACCCTTATATCCCTATACGGTCTAGTAATATTACGCGGCGTCGCTTCTAGCCCGTTAAGGCTTAGGATAGCTAGCCTAGCCCCCTAGTATTAAAGGTAGAAAACGCTAGAAAGGCACCTGTGCCCCCCTAGCTTATTACCTATTATTTCTATTTATATAACCTAGCGTGCAGTTATTCCCGCAGCTATTAAGCCCTTACCTTCCGTCTCCTATATTTAATACAGTCTTCTCTCTCCTACGCCTTGTGTGTGCTTTAGTGGCAGTTTACATATTTTATTTAGTCTTAATTTAAGCAATATCTTGTATTGTAGGGGCCTATACAGTGGCTACAGCACACCTGTGCTGCGTATATGGATTAAGTATATCCCCATTATGCGCAGCAATAGCATTATTTTAGGCGGAGTCTGTAGTTATAGAGCCTTATATTATATATAAGGCTATTTATAATAATACCTTTTTAGATAAGGAGTTTTTGTATTTCTAGTGTATATATGCTAATAATAAGGGAGCTATGCGTTTAACTAGCGCCTCCCTAGCAAGTCTCTAGCAACCCTTATATTTTTTTATTATTCTTATTATATACTTAGTTTATATTTTCCTATTATAGCTATTAGATTTAGGTAATCTTGAGTCCTAATATAAGGCGTTTCGTTTGTTTTACTATCTTATATATAGTTGCTATATTATCCGCCTAGCGTCCCTTTTCTACCCTAAGGCTTAGGGGAACCACTAAGACTTTAACTAGGTAATCTTCGCGGAGCACTTTTATGCTAATACGTTCTCCTAGCCTATCCCCTACCTTTATGGCTCGTTCCTTTACCTATTAGTCCCTTAAGGTAACTCTAATATCTCTACTCCTAAGGTGTTAGACTATAATAGCGTTATAGACCTCTTTACAAATCTTTATAAGGACTTCTGTTTCTAATTATCCCCTAAGCCCCTCTGCTTTTTCTATATTTGGTTATATTATAATTATATACCCGGATATTATCTTTAAAGGGGTAGGTTCCCTATATTATAAAAGCGCAGCTACAGCGGCCTAGGTACGGTTCGCCGGTAAGAAAGGGTTTTATTTATTTTTAATTTTACTTAGCTGTTAGAGGATTTAATTAAGGGTTTGCTAGAGGGGCGCCTAAGGTTCGCTAAACTAGCGGAGCCATTCTACTAGCTATATTAGTTCGTTATAGCTAACGGTTACTCCCCTATAACTGCGGATACTAGACACATCTAATAGGCTTTATATTTTATTAGATGCCTTCTTAATAGAGGTCTTTCCACTTTATAGTATGGTATTCGCCCGTTCTTATTGTGGAGGGCTATTGCTGGGCGTGGTTCTAGTAAACGCGCGCGAGTGCGAACCACCGTCGTTCGACGTGTGCCTCCCCTGCGATGCGTGCATCTCAGGGGGATTCTCTAGGTGTTTTTTCAGGGTTCTTTTAGTTAGTTTTAGTCTTTTTTGGGCCGGGTGCAGTAAGAGCTCCAGCCTGGAAACTAATTACTCTAAGAGATACTTATATCCTTAATAATAAATAATATTACTATAACGACTATATAGGTCTCTAGCGCTAATAATAGGCTTACTAATACTCTCTCGCGATTTAACCGCGAGAAATTATTATTACTGTGCCCTAAGTGGCAAATAAATAACGGCTTCTTACTAAATAAATAATGGCTTCTTGCCGGATGAACAAAGGCTTCTTACTAGAAAAATAATATCTCTCCTTTAAGTGGCTACTGACTCTTATAGTTAACCTAGAGTTATTTAATTAACCTCCCCTAACCTTCTAGAATGAGATTAGTGGGTCTTATTACTTTTTACTACTTATATAGTATGGCTTGGCAGCCAATATAAGGAAGGGCTACTCCTCTACTATTAAGAGCTAGGAGGCCTTCTCAGCCCTAAATGGTTTATTACCGTATCCGGCTAAGAGGATAAACTTAGGGGAATAGATTGCTTAATAAGCGTTCGGTATAGCCGCCCCTCTAATAGGCAGAGTTAAGCTAAAAACCCTCTCTAACTATATCTTTATAATCCAATCTTATTATATAGATCTAGGTCACTTAATCGCCGCCTTTAAAGACTATACTATTAAGAGGGCCCTAGTGGGGGCTATATTACTATTCCCATTTACTAAAAAGACTAAACTATTAATTACAAAAGATATTCTAGATAAGATTATTACCTTTAGGCCCTATAAGGCGGATATAAACGTGGATACGGCATTTATAATGGCGTTTACGGGTTTTCTATATATAGAAGAGATTACGTACCTAAATAGGAAAGCTAAGGACTTTAGCACTATAAGGGCCCTCTATAGCGACGTTAGGATCGCCCCTAATAGCTATTTAATAGTCTTCTACCTAAAACGGAGCAAGACAGATAAAACCTATAGTGGCGTTAATATCTAGATCGCCGCTATACCGGGAGATCGTCTATACCCTATAGCTGTAATAATATAGTTATTTAACCGTAACCCCCGGCCTCTATTAGATCTATTATTTAGCATTAATAATAGAGCATTCTTAGCGCTAGTAGTGCGTAAAATTCTATTAACCCGCCTAGCCGGTAGTGGTATTCTGCCTAACAGCTACTCCAACTACTCTTTCTATAGGGGTGCAGTATAGTATGTGTATAATTGTGGCTTTATAGAGTTATAAACGGCGTAGTTAGGTTAATGGATATTAGATACGGTAAAACTTTACTATAATACCTTGGAAACTGAACGACTTTAATTAAACTTAAATTTCTAGTAGAGTGTGCCTATACTGGCTATATAATAGTATTAAAGGCGCGTTACCTATTTATACGTCTACCTATTTCTACTGTAAAGATATTAGTTCTACTTACCGCCCTTAGCTAAGCTAATAGCGATTTTTTATACCCGGTATAGAAAATCCTAATTAGTCCATTTAACAATAGAGTTAGTAGAATTCTACACCGCTACCCTATTCTACCTACCCGTCTTCCTATAGTAATATTCTGCAATATTCGGCATATTGCCGCGATATTGCCGCGATATTGCCGCAATATGCTATGTATTGCCGTCTACCGTTCTACTATATCGCTAAGCCTAATATAGAGTAGAGACTTTTCGGACTACGGAAATCGCTCCCGTTTTAACTTAATTCTTTATAGGTAGCAGGCGCTTTACTAGTAGGTACTGGGCAGTGTGGCTTTCCATACAGATGGAAAAGTATAAAAAGATGGACTAATATTAACCCAAATAGCGTAGGCCCCCATAATTTAGCGAGGGGGGCCCTAAAAGGGCTAGAAGTAAACAAAACTAAGCTTTGTAGATTCTCTCGCCATTTTTGGCGACCCGTTCGCGAATTTTAGGGGCCCTGCCGCCAAATTTGGGGGCACCCCCGCTAAATTATGGGGGCCTACGCTATTTAGGTTAGTATTAGTCCATCTTTCCATACTTTTCCATCTGTATGGAAAGCCACACTGGTACTAGGTAGAATTTAGGCCAGATCTCTAAAGTTTAGGCCTAAAAAGTCTTATAAACGCTAGGATATTGCCTAGATCCCGCCCTATAAGCCTATACCCT
>Ga0307515_10009174_pt1 | contig 19168 bp, 21 predicted proteins | sample 17_EM_MG_FD_194513 | JGI IMG/M metagenome (GOLD analysis project Ga0307515, IMG submission 194513) | Populus trichocarpa ectomycorrhiza microbial communities from riparian zone in the Pacific Northwest, United States - 17_EM | ecosystem: Host-associated > Plants > Roots > Unclassified | place...
GACTGTAAGTGAACCGCATCTCGGTGCCTCGTGAGACCACCTGGCTGACGTTCGGCTCGGTTTTCCTTGCAGACGGTAAGAACCGCATCTCGGTGCCTAGTGAGACCACCTGGCTGACATTCCGCTCGCTTTGCCTTGCAGGATGTAAATGAACCACATCTCGGTGCCTCGTGAGACCACCTGGCTGACGTTCGGCTCGGTTGCCTTGCAGGATGTAAGTGAACCGCATCTCGGTGCCTCGTGAGACCACCTGGCTGACATTCGGCTCGCTTTGCCTTGTAGACTGTAAGTGAACCGCATCTCGGTGCCTCGTGAGACTACCTGGCTGACGATCGGCTCGCTTTGCCTTGCAGGATGTAAGTGAACCGCATCTCGGTGCCTCGTTGAGACCACCTGGCTGACGTTGGCTCGCGTTGCCTTGCAGGATGTAAGCGAACCACATCTCGGTCCCTCGTGAGACCACCTGGCTGACGATCAGCTCGCTTTGCCTTGCAGACGGTAAGTGAACCGCATCTCGGTGCCTCGTGAGACCACCTGGATGACGTTCGGCTCGCTTTGCGTTGCAGTGGGTAAGTGAACCGCATCTCGGTGCCTCGTTGAGACCACTTGGCTGACGTTTGGCTCGCGTTGCCTTGCAGTGGGTAAGTGAACCGCATCTCCGTGCCTCGTGAGACCACCTGGCTGACGTTTGGCTCGCTTGGCCTTGCAGTTTGTAAGTGAACCGTATCTCGGTGCTTCCCTGAGGCGATCTGGCTGACGTTTGGCTCGATTTGCCTTGCAGTCGGTAAGTGAACCGCATCTCGGTGCCTCATGAGACCACCTGGCTGACGTTCGGCTCGCTCTGCCTTGCAGTGGGTAAGTGAACCGCATCTCGGTGCCTCGCTGAGACGATCTGGCTGACGTTCGGCTCGGTTTGCCTTGCAGGCGGTAAGTGAACCGCATCTCGATGCCTCGCTGAGACGACCTGGCTGACGTTCGGCTCGCTTTGCCTTGCAGGATGTAAGTGAACCGCATCTCAGTGCCTCACTGAGACCACCTGGCTGACGTTCGGCTCGCTCTGCCTTGCAGTCGGTAAGTGAACCGCATCTCAGTGCCTCGCTGAGACGACCTAGCTAACGTTCGGCTCGCTCCTTGCAGCAAGTAAGTGAACCGCGCCTCGGTGCCTCGTGAGACGACCTGGCTGACGTTCGGCTCGCTTTGCTTTGCAGGATGTAAGTGAACCGCATCTCGGTGCCTTGCTGAGACGACCTGGCTGACGTTCGGCTCGTTCAACCTTGCAGAGAGTAAGTTACTCTGTGCTTGCCTAGTTGAGACATGGCTAATGTTTGGCACGTTTTGCAATGCAGAATGTAAACCGCATTCCGTCTCCCTTTTTGATGCGACACTGCTGAAATGAATCTTATTACGTTGCAGATTGTAAGTGAACCACTTTGACATACCACATCCATATTGACGATATGGTCGACATTCGTTCTGATCCTTTTTTATTGTAGGCTGTAAGTGAACCACATCTCAACAGTTCCCACATCGCTGACTTAGCTCATTATTTGTTGTAGCGAGTATGTAAATCACTGTGCTGTCTTCTTCCTATTGACGCTATTTCTGACCTTCGGTTCGAGATTCGTTGCAGTTTGTATGTGAACCTACTTTCAGTCACTTCCTTGTCTACGTTGTGGCTGATGAGTTGACTCATGTTTATATTGCAGCTTGTAAGTGAATTTATTCTGTCTCCCCCTCGGCAACGCATGGCTAGTCTCTAGCTGATTTTTGTTCCGCAGATAGTAAGTGATGCACTTCTTTCTCCGTCGTTGTAGGAAATATAGTTAAAAATCGGTCCGCATCGCTCTGCAGGATGTAAGCGAGCCACTTTGCCGGTCACTCTCTTGACACTATAGTTGATTTCCAGCTAGGTTTGCCGTGATTACAAGAATGATAGGAGGGATACGAGGGGGGAGAATGGGGTGGAAAAGGAGGGTGTGAAGCGGAACGTTGAGGTGTAGTCTGAGGAAGAGTAAAAGGCAGAGGAAATAGAGCAGGAGGAAGAGTATGTTCGTATGTTTTGTCTGTCACACCCATCACGAAAAAGAAATTTAGTTGGAACTTCATGGCCGAAGTAAAGTGTCTTTAGGGTAAAGTTAGGTCCTTTGGGGAGTGTAAGGGATAGTGCAAGACCACAAGTTAGTGCGATAGATACCACCGCGCGACATTTAGACATTTCTAGAGTTTTGGGTGATTTGCCTTGTTCAAAATGGTAGCGGGCGCTGTGACAAAGTCTAAAAGTGATTCCATTCTCTGCACTTAGCGGCTTCTCTCTATATACAACAAGTACCGGAGACCTTTGATCACGCAATGATATCTCGTGGTGAATTAGTTAGAATTCAGTGGAAGATGTTGACACAGGATTTAGCCCGAATGGCCTACAAGATGCTGGAATGGCCTACAAGTTACTGACAGGCCATCGGTGCTACTAGAAAGGACAGGAGAGTGGTTGCTAATATTATCGAAGACACTCGTCAGTGCTAGGGAGTAATTTCTAAAGTTCTAACTAATTAGAGTAGACTCATTCACCAATCACCACTCCACCATTGGGTTCGCAATCGTCCGGGGGAATTACAATCTTTTAGGGCCTGACATCGTCGTCCCGTCTAGGACATGAGTTTCGGAGGACTAGTCCATCCCGGGGAGATTACTCCAGGACAAGGGCCTAGTACAGATGACCGTAGTCTTGACCAGGGTCGGATATAGAATATCAGGCTCGAGAGGGAGAGTTCCGGGACAACAAAAATCTACTCCGTAGGGGAAAAGTAATTAAATCCTGGAACAAATCTTCAGCCGCAGAATCTGTGGGGGCCAATTAATGTATTGTAGGTCCCTGCAGTCCTGTATTCTTATCATGGAGTGCCCAGGTCTGCCCAGTATTAAAATTTCAAGCCTCGAAAATTGTCGTCCGGTCCTGGGCTGGCATGGGACGAATGCGACGGACTATTGGGTAGTGTGAGCCAAGGAATGCAAACGGGACGGAAATATCGTGCAAAAATTGTTCCGTGTATAGACTGCAGGCGTATGGTAGCAACCATCCTAATAAATCCCGGGATTTGTTTCAAACATTGCAAATAATTGAACATGACTCAACAAGCACCCGATGGGAAAAAGATCGGAAACTGCAGTGAAATAGAAAATTCCAGGCACAACCTGTAAATAAAGCAATCTAGTCAATTAGACAACATCTCCGGAAGTTCAAAATGTGAGTGAGAGTCCATGAAGCCTAATAACAGGTAATTTGCGCCCAAGTGACATTTCACAGTATCTAGAAACTGCGAAGCTTCACCCACATAGATTTCTACAATGCCAAAGACTAAATTCTAACTACAATTGGTGGAGAAATTGAGTGGGGTAGCCCTCCTCCTCCTCTTACCCCCCTAGCAGGTACCCAATAAGTCCACCAATTCTTGGCCAAATTTCATGCCATTAGGCACAGTGTTGGTCTAGTATACATAGATAGATTACGCATTATCGTTGTCAAGGTACTGCAACATGATGAGGTCCCTAGGGGGGACCTCTAGGGTGATGGACACACCTCCTCCCATTGATCAACAGCCAGCCCCAGTACCAATAGATCTACTGTAAGAAGATGGATTCAGCATTATTATTGACCAAGTACTGGGGCCAGTTGAGAGACAGTGGAGGGGATCCGTTAGGTCGTGGCGTAAAGGAGCATACTTCCAAAAACCCAATATGATACTTCCCTGTAATCAGTAAAATCTTGGGCGATTAAGGTAAATAAAGGCTTGAATGAAAGCTGAGAAGCAACTCTACAACAGTGTGTACTCTGATGGAAGATCAGACTAGCCGTTCGGGGGCGTCCCCGGGCTTAGAAAGGGGTTGATGGAGCGCACTCGGAGAGACCTGATCGAGCGCACTCACAGATGGTGATCAGCAGATTAGGATGAGCACTCGGAAACAGCAATCAAGCCCGCTCCGAGGATTGCTTGGAGGTGTACTGCAGACTGTCATCAAGCTCACTTGCGGGCTGCAGGTGGTGGAGGTTGATCAGGGCTAGCTGCGGGCTGTGCTTGGAAGCTGGCTGGCGACGGTGCTTGGTAGATACCTGGAGACATTGAATCTGGGCTGACCGGGAGCTGAGACTGCATTCAGGAGTTAGCTCAAAATCGTGAGAACGGAAGGAGAGATAACGTAACTCGTACTGTCGGAGAGCTAGCAGGGAGGTGACAGGAGTTGTCTGCAGACGATCAATCGGGGCTTGCTGGATATGGTGCTTCTTCGGAGCTGGCGACGGCAGTGTTGCCAGTGGTCCGGACGGTCCTGGTCTGGGGTAGGTCTCAATGCAGTCCAGTGCGCAACATGGTCACACTGTACTGGTCTGGAAATTTTGAGCGTTGCACTGCACTGATGCAGTGCGGACCAATCTAGTCAGTGTTCCTATGCGGCCAGGCCGCCCTTAGCGGCGGCTTTTAAATGAGGGCCGGGCCTGCAGGCTTTTTCTTGGCGGCCGGGCGGCCGATCTGCAGGCCCAAGCCGGGCGGCCGATCTGCCCAAGCCGGGCGGCCGATCTGCAGGCTTTTTCTTGGCGGCCCGGCGGCCGGCCTGCAGGCTTTATTTGCCAACGTATAAGTTCAATCGAACAAGCATAAACATATTTTGTTTAAATGACACCCATTGCTGCTGCATAAAGTCGTAAACTCAGAAAGCCACCAAAGTAAACTCAGCCATCGTCCATCGTAAGTTCATAACCAGGCCAGGCGGCATTTCTTGGCGGCTGGCCTGCAGGCTTTTTCTTGGCGGCTTCTGACCCAGGCCGGGCCGGGCCGCCCTTAGCGCAGGCTTTCAGAATAGAGGCCGGGCCGGGCCGCTTAGGAACACTGAATCTAGTGCTAACAAATCAAAGTGATACCTGACGAACGGTATCGGAGTCGTTTCTCCTTGGAAGTCAGTCACTGTAGACAGTATTCTCCATGGAAATAACCCGCCTCAGGAAATATTCCCATCAGTTCATTACTGTTGGGCTGATTTGAGTAGAGCAAGTATATCAGGTGGTAATAAGTTAGGGCTCGATGAGTCGTGTTATTTTGTTGTTGTTGTTGTTTAATCATACTGTATTGACTCTAATTAGAGTATGACAGGACCATGATATCCCCTCCGGCTCCGGGCGAGCCGGCTAGATGGCGGAGCTCCCCCCCAGCTACCCTTCGTCCCCGCTGACAATGAAAGGAAAGAGACAGACGAACAAGACAGGAAAGAAAGAAAGAAAGAAAGAAAGAAAGAAAGAAAGAAAGAAAGAATGGTATAACCCCGTTCCCGCCAATGCCGCTCCTGAGCCCCAAGACCGAAGCCCGCTCTGTACCGCTCCTTCTTCATTTGGGCGGGAACTTCCCAACCTCAGTGGCCACCAGGGAGTCCATCACCGCTTGGTCGCACTTTCCTATGGTAAAAAGCTCAGAGATCTGCACGTGCCGGCATCTGCCCGCTTTCCAGCCCGTCGCCTTTCCCTCCACCTTCCATAGTTCTCTCTGTTGGTCTCTCCACCAGCTACAGTGGCGGAAGAGGTGCTCCCGCGTCAGGGACATTGTCCCTCCACACCGCAAGCATTTGTCTTCATCTCTGTCGCGGAACCGGTTTAGGTAGACTGCAGTGGGTGCATACCCGGACTTCAGTCCGTAGAACCTGGCGGCCAGCGACTTTACGCTTGTCATGGGGATAGGCCATTTGGTCCCCGCCTTGGCCTTGAGTCAGTAGCTGAAGTGCTTGCTGCACTTGTCGGTCTCCCACTCCAGCTTAGCTGCTGACCTTCTCTCGGAGATTCATCCCGCCCTGTTTGAGGCCGAGATGTATGGTCGCTCTATCACGGTGCTTCTGCTTGCCTCTCGGGCCAAGTTAGCCTGACAGTCTGCTTCTTCATTTTCAGGGATGCCGGAGTGCCCTGGAACCCAGTGGATCTCGGCTGCGATGACATGTGAGAGGAGACTCTGCGCCCTGCTGTTGATCCGCCTCGCCAGTCGCTGCCCTGGGCCAGGCTCCAGGTATGCCGCCTGTCGGATTGCGGCCTGTGAGTCGATGAAGACTGCCACTGTCCTCACTCCATGCATCAGCAATTCGTTTCTCTGCTCAAATGCGACGCCAAGCGCGAGCCTGATTGCCCACAGTTCGGCGTCGAAGACCTCCATACGTGCGGTGCCTAGGAATCTGCGGCGAGATCACCATTCATTTCCGTGTGTACCCACTGCTGTGGCTTCCACTCGGCCAGTGTCTGCGCGCGATCCATCTGTCCACCACATCCAGACCCCTGCCCTGATTGTGGCTTCTTCCTCTATGGCCCAGTGCTGCGCGGCGCTTGGGCTGCTGTGGTGTCGTTCAGTATGGTGGTCCTGACCTCTGGCTCTTCGCCCGGGGCCGGCCAGTTCATGAGTTCGGTTGTCCGGCCATGCTCATGCTCTTTCTTGACTACTCTGCATATCGGTGCGCCAGAAGCGGGGTTTCTGTGTAGCTCCTTTAAATTGTTACTGCATGCATTTGCTAGTCTAGCTGTGAATCTTTGTTGTCTAGAGTCTAAGATTACAGGCGTGGGTGTAAGCCCTGCCTCTCTCATCAGTGCCCCCCATGGTGTCGTGGGCAGCGCACTCAGAAGGGATCTGGATTGTCGATTTAGAAGGAGCTGGAGATCATCTCGCCTGCCTACTTCCCTGGGGTCCCACCAGAGCTCACTCCGATTCAGTGCGACCGCTTGGACTCATGTCACTTGGACGGCCCTTACGCTCTCAGGAACCACGCCGCATGTCTGGGTCAGGGTTTGGAGTCTGGATTCTGCTGCTCTGGCTTTCTTCATACATCGGTGATGGTGCTCCTTGAATGTCAGATGTGCGTCCATCCAGACACCCAGCCAGCCTGTTGCCTGTGCGTTGAATCGTATGGACGCATTTCCGACACTTATCTTTGCTGTCAGTTTTGGCGGGAGGTGTTTCCTGTGGCCCCATCTGCGAGTGAGCAGCCCCGCCTCTGTCTTTGCAGCGTCGAACTGTAGCCCTCGTCTGCTTGGCCACTCGATGCTCTTTGCTGCGCATCTCTCAAATATTGAGACAACATGGTTGACATCGCTTCCGGTCTCCACCCAGCCGAGGTCGTCTACGAAGGATGGCCCCTCGGCCTCTGATACATCATCTTCGACCCAGTTGATTAGTCCTGAGGTGTACATTGCAAAGACGATCGGTGACATAGGTGAGCCTTGCAGGACCCCTGCCTCCACTGGATGTCTCTTCATGGAGTTGGCCTCGATTATCATCTCCACCGTTCTTTGTGACAGCAAGCTCTCCGTCCATCATCTAAGGTCTCCGTCCATTTGCCTGACCTTGATCAAGTTGACTAGTCTTCATTTTGCCACGCTCATGAAGGCTGCCTTGATATGCATGAGAAGCACGCCTGTTGTGTGGCCATTTGTCCAGGCTGCATGAGCTCTGTCGACCATGATGGCCCCTGCATCGATGGCTGATAGTCCTTTTCTGCTTCGGAATTGTCCGTCGCTCAGTAGCCCTCTCCCCTGGGCCTCTTCTGACAGCAGCTCCGCAGCTACTTCCTCGACCACTGTTCCCATGCAGCTAAGCAGCGATATAGAGCGGTAGGCCTTCAGCTCGATATAGCTGTCTTTGCCAGGCTTGCAAATCACCACGCTGCTAGCCCGCTTCCATAACGCTGGGTGTCTCCCCATGCACATTGCCGCCCTCGTTAGCCTCACAATCCTCTCTTTGTGCCACATTCAGAGGAGCCGTATAGCGCCAAATGACAGCTTGTCTGGTGCAGGTGCTTTCATGACTGACTGAGAAAATAAGTCTTGTTCGACTGCATGCTCAGTGACGCGTGTGTGTGCGCTTACCGCGGGATGTAGTTCGTAGTACTGGTCGCCGTTGTTCGGGGGAAAGGATTTGTGCCTTCGCATCTCCTCCTTCTCCAATGATGTGTTTCCTTGTATGCCTTCTCTGTCTGTTAAGGCCTCCACGGTGATGCCCGCTCGAGGTTTCACGTATCGTGCCGCTCTCCACACCTCGGCTCCCTGAAGGTTTTGAAAGTAGTCGTCCCACATGTTGCGCTTGGACTGCCGGATCGACATCTGGAGCTCTGCCTTCGCCCGGGCAGCCTCTTCCGAGTTCCGTATTCTCCTTGTCTCTCTCCTGACCTTCCTTCTTCTTACTTCGATGTCGGCGTTCCACCACCTCTTCGAGATGGCACAAATCCTGGTTTTCTTTGCCTTGGCGTCGAGAATGCTGCTCATTGCTTCCTGACACCATGCGGCCTCCTGCTCCACCTCGTCCTCTGTGCACTCTGCATCTAGTTGAGCTCTTTCCTTCGCTAATCCCATCCATAGCTTCTCCGCTGCTTCCGCTTCCTTCTCCGTTATTGAACCTGAATTTCACCCTACAACCCTCTCATGATCCACCTCCTCGTGCCTGTCTACTCCCACCTACCATTCTATAACCCCATGGTCAGATCCAGTGGCGTGGTCATCGGCCAGTATGGTCCACATTACTATTGGTCGATTTGCCAACGTCAGGTTGATGACCGACATGCCTTCCTGGTCCTCTCTTGTCCAATGGTGGGTGTGCCTGCCGTCATTTCCAATCTCCAGTCCGTTCTTGTCAATCACGCCTTCCCAGAATGCAGCACTCCGCTGCACGTGGCATCATAGGTCCCATCGTTTGCTGTGGGCGTTGAAGTCTGCTGCGAGAACAGTGCCGCCCTGCCGAATGAGTCTCTGCCAGTTCAACCTTCGCGCCGGTCTCTGTCTCTCACCTGACTGCGTGTCTTTGTGATCGTAAAAGTTGACAATCTTCGTAGTCTTTTCACCTCTCCTCCTGACGTCTGTAACGATATCATCGTCAAGGGCCCCTCAGCTGAAATCCGTCCGCTCATAAACCACCAGGCCACTCCCCGTCCGTATGGCCGTCCAAACTGATCTTCTTTTCCTCATGTCGGATGCCGAATGGCTGTTCCCAATCTCTCCTCTGTCTCTCAGTGGCTCTTGCAATGACATTACATCCGCCTTATGTTCGACTCACGTCTCCAGCGCCGCAATCGTCCACTCGTATGACCTTGCGCAGTTGTGCTGGATCACTCTAATCATTAGTAGCCAGGGCTCCCATTTCAGTCTCACATTTGGTATCAGTCGCTGATCTGGTCGCAGTCTCAATCTCGGCCATTGTCACGTCTCGTGCTTCTCCCAGTCCCTCCTCCTCTTCGTCCACATCCGCCATCTCTTCTGCATCTCCCCCTCCTCCCGCCACCCCCTCGGGCCTCGGGCCAAGAACCACTCTGTTCGAACCCGGTGCCATATCCCGAGCTGCACTCGCGGGCGCTCTTCCTGCTCGCCCTAATATTCTGCTCTGCCGAGCTGCTTCGGTGGCTTACCCTCTCTTCGCGCTGCTGTTGCAGAATGCGATGTGATCTCCTTTGAAGTTAGGGCACATTTCCAGTGTGTGGCCGCAGAGTGACCTCCGCTTTGCAGCGCATTCCACCCCATTGCACTTGTGGTCGTTTGTCCTGTGATGGCCTGAGCAGTAGCAGCATCTGGCCTTGCTGCCTCACTTGTTCTCGATGTGGCCCCACCATCAGCACAGCTCACACCTGCTGTCAGCTCCCTTGCTCCTGGACCTGTCGACTCGGTACCACACCCCTGCCGCCACGAAGCATTTCCTGACCAAGCTCTGTGCCACCTTGCTCCCGTTTATGATGAAAACTACCAATGACGCGGCAACTTCTCCATTCTGCCTCCTCTCCCTGATGGTCCGGGTGTTCGCCAGCCACGTTACTTAGGTGGGGATCACTATACCCTCGTTCTCCGCTTCGAATTCTGCTCGCATCTTCTCCAGGCCATCGGTGTCTTTGCCCATATACCGTATGAGAGGGACAGCGTCGATCTTTAGCCTTTCCCAGGACTCACTCTCTTCGACGTCCACGACTTCTTTGTAGACTCTCCTCCCTGCTGTGATGATGATGTCACAGTACTGGAGAGCCATCTCTGCTGTCGCATTCGGGTGCGTAATTGCAGCGATTGCGCCCTTGGCATTCCTTTTGGCGTTCATGATCCTGACGTGGGCCAGTGCATTCTGGTGGAAGAGGGCTCCGTTGATTACTGACGCGATTTCCTGATCCGTATTATTGGAGAGCTGTATACTCTTGTCTCTTCTTAATATCAGGCGTCTCTCTGCCATGCTCGATCCAGTCGTCGGGGTGGGGCCTGGACCTGGGCCTGGTCCGACGGCTGCCCTTTGACACTTGGCTCGGGGTGGGACGGTCTCCCACCGTCTTGCAGGTGTGGTTGCTGACTTTGATTAGGGCATGGGCGGTGGCCTAGGCTGCAGTTTGAGCTGCAGTTTGGGCATCAGTTGCTGCTGCAGCTGCTGGCACTTCTCTGGTCCCTCTTCTCGCGTCGTGTCTGCCTGTTGGGAGGCCTCTAGCCACCCACCGTCCGTCCTCACAGTCACTTCTCTTTCTTCCTCTCTCCCTTCCTGGGCTGGTGCGACACCTTTCAAGACATTTGCGATCATGTTCGGGATGCCTGCCCCCCACAGCTTGTCGTCCTCATGGTGGGTGTCCCACTTCTGCTCTCCCTCTTCCATCCACGCCATCGTTCCTTGCCACTGTTCCTCTTCATGGGCTGCCCGGACTTCCCACAGGTTCACTAGGTGTCCAACCATCCGGTTCAGCTGCGTCAGCTCCTGTGCCTGTTGTTCTATCGTCCTTTCCTTGCGGCTCCACCTCTCGCTGGGGGCTGCCAGGGCCCTTGTGCCTCCTTCTGCGTTTTCCATTCTTGTTTCTCTCCATCGGCTGAGATATGTCAGCGCCCGCAGTCTCCGCGGCGATGGATGTCGCCGCTGTCACCATCTCCATCGCCATCTGCATTGGCGCATCGCTCCTCCTATCTCCAGCAACTCCTGCGTCCAGGTCACTCCTCCCGCTCACTTTCAATTTGGTCATGACTCTTTTGAGGCAAGCCTCTCGGTCCTCGTCGGCGCTTGCTCGTTGGCCGACGTGTCGTGTCAGTCGCATTCGCTGCCAAGCCTTTACCCGAACCCACTCAGTTCCGTGGATTCCTGTGCACCCTCTCCTCCGGCCGTCCCGCTGGTGCTGAGACGCTCGCTCCGGGGTCAATTTGACCTCCAGAATCGAATGCCGCCGTCCGGTTTTCAATTGCTATCGTTGTTGTCAACCTATTGTGCTGTTTCTGTTTCGCCAAGACTTTTGGTGCTCTCTCCCGTTGGTCCGTGTTATTTTGTATGACAACGTGTTATCGTAGACAATAGAGAGAGCGAGAGCAAAAGCATTGAATTCCAAATTTGGCAGAAACAACAATTAGTCAAAATACCCTTCCGGATAGGCTTAAATTTAGTCCAACAATCACGTGTTGGAATTGGTAGTCCGCACTAGTCTAGATAGATTCCGCACCAGTGTAAAAAAACTGTGCACCAGCCCGATACTAGTGTGAACATTTTGTGCGCTGGACTGGACTGGACTCGGACAGTTCCAGTCTAGACGGTTCCGTACCTGGACCGCTGACAACGGTGCATAAGGGCTAGCGGGAGACCGTCAAACTGAGGCCAGCTAGAGACTGTATTCCGTGTTGACTCGCGATGCTACCATTCGCAGGTAGAGAGAGATGGCTTAACTTCGAGTTCTCAAGTGCTGTTAGAGTAGTGGACGAGGTAGAGAGACAGCTGGGATGGCAATGAGAGAAGATGGTAGGAGATGGGGGAATTCACCTAGAGAAAACTCGAACGTACGAGATTTTTGTGTGCGAAAGTCACCGTTCCCTGGCTAGCCTACTGAAGGTTGAGGGTTTCAAAGTTTGTTGCGAAACCCAAATTGCGATAGGGTTAGCTTTAGCCACATTTGGACTAGAAACGTGGCAAAGTCCACTAAAGTTATTCTCAACTGACTTAGCATTCGGTACCTCACGCTGATGATCAGCCTCGGGTACTCACATACTATGCGGAGGTGCACGCATGCACGGTACAGGGATACTCCGTTTAATATTGATACTACATCATATCGACGTATCTGAAGTTTTACACATCCTGTAGACGTAGGATTCCCTGAAGTTCTATCCGCCATCCATGCATTCGAATGTAGCCACATAGAATTGAAACAAGTGCAGCGGTCGGGCGTGTGCTAAGGTAAGTAGCGCCCACCCTAACCGGACTCAAACGAAGCAGAAGATACTCTACCGACCTTAATCTACCTATCTCAGCAATCCCTCACTCTTACTAAGTGTTCTGTCGCTTATACACCTCCCATCGCAGTCAGGTACATATAATCCCAGCACACCCAGTGTTCCTAAGCGGCCAGGCCGGCCCTGCTTTGCATATGCCGGGCCTGCAGGCATTTCCGGCCGGCCTGGCGGCTTTTCTTGGCGGACTAAGCCTAATCAGAATATTTTGTTCGAAAGATTCTCTGCTGCCTATACTAAGAAAGTCTCCAAAGTGCGAAACATAAACCATATCCAACTCAATCATCGTAGCCCTGCCATTGCCGTATTCCATCCATCAACCAGACCAAGGCTTATGCAGGCCGATGCAGGCTTTTGAATCACGTGCAGGCCGGGCCGCCGCTAGCGCAGGCTTTCAGAATGCAGGCCGGGCTGGCCGGTCCTGCAGGCCGCTAAAAAGCCGGGCGGCCTGCCGGGCTGCTTTGGAACACTGGGCACACCGGTCGGATATCAATTTCTGCTCGTCGTCTAACGGGCTAATTAGATGACGTCCTCGTGAGTACCATAGGTCGAGCACTCCCACACATCTTTGCACCATGGACTCTTTGTAGAGCGCTCGGGTGATATCCGTGTTCATCGTACTTCAAATCAACCAATATTTGTTGAGATCAATCGAGTACGAATAGAGATATTGAATTGACTATAGTACAAAAGTGATTGTCTAAAGAGCAAAGAGAGAGAAAGACGGGCAAATATATTTGGGAAAGAAGAGGGCATACTCATAGAAGACTTCACGCGACAAAAGTCTTGGCAAAGCAGAAACAGCGCATTGAGTCAACAACAACGATAGCAATTGGAAAACGGACTGGGGCAATCGATTTCTAATGTTGGATTGACCTCGGACCAAACATTTCAGAACAATCTGGACCACCAGTGGAGTAATCCACGCAACGGGGTCCATTTGCGTAAACTCATGGCAGAAAACACAATTCACTCCATGCGTCAGCCAGCGAGCAGGCAATCACCAGGACTACCCCAGAAGAGAGGATCACCTCACAGGAGTGATGACCGAGGTAAGAGGGAGCAAGAGCAGTGACCTGTGGGAGAAGCGGGTGACCGGAGGAGTGACGCACGTATGGATGTGGCGATGGAGATGGTGATGACAGTGACACCCACCGCCGCAGAGACTGTAGGCGCAACCATATTCGAGCTGATGGAAAGAAACGAGAAAGCAAACTGGAGAAGGACGAGCGTGGCCCCAGTGAATGCCGGGGACTGGAGGAGCCGCATGGACCGAGCGGCGCAGCAGGAAGCCCGCGACCTCACCCAGCTGCGCCGAACCATTTCCAAGATTGCAAACATGCTGGACGCGCACACAGCACTTCCGGAAGGGCAGTGGGGAGGGATGAAAACGTCGCTGGATAAATGAGATGAGAAGTGGGATGGATCCCACCAGGATGACATACTGTGGGCAAAAGGCATTACAGACATGGTCACATGGGTGGTGGCCACCACTAAGGGGGGCCAGAGAGAGGAAAGGAAAGCAGACACCAATAGCGCCAGTCTGGAGGCCTCAATACATGCAGAGGCGATGCAGACAGGAGGACTGGAGAAGCCAGAGGAGCGCTAGAAATCGCCGCATGGAAGATGGTTCAAACAAAACCCAAAGGCAAAACCAAACTCAGCCCCAACATGGATGCCGAGAACCAGGCTGACGCCCATTGCGGTGAAGGCACCAGTACCGGGACAGATACCGGCCAGATGGTCGGATCCAATCGCAACCATGAAGAACTCGAAACCGGCCAGCCCAGTCCCAGCCCCACGACTGGCTCCAGCTTAGAAGACACACCGATCATCCTAAGGAGAGATGAGAATGTGCCACTCCTCAATAGGATGGAGCAAGAAATGGCGTCAGCGAGCACAAGAGGACTGTTCCACCAGCAGGCTTCGGCTCATGTTACGTTCATGAATGCAGGAAGTAATACTAACAGCACAATCCCGGCAATCACGATGTAAAATGCAATATGTGAGATTACCCTGCTGTACCACAATATCAGCATCATGTCAGCAACAACTGTCGACATAGGAGTCGTCGAGGTCGAACAGATCGAGTCCTGGCAATTAGTGATCATCTATGTAGTGACTCATGTATGGTGGATGGGAAAAGTTACAGAAGGCCTGCAGAAAATTCAAGAGGAGTTCGAAGCGGAGAACGAAGGGGTTGCAATCCCCGCACAAGAATGGTGGCTGGCGCACCACTGCAGCCTCAGGGGGAGGAGGCAGACAGGAGAAACGGCAGCATCGGTGGAAGTCTTCGTCGTAGAAGGGAACAAGGTGGCACAGCACTTGGTCAAGAAAGACATCAAGGCGGCCTGGGTATTGTTCCGAGTCGAAATGTACACGAACCTGGGCCCTGCCAGCAGACGTGAGTTCTGCTCTGCATGGGGTCACATTGAGAACAAATGCAGCAGTGAGCCCACGTTTGGCAACTGCTCAGGTCATCATTGGAACAACGACCATCGCTGCAAAGTGCTGGTGTGCAGCGAGCAGCAGGGGTCACTCTGTGGTCACACGCCCGAGAAGTGCCCGAACAGCAATGCAACTCATATTGCTTTCGGCAACAGGTGTGCGAAGAATACTGAAGCTTCCAGTGGAGCGCGCCAGTGAAGGATACAAGGGCTAGCAGGACAAACATCCACAAGGGGAGTGACTGGGGCCAACAGAGTAGAACTTGGCACCAAACAGCCAAGTGGTATAAGAAATGATAAAGGGGAGCCAATGGCCGACAAAGAGGCCAATGAGTCAAGGTCAATGGAAGGTTCGAAATGGGAGAGAGATGTAATACTGAGCGAGACCACGGGGGAGATGGAGATTGTAATCTGAGCAGCTGCCTCCAATCATTAGACCAGTTCTGTACAATTGCGCCAGGTCCTACAGTTGGACCATGGTGGCGCTGGAGATGGGAGTGGAACTGAGAGCAGATTTCCTAATGTTGCCGGAGCCACCAGATGGAATCAGGTGAAATTGGAATCAGCCATCCAGCATACACGATTAGGATACAGAAGATAGTTTGGACAGCAGTGCGCAAAGCGAGCGGCCTGGCAACTGACAATCAGACAGACCTGAGCAGTGGTGTGAACGATGATTTTATTGTGAGTGATGTCAAATAAAGAGGAGAGAAGATGACGAGGATTATAAATCTTTATGATCAAAGAGACGTGCTGACCGGTCGGAGCCAAGCGAGGAAGGTATACTGGAGTAGAATCACCCGACAGCGAGGCGGCACAATACTCGCAGGCGACTTCAATGCACACAGCCGCAGCTGGGATTCAAGATGGAAAGAGCAATGCGATGTGACTTTCTGATAGGAGATTAAAGATGAGTACGGACTGGAGATTGGAAATGACAACCAGCGAACTCATCACTCGGCGAGGAACAGTGAGGAAGGTGAGTTGACAAGAGACCTGACATTACCCAGAGGACCAATCACGCGATGGACCATACTGGACGGGAGGTACTCGACAGGATCCGACCACGTGGTGATCGAGTGGAGGTTCAGCATCGATAAGTAGGAAGTGGCAGACCATGTGCGGGATGTAGGATGGAACATGGCCGCCATGTCAACAGAGGACCTGAAATCAGCATAAAAGATGTGGAAGGAGTTGGAGTCACAGCTAGCTCGCCTAGACGAGGAGTGCCCAGATGACGAGTTATAGTGGGAGGTAGAGTGGTGTCAGGACATACTGCGGAAGGTCCTGGATGCCAAAGCGAAGAAAATAGAAGTCTGCTCCTGGTAGAAGAGGTGGTGAAACGGTGAGATAAAGGAGACAAGAAGCCCATTAGGGAGAGGAAAGAGGAGGAGAAGGAGGTCAGAAGTGGCAGCGCACGCAACGGCGGAACTGCAGAGGTCGTTTCGCCAGTCCATGAGCCTCATGTGGAACGAGTACTTGCTGAACCTCAAAGGGGGCGAGGTCTGACGGGCAGCAAAGTTGGCAAACCCTCAAGCGGGAGCCAACTGGCAAGCATTCACCGATGGATGGGGAGTGCAAGCAAATACCATGGCCGAAACGGAGAAATTGATCAGAGGAGAGTCCTTCACAGTGAACTATGGCGACCAGTACTGGGAGCAATCCCCTCAGGCCAAGCCCGCAAGCGCACAACTGAGCATTTGGTCCAACAAGACCTATTCTCGCAAGCGGTCAAGGAAGGCCCAGGCCCAGATCTGCTGCACTTTAGAGCCATACATAGTGTGGCAACGAGTCCGGGTGACCCGCCAGCTGTGCGGATTTGAATAGGCAAACCGGTTCGGTTCGGTTCGGAAATAGTCAAAAAGCCGACCTGCAGTTTCTTCGCAGTCCAAATCCGGCCCGTGCCCATCCACCCACGGGTTTTGCCAGTTCTGGCTAGACCCGTCGTGTCGAATCTCCCATTTTGCATTGCAGGTGGTTCTATTTATTGTGGCATTAACTTATTCTACTATTAATCGTAAAATATTGACGATGGTACCTCGGTGTTCTTTTTGGATGTAGTGACCACCTCTTCAATGAAACAGTGGGCAGAGACCCTACCTGCACCGTCCTGGAAATGAGCGTCAACAGAGCGTCAACGATTTCTAGTCTTGCATCTTGGGCAATTTGAGTGGCCATAGATTGCAGATAGTCATATCCGAGGTATTGGCATGCTTCATAGGCACAACAAGAAACAACACGCCCCCTACCCAATCATCAAAATGAGCGTCATCTGAGGGGCAACAATGTAAGGTCTTGCGTCTTGGGTATTCTAGGTGGCGCATGATTGTAGTCCTCTATTACAGAGGAATTGGCAGCCTCTCGAGGCAGATTAGCAAGCAATATTCCGGCAACAGCCTCCCGGATTCTAACAACTTATATCATTTATGATGATGCAACTAGGAGTTAATGACTGTTTTAGACTAGAGAAATGGTCAAAATATCGTATAGAGACAATGACCGGCGCATTGGGCTTTTGTTATGTATGATGAAAGGCCAAAAATTGTTGAAGCTGCGTTGATGCCCATTTTGTGGAAGTGGCACGGAGCTTGTTGCTATCTTTTTTCACTATAAATGTGGCTAATACTTTGATCATATATAGGAACGACCATATCACATTTGAATTCCCTGACTTACATGACCAAAAATCGTTGACGCTCCGTTGATCCTCAATATCAGAATGGGGCAGGGAGCGTGTTGCTCTCTCTTTTTCCAATAGAGCCAGTCAATACCCGATCCATGAATGGTCTCAACCGATTGGCATGCAGATCAGAAATGATGCAAGACCATAAATCGTTGACACTCCATTGACGTTCATTTCGCTATGGGCGTCTCCACAATATGTCATCATTTAATTTCGCCTACTATATCATTAACTGTGTTTTGGCAGCCTTTGTAACTTCTTCATGTACTTTCTTTTTTATCACTACATTGTTCTTTAATAATACATATAAATATATCCTTTAAAATACACATTAAAGTGTCTGCTAATTGTTGATACTAATACACTCCAAAAACCGGTTCCATTCTATCAATGCTCATCTTCACTGTGCAGTTCGCTCAATAGACTGCTGTCATCCGCAAAATGGATGTCATCCGCAGTACCTAGTGTTAGCAACGGTTCCGGACCGTCACATCGGGTCCGGGTCCGGGTCCAAACAGAACCGTTGCCAAATTGGTGGTCCGGGTCGTCACTAAACCCGAACTGCCTACTCGGGTACGGTTCCATGGTACACTCCCAACCCGTCTGAATTAGCCCGGTTTACGGCGGGTCGCTCAGCGGGTCCATCCATAGATTCGTATAAGGCTCTTGAATTTGCATTGTGTTAATAGTATCTTATCGAAATCGCATTTACAGCAACCAACAACATGCTTTTGCTTGTTGAGCAGTGTGCAATGTCGATTAATTGGGTATCTGTGTTTCACCTTCGATTTATGGTATTTTTGCCTAGCCAGGCGGTCACTAACACTGTTATGCACGCGAAGATCTGCGCGACACCTTCGTTACGAAATATGCAAGTCCTAAAACTCTTGACGCTCTGTTGACGCTCATTTTCAGGATGCCGCAGGGAGCATGCCGCTGTTGTTTTTGCCAGTAAAGGCTGCCAATATCTCATAGATGGATGTCCACAACCAATCGGAACATAACTTACTCAAGATGCAAAGCTAAAAATCGTTGACGCTCCATTGACGTTCAAGCTAAGAATGGGGTGGTGACCGTGTTGCTATCATTGTTGCCAATAAAAGCGGCCAATACGTCCGTTTCGCATAACAACGACCAAGTCACTGGTGAATTACCGGACTTACAAGACCACGAATTGTTGACGCTCCGTTGACGCCCAAGCTAAGAATGGGGCGGTGACCGTGTTGCTATCGTTTTTGCCAATAACAACGGCCAATACATCCGTTATGCGTACCAATGACCAAGTCACTGGAGAATTACTGTACTTACAAGAACCGGAATCGTTGACGCTCTGTTGACGCTCATGCTAAGAATTGGGCGGTGACCGTGTTGCTATCATTTTTGCCAATACACGCAGCCAATACGTCAGTTATGCATAACAACGACCACGTCACTGGTGAATTACCATACTTAAAAGACCACAAATCGTTGACGCTCCGTTCACACTCATTTTAATGTATTGTCCATTCAACCTCTGCTGCCGTTGATAATTGTATTCATCCTGATCAGACTTTATCGATTGCCTTTCTGCTTGATTAACACTCGGCCCTGAGGCAAAGCCGAGCGGCGTAATCATGTTGCACTGTTCACTCTCACAGGACTAGAAATGATGTATCATGCCAAAAGATTCATGCCAAACGATGCATTGCGCCTGCTATGCATCTATTTATGAACCGATATTCACAAGCTACTTCTTACCATTCGCCCATAATACATCTCTAACTGAAACTCTCGGTCAAGCTACATAAAGCTGGTGAACCATTGACGCAT
>Ga0307515_10009175_pt1 | contig 19168 bp, 15 predicted proteins | sample 17_EM_MG_FD_194513 | JGI IMG/M metagenome (GOLD analysis project Ga0307515, IMG submission 194513) | Populus trichocarpa ectomycorrhiza microbial communities from riparian zone in the Pacific Northwest, United States - 17_EM | ecosystem: Host-associated > Plants > Roots > Unclassified | place...
AAAGCGGAAATATTAAGCTCACTCGGATGCTGTTAGATGCTGGTGCCGACGTCAATGCTCCGGCCGCTGACTATTATGGAAGAACTGCACTCCAAGCCGCAACAGGAAGCGAAAATATTAAGCTCACTCGGATGCTGTTAGATGCTGGTGCCGACGTCAATGCTCCGGCCACTGACCATTCTGGAAGAACTGCACTCCAAGCCGCAGCAGAAAGCGGAAATATTAAGCTCACTCGGATGCTGTTAGATGCTGGTGCCGACGTCAATGCTCCGGCCGCTGACTATTATGGAAGAACTGCACTCCAAGCCGCAGCAGGAAGCGGTAACATTGAGCCCGTTCAGATGTTGTTGGATGCTGGTGCAGACGTCAATGTTGCCATCGACAGCGACAATATTCAAGCAACTGCACTCGGGCCGGCGGTTAAGGCGGGCAATATTGAGCTAGTTCGGATCCTGTTGGATGCTGGTGCAGACATCGATGCTCCCACCTTCTACTGTAACAATAAATTTACCGCACTCCAAGCAGCAGCGGAAACTGGCAACGTTGACTTAGTTCGAATGCTGCTGCTTGCAGGTGCAGACGTCAATGTAATCTTCGACGACGACGACGACAACTACAACCATGATTGGTGTGAACAAAACGACAAGGGTTGCGGAAGAACTGCACTCCAATTAGCAGTAAGCTGCAACAATGTTAAGCTAGTTCGGTTCCTGCTGGATGCCGGTGCAGACCCCAATACGTTGATCATCGACGGAGACACCACACTCCAAATAGCAGTGAAAACAGGCAAGATTAAGCTCGTTCGAATGCTGGTGGCTGCGGGTGCAGACGTCAATGCGCCGGCCCCCAATAACGGCGATGACGGCTACGACGACTACGACAATATTGGAAGAACCTCTCTACAAGCAGCGGTGCAACGAGGATGCCTTGAGCTAGTTCGATTCTTGTTAGATGCGGGTGCAGATGTGAATATGCCGGCCAGCAGCGGCATCTACGGAAGAACCGCACTACAATCAGCAGTGGAAGAAGGCAATATTGAGCTAATTCGAATCCTGTTAGATGCGGGTGCAGATGTCAACGCACCGGCAGGGCCCGGGAGGGGAATAACAGCACTTCAAGGAGCTGCAATTGAAGGCCATCTTGGCATCGCTCTCATGCTTCTCAAGGCCGGTGCGGATGTCAATGCGCCACCGTCAGATTATAAAGGGAGAACAGCGCTTGAAGGAGCAGCGGAACATGGCCGATTGGATATGGTGCAATTGTTGCTTAATGCTGGTGCAGAAATCGATGCTTCGGAGGACGGGCGGAATTTTAAGGCAGTGGAACTAGCAGAAAGCGAGGGCCATATAACAGTAGCTCGACTGATTACAAGTTATCTGAAGGGTAAAACCGAACAGTCATGAGCAATTACTTCGGGTAAGCGCGCCCCGTGTTTGGGTTGTTTAGGAGCTTATTGAATGGGTTTTAATAGGCGTTGCATAGAACGACAAGTTTATTTCCTTTGGATATCTAGCGGGTAAATCACGGAGTTCGGATGGAAGGGCAAGAGTGCGTTAATGGTGGCACTGGGGCTGTGTGTGGAGTGGGGATAATGTTGCGCTTGGTACGGGTTATGATGTCTGCTGGGTGCTACGGAACGGGACATGCATTGACGGTCGAGGGCTTCACGAATGGGGGTCATCTGTATTTGTTGCCGAATGTGGGGTTTGGAGTTGGAAGTACTTAGGCACTTTTGGAGGAGAGTTTCGCGTTCATGTGCACTGAATGTTGTATTGATTTGAGATCGCTTCTTTCTGCAAGTAACATGCAAGACTTTGAATCGACTCTGCAATGTCCGGTGCTAGCGAGATATGTATGTGCCTCACCAGCTGTATTACACGCTAGAGTACTGGGGATCTCCCGGGACGCCCGTCTCTTCTGTGGCCTAGGTACTTACTGTGTACATCACTAGTCCGGATCCTCTCACCCAGCCTGTTTTCTCTGGAGCGACCGCAGCCTCTCTCTTCCATAAGTCCACCAACGCATGCGTAGGTTGAACTGCTAGTCAGGCCGTTTCCAGAGATAGTATCCTATCACTACAGTCGAACTGTGCCTATGAATGCCCCTCCAGAAGGAATTTAAACTTTCGGGAAATAACAAATATATCCTATCTGGTCATACATAAGAAACTAGCACTATCAACAACGTCAACAAAAGACAAAAACCGCACCTTGTCACACCATTGTCAATACGCGCGCCTTCGACAACACTCTTCGCTTAGGAAAGTCAAGACTATATGCGTGGTACCATTCATGGCAATATCTTTGGTTGAACTTTGGCTTCACGATAATTTGGTGGTGTCCGCTCTTTCACCGACGGATTGAGTGTAGCAGCAATACAGTGAACAGTGAATCCTTCTAGGCCTTGCTAGACTGAGAAGTCGACTCCGACCCAACGTGACATTAGCAACCCAGTACCACTCAGTATTGACTCTAGCTAGTAGTCTTTACAGCAACTTGCTAGAACGAATTTTTTACGCCAGTTACAAGCAAGCGATAGTCGACAGATAGACATCGAGATGCTACACATAGGGAGTATCTCGACAGCTTTGGCTCCGTAGCTCGATGATACAGTGTGCCCTGGCAAGCTTCACAACACAGAAAAACCGACATGATTGAGAGAGGCAGGGAGGGGGGTGGATAAGTTAGGTGGATTGGTGGAGAGGTTGAGTGCTTTATTTGGTTTTTATTGGAGGAGTTATTGAAGGGGAGGCGGATGGAGTTAGTGGCTGTGGTGTCGAAGTGAAGATGCCCAGTGTGCCCTCCGTTGTGTAGCAGTGTGGGTGAGGAAGCCACAACTTGGACTCTGGGGGTTTTCCCAGGGGAGTGGCGGGAAAATTGGAGTATGTATTTATGCCATGATCGGTAACCGTCGAATGCATTATGATTACAACATACCATTATCAAGTCCCAGCCATCGCAAATACCATTCATTGACATCATAACCCAGATACTACGCTCTAGCCCTTACAGTCGAGTCCTGCCTGTAGGTAGACCTTTGTGTAACGGCTTATCAGAGAGCCTACTCCACCCCGTCGCCCGCCTTTAACCCCCACATCTTCATGATTTTACCCGCTACCACATCACCAACGAGATATGCCGAGACCTGTGCGTGGTTGCTGTATGATTGTTAGCCAGGACAGTATCTAAAACGAAAACAAGAAAGGGAACGGAACGAAACCAAAGGAAGGAGGGCGAATGAAACATACTTCATCACCACCGGCACAACGCTCGTATCTGCAATCCTGATCCCTTTTAGGCCCTCAATTTTACCACCAGAATCAACAACCCTCAACGGATCCCCCTCTTTTCCCATCCTCATAGTACCCATCCCGTGGTAACCCTGATCCAGTCCGCCATTTCTAAGCCAGCGTTCAATCCCAGCATCCGATTCATCATCCAAGCCATTGATGTAGAATCCGTTCACAGCCTTCTCTTCGTTCATCTTCACCTTTGTTTTATTTGCAGCAATATATAACGGTTCCTGATTGTAATTGAGGAGTTCTATCCCCTCAACGATATTTCTGTATCTCTTGCTCCTAAAGATCTTGAGAACCGTCTTCACCGTCTCAACAGCTATCCGGACATCCATGGGGTGCTCAAAGTACCTCGGATCAATAACCGCTTGATCATCAGGATCCCTACTTGCCAGCGTAATCTCACCTCTCGCAAGTTGGTTTTGATGCAGTTGGAATATTCTGGCGTAAGAATTTGGCGTCTCGCCCTCAGGGATAGACCGGCCAGACGGGAGCCACCCAGTAAGGTAAAAGATCTCTGTATCCGGGCGTTTAGGATCTAGAAAGAGAGCCTTCTGGGTAGCATTGAGGAGGTTCCATTCCGGCCACGACTTGCGGTCAGACAGGGGGTATTTGAGAAATGCTACTCCAGCAGAGGCACCGAAACGGGTCAGTTCACCGGACCCCTCTCCGGCGCCATTGTCGTAGCTCGAGAGCCAGCGCTGTTTTTCCATTTCAAGAAGGGACGGATCAGAGAAGAGAGAGTTTTGCGTAGGAATCTCGAAATCCTGTTTGAAGATCGGATCAAGAAGGGTGGAAGAGTGATCCTATAGACATTAGCCTCCAACTCTTGGGTTCCTATCGCATGAGAAGTTTATTCATACCAACAGGTTCTTGCCAACATTAGGCGAGTTGTGAACAACTTTGATCCCCAGCTTCTCCAACTCTTTCTTCGGTCCGACGCCGCTCAAAAGTAAAAGCTTTGGTGTATCAATAAAGCCCGCAGAAACGATGACTTCCTTGGAGGCATAATCTACCGCCTATTAGCCTTCAAACCTAACAAGCAACCAGACGTGACCCACATTTCTCTCCAGACTTCAGCTCCACCCCCACCGCTGTCTTGCCATCAAATATAATCCTTACAACCTTGCTCTCAGTCTTAACCTCTAAGTTTCCTCTCCTCTTTAATCCTGCCCCAATATCTCCAGGTGTATTTAGCAGTTGTGTCGCGGCGCTGCACCTAGCACCTTTCCAGACAGTATGTTGAGCCACCCCAACTCCGAGAGGGTGACCAGAGTTAACATCCGGTACCCTCGCAATACCCACCCCTTCGCAAGCCTCAATAAACGCCTTCAATCCAGGCACAACCTTCTTCCCGGAGCTGTTATGAATTACTCCCTTCCGTCCGTGATTTTTCAGGTCTGGCTTCACAAACTCGTCAAACACTTCCGGCGGTCCGTTGGGATCAAAATTCTCCAGCCTCTTGATTCTCTCCCATCCCTCCTTCGCGCCATACGCAGGATCACCCGCAATCTCAGCCCAGGATTGGAAGTCACCCAGATATCCCTTGGCCCACACCATGTAGTTTAATGCGCTGCTCCCCCCAAGTCCCTTACCACGGTGGTAGACGAGTGTGCGGTTGTTAAGTTCCTTCTGCGGCACTGTGAAGTACATGTAGTTTAGTCGTTGTGAGGAAACGTTTTCAATAAACATTCCTGGGATTAGCGACTTTAAGTTGGGATTTGTTGAGGGGGATTCGGGTGTTGGCGAAAGCGTGTCAAGGCCAGCTTCGAGGAGGAGGATGCGAGGAGGTGGAGAGGCTCGTGAGAGACGGTGGGCGAGGTACGACCCACCGGGACCGGCTAGAAGGCGTTAGCGGGGAGAAGTCAGAGGGTAGGCGGTACGAACCACCGACCACGATGAAGTCGTAATGATCGGCTCCTGCAGGGCACATGGCGGCTAGGGCCGATGCTACGATGAAAGCGCACAACTTCATGTTGAAGACGCGTGTTTTGACGACCAACAAGCGCCCGAGCGTGGAAAAGTCAAAAGCGTGAGAACGTTGAGTGGGGAGAACGTGCTGAGGGCAGTCGTTATCAAAGTAGCGTGAGGACGAAGGAATGAATCCTAGGCGGTATTAATTAAAGCTCAGTCGCTGATAAAATCCCTCGCATGAATTGGGACAATGCAAATCTAGTGACTATCCGGAGGCGCTGTGTCCGGAACTCCAGCGAGAAATGCGGTTGGGAATTTGAAGGTACTGATTTGAGAGAAGCAGCTCAGAGAGAGCAGGAGAGGCGAATGCGAATAGTTATCTGCTAGTACTTCTTAATGAGTAAGCTAGGGTGCACCAAACAGCGTATTGGAAACAGCGGGAGAACGCTGTAAACGTCTTCAGTCTCAGCATATCCAGAGATACGCTCTCTCGGTCGAGAACGGGAGGCCAGTCAAACTTACCCAAAACCAGCCACCAGAACCACGATCAAAACTACTCGTACAAAGTCCTCGATCTTTCCTGCGACAACTGTACGACCTGTTGGAGACTTTTCTTTGCTAGCAGAAGCATCTCCCTCTTTATGCGATTTCTCTGCAGTCCCCCCCGCATTTCAATTTGTGCAACATACTTTACAACACCCGTCTGCCATCTTACCTGTCCACACCCCTCCGGATCGGTATGTATACATAATGCAGGAACCAACACATGGAGGAAATGCAAGTGTACGAATTTCCGGATGTCGATTCGGAAGAATTCGGCAGTACTGCATGCTCTATACGGAAGTCCGGCCGCGATATTGCCTTGTGTGATATTACCCCAGCCATGCACATAGTGGGGCCAACTGTCAATCAGGCAACCCATCAAGCTTGCAGGTGAATTCGGTAAATATTAAAAGTGAAACTTCGCTGCGACGCGAACATGCAGAGAATTAGATGAAAGGCATAAACTCACTGGTGCCTACGATTAATAATTATTACGGGGTTTGCATGAGTGTGAAAAATCACATGTGTAGTAACGGCGGCTCGGAAGTACGATACATGATGAGACAGCATCTAGGTCAGACATCTCGTAGCCAAGTGTGAAGAGCCGCACGAACTGATGAACAGCCCTACAGTAGAGTAGAGTACACCCACCGCAGCAACTTCAAGCCATCAAGGGTAGCGGAGGGGAGCTCCGCCATCTAACCGGCTAGCCCGGAGGCGGAGGGGAGATCAGGTCCTGTCATACTCTATTAAGAGTGCATACAGTATGAAAAAAAACAACAACAACAACAACAACTTCAAGCCATCAGTTTTTTTATCGTGCTGAAATTTTTGTTCTTATATCCACCCAACATATATTTGAGTAAATTGCTATGTAACCTGCTACCGCTATTGGTCCGGCTTGGAGGACCCCCCATTTACTGATTTTCTCCACAGAGGGCTAGGGCTTTCCGACGATAATCGAACGTCTCTCGCTGTTCGGCTAACTCGTCCCTATAAACGCTACGCATTCTTACATTCACCGGAGTGTAAGCTCTATCGCACGACTGACGCACAACTTCTAACATGTATACCCAGAACGATGGAATTTGTGAGCGATGCCGTTGATGAAGTTCGGTATCGATTAAGTTCAGTCAGTTAAAATAGTAAGATAAACAAAAAGGAGCTTCATAACATAATAAATCCCGGGCAGTATACCTTGTTGCTCAATGGTGGTAGAAATGTAGATACCCGGTCAGAGCATGATGCCTCTTCCCCATGGATGCACAGGAATGTATAAAAACCGAGCAAGATTATTCTCAGTAATCTTACACTCATCACGTAGAAAGAGAGAAACGGTAACACTCGAAACACCGATTAGTATTCAAGATATGAACAGATGAAGAAGCTCAACACGCAAAGCACACCCCATCCCAATCAACAAAGCGCCCCAACCAGATGCACGCACTTTGGCCCAACACTCTTAATAAAGCACCGCTTTCATTCCATTACTAAAGACCCAGTAGCCGCCGGCTCTCTGAAGGTTCTTGTCACCGCACTGGTCCCTTATTTGACTATTACTTCCATCAGCACCTTCCCTTCTCTATCATTGTTTTTGGTATAACTTACCCCACAGCCCAAGCCAAGTCCTCACACTTCATGCTCTTGTTGCTTGATCCACAGAGCGCCAACTGTCCACCCTTGTAGCTGGCGTGGGTGGTGCACTTTGAACCACCTGGGTTTCCTTGCGCGCACCAGGTCTTGGCATTGACAACTAGCTTCTTGACCTCCTCGATCTCGCTGTAGGTGGGAGAAGCGAAGGTAGTCTCGCAGGTGACTCTGAAGGATGTCAACAAGGAATGAACGGTTTGGGGAGGGAAGGAAATACCCATCGGTGACCGCATCGGTGGTAGAGTTGAGACCGCGAACGGTGATTTTGGAAACGGCGGGAGCCAGACGGAGAGTGTTAACATCGACATACGGAACACCGACAGGGACGGAGAGGTCCTTGGTGTTGACCGGGGCCGAGAAGACAGAAGAGACCAAGAAGATGGTTGCGATTAAGAAGAGAAGTATGAAATGGTGAAGGGAATGCATTGTTATGGTTTTTGGTTGTTTTCTGTTTACTGTCGTTACGGTCGTTATCGTGGTTTGGAGTAAGAAAGGAGTTGGTTGTTTACGCGGTGAACAGGAGTGTCAATTGAAGGAGTAAGTTCCATTTGTGCGGGACTGTTTTTGTGCGTTATTACTGAAGTGGGCAAGAATACTGAACAGTTCAGGAGGGAGGGGTTTTTAACAGTCACCGCCCTGAACTCCATACGAAAACTGGACGACTGTTGGTCATTGTGTGCACGAGCATATACTGGACCAACATTGGTGGTTAAGTACAATGGTAGTGGTACCTATCATTCAGCCTGCAACCTGAGCATCTTACGATTAATGGAAAACCACCGTCCACAATAAATAATGACCCCCACCCCACTTTCGAATCCACCCATCCTCCCTTCCTTCGTACCTTCTCTTCATACCTCAATCTACACCAGAAAACACTCAACCCAACTTTATCAACCTATCAATCCAAAACAGCAGCAATGCGTTTCCTCCTCTTTGTCGTCATCCTGGGATTCCTCATGTCCCTTGCGGCTTGTGTCCCTGTTGGCAACACCGAGCTTTCCTCTGTTGAAGTGGACACCAAGGGTTCCGTCAAGAGCGTTGGGGTTCCCGGTGCTGAGACACACACCAAGGAGTTCATCAAGACCGTCAAGATCCCTTACAACTTCGGTAACAGCAGCATCATGGACAACGCCACCTCCTTTGGGTACTTCCACATCCTCTTCCTCCTCCTCTTCGTTATCTCCCTACTAACGCTCCAAAAGAACGTTGAAATGCGAGACCTCCTGGGCCTCTCCAACTTATACCGAAATCGATTATATGACCAAATATCTCGACATGTCCTGGCCGTGGGAAATCTGCGCACAGACCAATCCAGGTGGTTCCGGGTGCACTACACATGCCAAACGCTTTGGTGGTGCTCTCGCCCTTTGTGGAACCGCCCCGTGGAGCGTCAAGTGCCATGAACTCGCTTGGGCTGGAAGGTAAGCAATCCCCAGACATAGATAAAGTAGGAGAGAAGCTGATAAATGGGTAGGCAAATCAAGAAGGGCTGTGGAGACAACAATAAACAGAGAGCTGGAGGGTATTATGTGTTTGATGAATACCTGAAAGCTGTTTTGTATTAGAGCTGGCTATGATTGCTGAGTCTGCGTTCGTACAAACGCCAAGGGAAATCTGTTTTGGAGGTTATTTAGCTGCTGGTTCTGTGTAGATAAATACCCCCATGGATTTGAAGGCGACTCAGCTAGATACATTTCGAATGAAAGCAATTTGAGAATTGTCTAACTACCTTACATTGATCTTACATTAAATAGCATTTCCTCCCACCACCCAGACGCTGGAATTTAAGCATAAGTGTGCTCTCACAAACCGCGGGTCGGCATTAATTACAGCAATCCTCTTCCCCCAGTATTTAGTAGTTAAAAAGTTAAAACATCACGTTCCATAAAAGACAGAAACCAACCGCCCCACCATCCAGAACGCCAGCAATAGACCGCCCAACTTCCCTTCCAGGCAAAAACGCCGACACATAAAGAACGTAAGAAAGTATTACTGTCTGCAGCCGTCGTCAATCCACAATAACCACCGCCCTATCCGGCTGTACCTCCTCTCCGTCCTCCTCCGTTTCATCATCTTCCTCTTCCCCCTGCAACTGCAACAATACGGAGTTAAACTGATCCACCATCCCCTCAATAACTGCAACATGCACCAGCGACTGCCCCGCAATATCTGCTATCTGTAGCGCCAGTCTCCGGACCTCCACAATATCATTCGACGAGTGCAACAGCGCGGTTAGCTGGGATAGATGCTCGGCCTTGTCAGTATCGGGTCGTGGGAGACGGGGAACGAATGGCGCCGGCGCCGCCTCCTGGGGTGTTCCTGGTTCCCCGCCGTTGCGAACCACCTCCTTCCCCTTATCCCTTCTCGCCACTGGCGACGCGCTCAACTCGCTCTCACCGCTCTCATCGTCACTTTCCTCCTCCTCCTCCTCCTCCTCTTCCTCGCTCCCACTCTCCATATCCCCAACATCTTCCCAATCCCCCGCTGTCTCGGGACGTCCAAACTTCTTCTCCAACTTCCACCTCCCCAAAAAGCTCCGCACCCACCACTCGCCCACACGATCTCCGCATCTTGTAGAGTCCTCGCGCCGGCTTATAATCGACATTGCTATCCTTGTGAGCATCCGCAGTCGCAGTTCGAGCCCCATCTCCTCGAGCAGTTCGATGTATCGTAGCACCTGTTTCTCTTCATCGTCGGAGAGGACACGAGCTCTGGAGTGTTTTCGGGATGCGGCGTGGAATTTGGCGGCTTCGGCACGCGGTCGGAAGCCACGCATCCGCCGCGTTAGGGTCGTACGCGGGACCCTGTGGAGATTGGACACCTTGCGTAGGGACATGGTGGGGTTCGCGGTCATGTACTTAAGTGCGGCGAGGATACGCCTTTCTTGCCCCGTGATGGATGCGGGAAGAGGAGGCATTGAGTGAGATTGTGGTGGTGTAGTGGTGGTAGTGCTGGTTGTGATGGCGCTGGAAGGGAAAAAACGATGAGGTTGGGTTTAGGTTCTGGGTGGGGCGGGATGGTTGTTGGTTGGGTGGGGTAGCGATATGCAGGGGAAAGGAACTGTCAACTGCAGAGAGTGGAGATGACTGCAGGTCCCCGTATTGCTTTGTTTTTCTGGATAAAAATGAGCTTCGAAGAATTTGTTATCTTTAGAGTTAAACTCGAAGCTCATAGCTATGAAGGCCATTTCTGTCAAAATATGCCGTCACGTGAACGTAAGCTCTAGTACGTTGACGTCGACGTGCATATGTACTTAAGTACTAGATTTTAGACCACGATACACCTGTTCTGAAATCCAGTATTTAGTGGTTCCAGCTGCGCTCGATTCCCAGCTATATTCGATTCGCAGGCACACTCGACTCTGTGCTCCTATCTAATTACTCTATACAAAGGGGATTCCATCAACTCCATCAACCCATGACAACTCCATCAATTGCAGTATGATTAAAATGCTTGTTAGACGTAAAATGATTACCCGATAGGCTCTAAATGGACATGCCCCCAGATCGTGAATCCGCAGAACTCAGCTAAACATATGCTTTTCAAAGCGAGGACACTCCCGGGAATCGAGTGCAGCTGGGAGCTGGGAGCTGGAGTTAAGTGCACCTGGGAATACAATTGAGTCCACCTCAAGAACGCAGTTAAGTGCACCTGGGAGCGTGGAGCCGGGTATTGCAGTCAAGCACCCGGAAGCAAGGGGTCGCACAGCTGGGAGTCGAGCGCTACAGTACTGGAATTCAGAATCCTATGCGTATCAGGCATTGAAATCAAGTAATTATGCATGTCGACATACCAGAGTTTACGTCGACGTATTTTAACAAAGACGGGCACCACACATAGCTAGGTGGAGTTGGCCCAAACTACAGCTATTAGTGGAAACCCTCACCTTCTCGGTTTGTTTTTCAATCGAGGCGGAACTCTACCCATAACTCAGATTCTACCATTGAAATCTCAAACATCGCCAAATTCATGACCGCTTTCAAAGTTCGCGCGAATTTCGGAAAGCATCGTCAACTTTCCAGCTTTCCTCCGATTTCGTAACTTCGCTCCTTTCGCCACCGGTCTCCTTTCACAGTCTGTCGCAGCTTTTCACAGCGTCTCTCCATTCGCTGCTGGTCTTCTTTCGTACCGTATAATGTGCAATGTGCAATGTGCAAAGTGCAATGGGTCTCGTTTCAAATCTACACTGGGCGCGATTGCGTATACGGCAGTTCGATATTCTCTATCTATCTATCTATAAACAGCGACTCTGCGTTCACCGGGAGCTCGTAGAGATGACGGTACTTAAGTGCACTTAGAGATGGGTGAACTTGGAGACGGTACTTGTGTGCACTTAGAGATGGTGCTCGGAAGCTGGGTGGAGATCGTCGATCTGGGCTGGCCGGGAGCATGCTGGAGACGGCAGAGATGTACTTGTCGGGAGCAAGCTGGAGACGGTCGATCTGAGCTGGTTGGGAGCAGGCTGGAAACCTTGACTCTCAACAAGCTTGTGATGGTTAATGTGGGCTGCGATGACAAACGCTCATTTAAAGTTTCGTTGGACGATTCTAGTCGGCGACTAGTCCTATCTTTGCATACCATTGGTAGACACGTATATATATATCCGGCGCCGAATCCTTCATTCCCTACCTGCCAACATTGATCGAGTGTCTCCAGCAAGCTCTCGTCTCCAGGTTTCCCAGGCCAGTGAACCTAGAGTCTAAGTTTCCCAAGCCGGTAAACCTAATTCCGAGCTATAGCCTTGTCCGCTAGAAAGCTGGAAAGTCGCTCTGCGATCTCCCACCGGAAAGTTAGAAATATCCCCGCGCTTTCAAAGTGGCGCCGAAGATATCAACTGATTTCAGGCTTTCGTGCCGGTGAAAGCTGGAAGTCGACTTATGAAAATTCGTGAAGAAATCTACTCTACTTATAATCGTTCTCTCTCTCCTTCACTCCCCCCTAAAAATTGGCCTCCGTTTCTCCTTGAACGCCACCAATGCCTCATCCCGATCCTTGGTCCCCACCACCTCCAAATAGCCCCTATTCTCCGCCTCCTCATCCCGCGCCGTCACCACTCTCTTCGCAACCTTAATCGCGATTGGGGCACCAGTACAGATTTCTTGCGCCACCTCGACAGCCGCATCAATTGTTCTCTCCCTCCCCTCCTCCTCCTCCTCACCGATATTAACAATCCTATTCGCCAGCCCGATCTGTACCGCCTCAATGGCTCCCACGCGTCTTCCCGTGAGCACAATATCCAACGCTCTACTCGTTCCCACGAGTTCGGGCAGTCTATAGGTTCCACCAGCGCCGGGAATAATGCCGAGCCTAGTCTCGGGCAATCCCAGCTGAGCACCCGGCGCTACGATGCGCAGATCCGTGGCCAATGCTAGTTCCAAGCCCCCACCCAACGCGAATCCGGAGATCGCGGAGATCGTCGGGATCGGAAGGGTCTCGAGCATGCGGAGCGTGGAGCGCAGGTTGGAGAGGAATGTTGCAACCTCGTCCTGAGACATGGAACGCCGCTCTTTCAGGTCCGCGCCGGCACAGAAGACGCCGGGAACTGCGGAGCCGAGGACTAGCGCGCGTGTTGTAAAGTCCTCGCCAGATGCGATCGGGGCGAGCGTTTTGGTAAGGGTGGAGAGGAGCTCTCTCGAGATTGCGTTCTTGGCGAGTGGCCGCGAGAAGAGGAGGAGCTTGATCAGGCCGGTGTGTGGAGCCGGGATGGTGGTGATTGTTATCGGCGGGTCGGAGGGAGAGGCGGAGGAGTTGCGCCGCGTGTTGGCAGGGAGGGAGAAGATATTGGGACGCACATTGCGGGCGATGAGGGGGCGGAGGAAGAGGTGGAGTGGAGGTCGCATAATTGATGGTGATCACGGTGAGTAAAGGTTGACAGAGAGTAGATGAGAATTGGGGTGATGTCATGGGTTAGTGTTACACGAGGTTAAAGTTGCCGATGGTAGCCGGCTTGGTACTTCATGTGTTACACGAAACGTGCTTGCATCTCGTTTCAACTGAAATATGATATGACAGCGGGGAAAGGATGTGAGACTCTCCGAGGCCAGTCCATCTAAATCTAGACCCTGCAACTGCATGCCATCCTCATCAAAGGTCACTCGTTCATTACATTATTGTACTATCCTGCAAAGTTGTTGTCGGAATAGCGATCAATAAGCTATTCCACTTTGAGTGTGTATCCGGGTTTTTGAAACACAGACAAGCGCGGCAGTTTGATCCGCCTGACTCCGGCACTTTGATCATGCAAGCCTGGAAACGGCTGCATTCTACCGAAATAGTGACGACCGGCTGCAAATGTAGCTATTGGTAACGACCGGCAAGATGTCAATGGTTGAACGATGCAATAAAACGCCCATTGAGTTTAGTTGCAGTCGATTCTTCTAATGCTAGTATAGACAGGAACTTAGACAATGCTGCAATGGAAGATAGAACCGGAGCGTCGACTTTGCCCTCAGCTGTATACATGAATAGACGCGAGGTTACAGCTCTACCAATGGGTTACAAGAAGACTTTGGCATGCCAATCCTACCCAAATATGAATATCTCAACCTACGCCGTTCCTTGGATACCCTGTGGGTCGGGGCTCGTTGCTTTGTTGGAGATTTGGGAGTAGGAACGCAGTGGTGTGTCGCAAGTATATACGTATTGGTTGCTCGGGATAAAGAAAACGCCTCAGGGCGCCGGTTGCGTTTCAATCTTTCAGTCAACATCTTGCATCGGAAACTTACCCCACTTCGAAGAAAAGAACTGCCATTCCTGCTCCCACCGGTCAAAAGAACCCCTCTTTAGAGTACAACCGGGGAGACAAAAGCGGGTCGGAACGCAGATTACAGCATATTAGCAACGTTGTTATCAATGTGCATGCACAATAGAACTGTGACCATTTATCCTGAGCAAGATTTGCTCATGTGAGACTCCAAACTGTAGCTGATATTCAGGCGTGTTTGAAGCCGCAGGAAGGGAGTGGTATATAATGACCGGTCTCACCCACCACCCAACACCCCATAAACTCAAGCGAGATAGCACACGACAGTATCCTCAATTGAAATCATACACACTTACTTATTCATATTCATAAACTTTGTCCTCACCTACTCAGCCATCAATCATGCCGAACCGAATGACAAAAGATGATTCGAGCCGAATCCAATCGACGCAGGTGTGTAACTATCTACCAACCCCCCGAAACCCCACCCCAGTTATTAAATATACTGCAGCTAACTTGAACTCGAACAGGCCAAAGCAGGTCACGATACAAGCTCCCAAAGTTTTTCCGCCCGTGCTCAGTCTGCCGGCGATAGGTACGCCAACACCAGCAACAGCGGGAGTAGCGGACAGAGTGGAACTACTTCTTCGGGAAGCTACGGAAATGCCGCGGCGGGGAAGAAGTAACAGTGACAACCAATACAAGGGATTTGGAGGCGATTTAAAGGGAGGAAAATTTTGAAAAATCAGGTTGTTGCTTTGTTTATGATGTACGGGGATGGGGTGAGGATGAATATCGAATTTTTTTGAACAATGGGCCAGGATTCTGTAATAATAAAATCTTCAGTTCTGGAAAATCGATATACCATTTGAAAGTATCAACTACAACTAATCGCGATCGTCTGGTGGCGGATTACTTTTGTAACTTGAGATCTTGTTATGTTCTGGATATGCCATAAGGTATATAGACATCATCTATTTGGCAATTTGCGTGTATGATTGACGGCGAAAGCGAGGTTAAGTCGGGGTTAAGGCGGTGTTGAAATCAGACACCCCCCCACCCCATACTTGTCCCCATCAGTCCCATTATCCCTTAGGCTTTCCAAACAATTAATCTCCGGACATCTGATTGAGTCGAGGTCATTGCATGGGCCACTAAAAGCACTTGATCACAAAGCTACCGATTAAATCATTTCATGAGTGAACCAAGAATAATGTCGAGGGATGATACGTAGTCAAGCAGACGTCTCGCGAACTGGATGAAAAGTTTGTGAATTGGGCGGAAAGGCTCGGGGAATTGCAGAGTTCGCTAACCGGTCACAACAGATATAATTCGGAGGTTTAGAATTGGTGGCTGCGAATTGCTGCGAAATTTGGTACAGCGCAAGACGGAGCGACATATGTTGGTAGATTCGTAGCTGCATACATAATGCAGCATCGCACTTATCCATTCGGGGCCGAATAGGCCGTGTACACACATCGGTCAATCCACAGATGATCTGGTCGATCTGTGAACGCTGAAAGTCTCCAATCCCGGACACTCAGAAGTGGGAGGTAGGCTGTGGGAGATACTTACTTAAGTAGGTATATAACTATCCCTGGACTGTGGAGAAACACAACCTTCAATTTTCGGGTTCACAATATCAGATGAGAGGTACCTAACTTTGGGTCCCGTCCCGTCCGCACCACGTAAGTGCCTTCGCTCCTGCCCTCAATGAAACAACCAAAACTTGAATGTTGTGGCAGCGAGTTTTCACCAAGATAGATAAGGTAAATCCGAAATTTTTGTTCGAGAATTCTCACCGATTTAGCCAAATATGATACAGAGTGATTACAGCGAGGAGACCCGCACACACCGCCCAGCCCATTTCCCGTGAGACGGCGGCTCAGGTACCTGCGTACTGTACATGCGTTCGTTAGTGCCTGTGGTTAACGTAGAATTCCACTTAGCACTTGTTATCGCTTCAAACTATGAGCTTAGAAGACCCTTGAGTGATAGGCGATAGGCGATCATACAAATATCCCCCAGATTTCTGTAATCTCGGGACTACCATAGCTTCAGTCGGCTACTCTGATACATCTGAAAGCATTTCAATTACCATTTGTCAACCGTTGGCAGTGGCGGTGTCGGCGGGCTGCTACTTCAAGCAGGGACAGTTACGCCGTTCCGATGCGGCAGTGGCTTTCTTATCAGCAGATAGCGGGCAGCCGAATAAGTGCCCGCTATTGACGCTAAATAGCCGCCGGGCTCTTGGCTGCTCTTTTCTTCTCTAGAGTACGAGATCAAGAGTCAAGGGGATGGAATCAATGTTTAAATATTACACAGGCAAGCCGGGGTGGGAGTCGGACAATAAGCCTTACACGCAGGGCGGGGTGCATGTGAGATGGTATCGGCAATTGAATTGAGTTTGCAATATTGATGAATGTGGAACCGTTGCGTTACACCGAGTGCTGAACCGTGGAGTCGGGACTTCCTACTTCTTGTCGTAGCGAGCAAAAACGGTCGGACGAATCCCAAAATGTGACACCTTCTGCATCGAACGGATACTGTTACCATGACAATTGTCTTAGGAGCACCTGAATTGGTCCGTTCGGGCTATCACTCTACATGTAGCGAAATATCCTGTTCTCCTAAACCATTATAAAACTATAGAAATTCTGAAGGAATTATAAATTCATATTCTTGAGTATAGACCGGTTGGAGTTGTGGAGATTATTGTTTACGGGAAACAAACAACCGAGATATCCGTTTTCAGAATGTACCACTGGATGTTTTCCAAATGCATTCATTTTCAAGCGGAATGGCTCAGGCTCTCTTTTATGAACCGAATGTACCAGCTGTGATGCGTGCGTTCACCCGTTGCACGACACGGTATATCGCTCGGGCATATGCGACTAGAGTAGATCACTACTTATCTCGCACGAACCCTCAGCTACGTTACTACAATCCCGATAACTTATTATAATTGCCGCACTATGGATATTATCTCATCGGAACTACCGGAACACGGGAGCCTCTCCAGTGCTACTTGACAAAACGGGGGATTTTGTAAAGACGATTATATGCTTTAGTCGCGAGGACCGTTATCTACTGTATTTGGACAGTCTTGGACAGTCTTCAGAATTTAGGACCATCATTTGACCATTTCTGCCTCAACAACCGTATTCCCTGCAGTGGTACCGCTGTTTGTACCAAATGCGCATTCCAGATACTAAATGTGTGACGGTGAGGTTCGATCAGCCAATGAAATCAACCCATCAAGATCTGTAGCTCGTGTTTAGCACAGTGTATGCATATGCGGTGCATAATTCCAGTGCAAGGAATAATGTTCGTCCTAAAAATGACACCTTTTTCTAGTATCCATGAGTGAAGGTGATATAAACCACCCTGTTATCCTTCCTCCAGTCTCCCGCCTACCCACCCAATTCCAACAATGACTCCCTTCCTTCTCCTCTGCCTTGCGACCTTCGCGCTCGCAGCCCCCGCGAACCTAGGCCTCTTCGAGAAGAGGGCGGACATAAACGCCACCACCATTAGCTACAACCCGCTTCTTCCAAACATCACGATCTACGCCACCGGAGGAACAATTGCTGGCAGCGCATCCTCAAACCTTGGCACGACCGGCTACACCTCCGGTGTACTAGGTGTCCAGGTTCTGATCAATGCCGTCCCCGATCTCGTAAACATCTCCAATGTCGCAGGCGTGCAGATTTCAAACGTTGCAAGTGGTGAGGTACGTACTATATATTCCCTCCACACTTGCATTGGTGGAACGTTGCTGACCACACTGTCTACAGCTCACACCCGATAACATCCTGAAATTGTCGCAACATATCAGCAAAGACCTAGAGACCGGACAGGCGGGAGCTGTGGTGACGCATGGAACTGACACTCTCGAAGGTCCTACCTCACCCACCAAATTCTTCACCCCCCACTAACCGCCCGTTGCAGAAACCGCGTTCTTCCTCGATCTTACCACCCGCTCTCCAAAGCCCATCGTGCTGGTGGGTGCCATGCGTCCGGCCACCGCCATCTCCCCCGACGGGCCCATGAACCTCCTAGAAGCGGTGACGCTTGCAGCCAGCGATAAGGCGCGAAACCGCGGAGCAATGATCGTGCTCAATGACCGCATCGGAAGCGCTTACTACACCTCCAAGACCAACTCAAACTCGCTGGACACTTTCCAAGCTGTTGACGCTGGCTTCCTTGGCAACTTTGTCGACGTGGTTCCACGGTTCTTTTACACCCCTGCGCTTGCTACCGGGAAGCCATTCTTCGATGTGTCGAAGACGACGACGCTCCCAAAGGTCGAGATTATTTATTCGTACCAGGGTGTTGACCCTCAGATGGTCTTCGATGCGGTGAGGAGGGGTGCCAAGGGGCTGGTGGTTGCTGGAATGGGTGCGGGGAGCTTTCCGGAGAAGGCAGATGAAGCGGTCTTGAAGGTTGTGCAAGATTATGGCACGACGGTGGTGTTTAGCCACAGGACGATGGATGGATATGTCCCTGGCGCGCCTGTGGGAGGCATTGCGGGAGGATTCTTTAACCCTCAGAAGGCGAGGTATTTGCTCATGTTGGCGTTGAGTGCAGGCTATGATTATGATCAGATTACGGCGCTGTTTCGAGTTGATTAGAAGTTGAAGGGGCTTGGAGCTTTCTTCAAAGTATATGTTCCGACCCATACGCCAAATTTTCCCATTAGCCAACAGGTCGACCGATATGCCAAATTATCAGCTTGGTGAATAGGTCAACCTATACACCAACTGAGGGTACTGACCGATGTGCCAAGTAGGAGGTTGGGAGGAGTTTGGGGAGGCGCAATAAAGCACCATATTTTTTCAACTGTTGAACTCCTACATCACCCTACTTCATTATTGTGTCTATTCTACTTCTCTATCACTGTGTCTATCCTATCCTCTTCTTCCAACTCCACCAAAAATTTCCTCGCCTACAACAATGACTACCTTGACTTCCGCTTCTATGTTTACAAGAAGAATCAAGTTCAGTGTTCAGTGCACAGTCACGCTGAAGAGTATGACTGGAAATTTATCACCACTTAC
>Ga0307515_10009176_pt1 | contig 19167 bp, 19 predicted proteins | sample 17_EM_MG_FD_194513 | JGI IMG/M metagenome (GOLD analysis project Ga0307515, IMG submission 194513) | Populus trichocarpa ectomycorrhiza microbial communities from riparian zone in the Pacific Northwest, United States - 17_EM | ecosystem: Host-associated > Plants > Roots > Unclassified | place...
CTTTCTAGGGTGCTGCCAGCGCAACCTCGGAGTCTCAGAAATATGTACCACGCGGTATCAATCTCCTAAGGGCAGTAACGAACGGTGAATATTGGATTACTTATGATCAGACCTTCTAGTGAGCCGACCCTGCAGAGAAAACCTGCTGGCAGCGAACCCGATTAGAGTGAATCTGCTACTAAAATAGTATCGTTCTCCTCTAAGGATTTAATTGGAGACAGCCTCCAAATTGTCCGCTAGGCATTATTCCCCATGAACATGAAGTTTAGGAACTGCAATGCACCGCAACCTTAGGCCTTTTGGTACGTACATTGGGGCATTGCATGTATGCATGCTCAACTGAAACTGCGGCTATAGACAGCTCGGGGGCATCATTCGCAGTTGGGTAATCCTGTCTCCCAACGTTGCACGTAGTCGAACCTCATGATAGTACTTTGCCATATCCCCTGCGTATTTTCATTCTGTATAACCATATTCGATCCCGTAGAACCGACTAGCTCCAGAACTGAGACGATACGATAGCCTAATGCAAGGCTTTTGAATCAAGTGGCAATGACAGTTTCACAAAATGGCAAAAACATGTTGCCTGGATGAACAGGTATGGTCCCGTATAGAGTGGACGCATCGTCAGTCCCAAAACAGTGAAAATTTACGAAATGGATGTCATGGCTTGTGTACAGGTGGAACATATGTACTAGCATATGGTATGACATCTCCACCTAAGCCTTTGAAAGAAGAGATACTCAGCCGATTTATGACTCCTGAGTCTCGTGAGATGTGCAATAGAACACCTCCTTAATGCAGAAGCAAGTTGCACTAACTTCCGGGTGACTACTAAATGTTTCATCAGCCTTTCCCAAGACTCAAAATTCCAGGATTTTACATTCAGGGGCCCGGAGAAGGTGCGACTAGATTGGGCAAGACAGCTTGGAGTGCATACTCTAGTATACACAAAGCTTGACTATTGCTGGATGGGAGGGTTATAAAACAGTGAGTATTACTGACCGGTAAGGCACCGAAAACCGGTGACTACGCTGACTCCTTACCCCTTAAAGAAACTTTTACCGGAACGAACTTCATTCCAGGCGTATTCTTCTAGTTTCACCTACCCTCAAACAGCTTCGTAGCACGTAGTCTAGTACCACGCTGTCATACACCGAGCTGAGCTGAGCCCATACTGGCCGCCCATTAAGTAAGCCAGCTGGTATCCGGGGAACACTGTCCTATTCCCTAGAGCTTTGCAAAGAGTAATTGGTTCTATCTATCTGCTTTTGTACTGTTCGTGAACCGACCAGAAAATATCGCGAACTGATAGCTCTGAGGCTTGGGCGAGTGATACTGTGTTGACAGTATATTAAAGATTGAATATGCCTATGAGGAACCGCGCAATTATCCGGGGGTATCTATGCTATATAGAATGAACGTAAAACTCTCAGTTGTAGGGGCGCATTGTTAAGATGTGAAGTCGACGAGTGTACGTAGGCAACCATGAACGCGGTCGCACGAAAGTGCGAGGCTAGAGTAGTACTAATACTTGCGACTATGGATTTTTAAGCCGTGATCCGGTAGAGACTGTTACTAGTAGGCGTAGTGGGAGACTGAGGGACTAGTAGTAGGAATCGTCGGGCTTTAAGGAGGCTGATATGATCATCATGCACCTACTGCGCCATACGGGGCGTAAGGTACTCTAGCGTTAATGCATGGCGTCATCGCAGTTTGTCTAAGTTGCATAGGAAAGCACGCGGACGGAACTTTATTCCCGGCGTCTTCTTGATCCTTACCATCCATCACATGAAGTATCATTTTCATAACATCGACTTGTGCGTTTCCTGGCCGGTTTGAACCCAATTGGCACTGCCATTTCTCATATCGATCTCAAAAGTCTCGTAGCTCTACAAGTTGACGCCATAGTAACGATCGTAGAAGTCAGAACAATCTGTGTGACAGTAACCGGAATCAGACAGTGCCGAGCGCCGGCGGTCTGGAGACGCTGTAACGGGCGTGGGGTTGAGCAGATTTCCAACGGCATGGATCAGTCATTTGAAATATCCGTCGGTTCGGGTGCTCGGTATTCAGTGGTGGCTGCAGAGACAGCCAATCTGGTCTTGTCACTTTGTATGTAGAATGAGTTGCAGGAGTTGATTGACATGATTTGTTTCGGTGTGGCACTAAATGACCAACCTAACAGACAGCGTACATACTGAGTAATTTTGTGACTGAGAATTTTCTGGTAGTGTCTTTGCTAGAGCCGTAACATAAATGATTAAACCACTCATACTTTTCTCAATTTTCCTAGATGCCGCTCTAACTGAGCGCTCTAATGACGGACAAGAAACAACAAGCAGAGGGCCGCTGTGACAAGTAACGTCCTTATCTACCCAGTCGGTAATCCGGGTGACCGAGTGAAGGCTTATGAGGAGTTTTTAGTTATTGTCAACATGAGTAGCCCAATACTGACCAGAAGCAACTCGATATATCTGCATGATATCGCGGTCACTCATGACCAATTATATACATACAATCCACTTAACTATCTAATCTAACCCTCTCATAGGTTTATCAGAATCAGATCTTATCACAATGTAATCACCACAAAAGAAAAAGCTGACAGGTCTCATCTGTCTGGAACGCCGGTCACCACATGAGAATTCATGATAGCCGTCCTAAACCAGCTTTCAACACCCAAGCTTCATTCAGTTTAGAGGGAGAGTTAGAGCATCGTTCATTCTTTGCTTTCTGAAATAAGGCTAGAGGCACGAATTAATAAATCGCCTTTACTTGCGGCTCGCTATGAGGTTGCGATCAAAGAGGTTGTCTTTAGGGCCCATTCTAGTCTCTGAACCCTGCCGGTGTGCCACACCTAGCTAGACTCACTCGCCACCCGCCACTCGCCACCCGCCACTCGCCACTCGCCACTCGCCACCACCCGCCATTCCGAACACCGTTCCATCATCTCCCCGGAACCTCTAGACTCTCATTGTATAAGGCATAGGTTCTACCGTTAGATAGTTCAACAGACTTCATCTGCATCGCACAATTCTACAATTACTCTCATTGTTAACGAGTGAGATGTTATGATTTAATTTAGAGTACATGTAAACCTTACAGTACCGTTGCTAGAGTTGCAAAAGTAATGAGATAGATGACAACAGCAGTTAGAGGTAAAAATGACTGGCATAAGTCCTATTGTAGCGGTAACCTGTGTGCAGTACTAGTTACACTATTCTTGAAAATGTTACATGAGGTAGTGTTTAGTTTCTGAACGGTTAAAGCTATGTAGCTACACCTTTTGACTTCCCAGACGGCGGCAGCAGCTCCATTCGCTACCAGCTGCAGAACTATCAATTTTCATGCTTACTTCATAGTCTCAATTTCACAGTCGCTTTCCGGATCACCCTCCCACTCATCCGAATCACCCTCCCACTCATCCGAATCACCATCCTCACTTCCCACTGAAGAGCCGTAGCCTTCAAACATAGCGTCCACCATATTATTATCTCCAGATCCATCATCATCAAAATATAGCACCGGGCGCTTACAATCCTCACAAATCTTAATATTAGCATCATCGATTGCAGTGCTCTCGCAACACTACTATCATTCGGCTTCTCAGAATCTCCTGCTTCTAGCCGTCTCCAAACAGACAAAACATCGCCCGCCTCTCCATCGTTCCATCTAGTCCCATAATACTGATACAAGTGCTCTAAAAAGCGCTTGTTAGGTGATTTATACGTACTCTTATACTCCCTCCAGTAGTTTGCGAGTTGCTCCCCAGTTCACGGTGGCGACACATGTCGGACATGCGCAATTCCAGCAATTGTCACAGCGGAAGCGGCTATGACCCAACCGTTACAATAATAGCACCGCACTGGGAAGTAAGATTCTTGGGTTATCAACAGTAGGTGGACATGGGATCTAGCACGGATTTTGAGATAGTCTTGGGTACAGGCGGCGCAGGGGGCGGGGGTGGTGAAATCGTTGCAGCTATGGCATTAGCCAGGAGGATCCGGAAGGGGTGAGGAGATGAGGGGAGTACCGTGGGCAGACATGGAGACTTCGGTCGTGCCGTCGTTGTGCGGGAACATACCCGCCAGGCAGACGATACAATAAAACTTCCTCAGTGAGCTGGCTCGTTGCTAGGGAGTATGTGTACATACTTGCTGTGGCTAGCACATGTGCTTTCGCTCTCACATCTATCTCTTGTTCTAGTTGCAGTGTATTTCACGCCCTGCTTTCCCGCAACGCATGCACTCTTTCTCTTCCACAAGCGCGATACGGTTCCTGGTGTGCCCCTCGTTCAAATAGAGTGTAATATACCTACAGTCCTATCTTCTCCGCCTCCACCGCGAGGGTCGTCACTACATTATAGTCTTCTCCCGTCCAGTTATTCGCCAGCTCAAAGACTGCCCGATGCCGCCCCTGTCCCATACCCCATACCTGCCCCTCTCAGCACTGAAAAAATCGAGACAAAGACGCACGTACCCGTAGCTCCTTCAACCGTGGCATCTCCACCTCTTGCAGTACCTCAACAACTCGCCTAGCGTGCAACCGAGTGTGAACACCCACCTCAAGATTTCCAATGTCTCGTGTCGTCTGGAGGACGTTCTTCAACAAATCCCTTTCTACTCTTATTCCATCTAGCCGTAATGTCTTAACCCTAACACCTCGGTCTAGCACCAACGTCCGTAGTGCCATCTCAGGAAGGACCATGCGGACATGATAGGAAGTGTCATAAGTGACATGGTGGAAGCGAGTTAGATAGTCGCGAAGGTAGAATAGGTTGCTGTAAAGGTGGTTCCGATCAGAATCTATGACACGACGGAGAGCGGAGGAGGCGCGCGGGTCACTTAGGTCGAGGTGAGTGTAGGCGTGCGGAGACTAGTTGATGTGGCGGGCAAATTTCTGGGAGCTGAGTGAGAGGGTGAGGGTTGTGCGGAAGTCGAGGAGCGCGAGAAGGGTGCCGGCAAAGGGAGTGGCAGTGGTAAAGACGTGGGAGAATGTGGCGGCCACGGTGAGTGGTGCGTAAAAGATGATGGTGAACTGGAACTTAAAGCTTACCGTTATGGATTTTGAGCCATAAGCCCTAACCCTGGACCCTTACTGAATGTTCTTCCAAAGTAGGACTTATTTCGCCCAAGGCTAAACTCCTTTGTTTTCGAGCTTTCCTGACTCCTCGTTCCCCTCCCATTCAGTTTCTCAGGATCCTCGAGTATCCAAATGTTAGAAGTCATCCGGCCTACCGCCAACGAAATTGATTCTTTATCCCGAAACTTGGCCAGCATGACCTTGCATTACATTACCGGGTATACTGAGTATGTGACGGCAAAGATAAATCCTGCTAGGTATAATGGCGCAGTAGCTTCCCCACTGATTAATTTCTGTTGCGTTACGCCTCTTCGCTATTGAATATGCATCCTGCAATGCTACAGCCTCAAATCCTTTGATTCGCGAGTATATACGAGAACAAGCTGCAGGTCGCTCAAAAAACCCTGCAGAAAGCGAAACACAACCAATCTGATCGCGTTGCATTATGCACACACCTGGGGCTGAACATGTCCAGCTTTCACCATTAGGTTCCTAGAAGCTACTACTTCGATTTACGCCCCCGCTTGAAGAACGACTGACTCATTGAAGTGTAAGATGAATAGGTATGCTTCTATCTATTCTGGGATTTCATCGACGGCTATGGGCTTATTCGGTTTTAGGGCGATCATAGATCTATGGCGCGGGAGCGGTATATGGAAGACCTTTCACCCTCTGAGCGTATCTTATTCGAAAACGCGACGTTAGAGAACATGTTCTACGGCGCCAGTGCCGCACAAAGCGCACATGAAGACACTAGTTCGCTTCGAAAGGCAATACGGTCGCTAGAGCCATTATACGATACGATTTCACAGTAACGGAAAGCGATCGGCATCTACGCCAGGACTGCCTCGGAGATAATGGGTCCTATATGGGGCAGTCTCCGTGTTGTGTTACTTCCTGCAATTGGGATTGAACGAGCTGAAGAAGGAGATTGCGCATGAATACAATAAGTACTTCGATAAGTTGGCCCAGATGTTGGCGCGGATTGGCGATGTTCTCCCCAGGTTTCGCGATTACGAACGTTTGTTCCCAAACCATCAACAGCTACTTCATAGCATCAGTGGTACACTCGCCCGAAACTGCAACCTGTGTCCTAACCGCGAAAGTCTGATTCTAATTCTGACTTCACAGATGCATACTTGGATATCGTGACGTTCTGAGAGAAGGTCAACGCTATTCTTAGAAAGTTAGAGAAGCAACTCGGTACGTATAGGACCATCTTAAATTATTGTGGTCTACGTCTGACATACGTTTGTTCATGAATTCAGGATACATCCCCATATCTGTCCTGACACTGCACGTTGCTTGGTGGCCTTTCGAGCGGCAATTCAGCGAAACCTTGGAGAAGTTCCAGCGCCGTAAAGAGCTAGTGGAGCAAGAAACGGATGTCGGCCAAATGTGGTTGGCGAAGCTGGAATGGAGTTAACAGAGGACAATGTGAATGGTCGCTAGCCTTGTCGTGGGGCATGAACCAAACGCCGAAGGCTTCTTAAGACGGGGACGAAGGGTAGTAGGTGGGAGCTCCGCCATCTAACCGGCTCGCCCGGAGGCGGAGGGGATAAGGGCCTGTCATACTCTAGCTAGAGTAAACACAGTATGAATAAACAACAATAACAAGGCTTCTTAAGCGACTGCCAGCAGTGGAATTACGCCGAATATATAGAAACTCGCGCAAAAGCGTCACCCTGGCACTGGAAGCTGGTTAACAGATTTAGATGAATTTAAAGCGTGAAATAATGGAACAGAGTCTTCGCTTATCTGGTGCTGCGGTATACGTCTGTCCTCCCAGCTTGTATGTTTGAGTCCATCATTTACTGTCATTTTTTCTGCTGTCTGCGGAAAGACAATCGCGATGTACACGTCCCAGCACGGCCAGTATGTGTTGGTTCGGGGCTAACAGACAGTTATTTTTACAGCGCTGGCTTACTAAACCTCTTATCAAGCCAACAGCGCAATATCATACATCTTTTCCGACTACCAAAATCTCAGAAGTCTTGACGCAGGAGATCATGGGGATCCTTGTGAAGTAAATCATCGCTGGAACAGAAATTCTACTCGAGGCGGTGCAGCAACTTGATGACGAACATGAAACATCGCAATTGGAGATTGAGGACATGATCACTCTTCTCCTGTTCACCGTGAGGGTTTCAATCATGTTCGATGCGCTCCACCAGTACGAGCCAAAGGATCGTGCCGCAATTTTCAACGAATTCAAAGATTGATGGAACAAGACCAACAAGTCAAAGTTTTCTTATCCAGTCGGGAGATGAGCGATATCAGGCGTGCTATAAGTACTTACAGAATTATAGAGGTCTTAGAGCGAAGTATCTTTGATATTTCGCGGTTCGTTAAAGAAACAATATAATCTAACTTAGCCGAAGATCTGAAGATTCAGAATCTTGACTTGGCGAACGACATCATCAAGCACTTTGACTGTCAAAGCTTGTGGAATGTAAGTAGCCCTCTTCCAACCACCTTGCCTCGACCATTAAGAAGACTTGAGGTTTTTTTACGTTTCGTTCCAGATTCATCATGGAGGCGGTTTCGGAGGTCGAAATTCGGAGTACGAAATTCGGAAAGCCCTACGGGAGCTTCCTAAAGACCTCGAAGAAACCTATGCTCGGGTTTTGAAGAAGATTAATAAGTCAAAGCACGGCGTGATGGTTTAGAAAATCTTCAAATGGGTCACTTACGCCAAAAGACTGTTGATGGTCGAAGAGTTGCTTGAGGCTTGAGGCGGTAACTATACAAGCTACAGATCAAACATGGCCGGAAAAGCATGATCCTTTTGACGATTCGCGAGTCATCCAAGCTTGTCTGAATCTTGTCGTTTTGCAAGATGATGATGCAATCCACTTCGCACACGCTATGTCAAAACAGTTTTTGTTGTCTATCCAGGGCGATTCAGAGGTATGGAACTTCGGCTTCGACCCTTCCCGAGCTAGCATGGAATTGGGAGAAGTTTGCATAACGTACTGTCATTTTTGGACTTCTAGACGCAAGTCAGCCGCTAAAACCCACCTATGCAAGTGTTGGAAGCCGCAATCTGATGCAATATCCCGGTTCAACCTGACGATGCAGCAGCAACCCGTATATGTAATCGTGTTCGTAGATGAAGACCTAAATCGAAACTACCCTGTAATATTAACTATAAGCAACACTTAAATGCGTGCTCTCCATTGCAAGAATTGCAGAAGAGGTACCGGCTGCTAGAATACATTCTCGAGAACTAGGTATGGCACACAAACAAATTTCTCCCGAGAGCGCCGATTCGTAGGAAGCTTTCGAAACTTTGGTACTTGAGAGGCAACTGATGTTTGAGTTCCGTCCGTGGTTGCCAAATCCGGAACAACTGCAGGCTCTACCGCATCACCCTATACTTCTTTGGGCGGCTGGCGAGGGCGCCCCACAATTCTTGTTCCTCCTTGAAAGGAAACCTATCGACCTGAAGCCTTACTACCAGTACGACACAGAGGCTCTGATGAGGGGATTTGGGTTGGTAATGAATTTCTTCTTGCCGCTTGAGGCCAACGACTTGGGTCGTGGGGTATATCTTGCGCGTGCATATCCATCGGCTGTCAACGCGCAAGCACCGAAAATGCACAGGGTTGATAGAATCTTAGTCGAATATACTACATGCATTCCCTGGAATGACGGGGACCTATATAGGTTACTACTTGGCCATGGCCGGTCTATGGCCACAACGGTTTCACAATAGCATTACACCAAGCAGTGGAAGGTAGGAACACATCCACTGTAGAAAGTCTTCTGGGTAATGATACAATTGTCAGTCCAGATGCTTTTAATGCCAGCGGGGAAACACCACTACACATTGTAGCCAGACATGAGTTTTTGCATATAGTTAATCTACTTCTCGAGTACGGTGCCAACAAAAGGACTACAGCACCTGAATTCCCATATCCGATGAATGCCATGAATTATGCAGTGATAGCTGGGGAAAAGAAGTTACCATTCAATTGCATCATGACGGGTCCGACATTGAACAAAATATGCTTGCAACATATCGTACAGCCAAGCTGAACCAAGCGCGCCTAATCAGCTCGTTACGCTTAGACTTGAGGATTAATGATCGAGGTTGGGGTGGAATGTCAGCTCTTCACCTCGCTGTGGGTTGGATTGAGCCAGGAGAGCAAAGGTGTGTTCGTTCCACCAGTTATTGCTCCTATACACAGTTACTTCCGCATGCTCGAAAAGACTTGAAGCTGTTCGGATATTAATGGGTTTCGGTGCCAATGTCAATTATACCATAACGACCTAAAGACTCCTCTACATCTTTCTAGCATTTACAAGACTCTGATTTAGTCCAGCTGTTATTGGATCATTGGGCTTCAGCTAAAAATGACGAATGATCGGTGAAGTGGATGAATTACCACGCCTTTCAGTTATAATAGCTTCGTCTAGAATAATCACCCAAACACGCAATAACGGACCGAATGTTGAGTAGTACTTGAGGCGCACGATGTAGTACTCTATCTCATTTCTTCTATTGAAAGATATCTATTGTCGTGATTGGATTACCCCAACAAGAACCTCCAGGTTTACGCATTAGAGTCTGCCTAAACCGAGATTTCTCAAATAAGAAGGCCAAATTGTTGCTTGATAATTTCAGTGTTTCCAAGCTGCCGGCTGGCACCTATAGGCATGCCTGAGTGCCAGGCCCGGTCTTGATTTTTCCAATACCTACATAGGCCCGGCCTAACATATGCTAAGCCGCCAGGCATATAGGCACCGCTAGGTACCCATGAACTTACCGGTACTCACCGGTACCGCTAGGGACTGCATGAATTGGGAGATACCAGCAGGCATCCGTAAATCCGCCATGATTTTCCAGGCACCGGCAGTGCTTACAGACACCTGGTGCCTATGTGATGAAATTGAGCTTGTATAAAACTTATGTGTTCTGCTTCTTTCAGCAGATGAGCGGACATCATGATATGTAGGTAGTAATGACACCATAGCTGCCGAGCGAGTATTCATTGCCGGCAGGTACCTGAAGTACCTGCAGGGATTCTCATAGTACCGCCCTTAGCACAATCCGGTTTTCCAGCATACGCATGATATAAGGACCCTGCACCCACCACTTAACATCCCCGTCGCACGACCGCTGCCCTCTCTATTCTATTTCTGTACAAACGTTTACTTCTGGCTGACTTAAGCATCTCCCCACAAGCAATCGCAATGGAAACTGCGCCCGTAGAGCTCGTGGTTATCGGCGCTGGTTCGTTGCCCCATCCCCAAGCTTCTCTCCTAGCCTTACTCTCATGAGTTTCCTTCCGCAGTAGCAGGCTGATTGCCATCTCTGAACAGGCTGGCACGGTCTCGTCACGGCCAAAACGTACCTCTCGGTGAACCCCACCGCCGGTGTAGTAATCCTCGACAAGTCACCGACCATCGGCGGCGTGTGGGCGCAGCACCGGTTATACCCCGGGCTCAAAACCAACAACATGTTAGGAACCTACGAATTCTCGGACTTCCCCATGTCCGGCGACAACGCGTTTGGCGTCGAGCCCGGCGAACACATCCCCGGACACGTCGTGCACGAGTACCTCAAGAGCTACGCCGAAAAGTATGATATCCTGAAGCTGTGCCGGTTCTCGGAGGACGTCAAGATGGCGGAAAAGCTTGAGGCGGGGGAGTGGACGTTGACGGTTGAGAAACCTACTGGGGAGAACTACAAGCTAACGACGCAAAAGCTTGTGGTAGCAACGGGCCTAACGTCAGAGCCGTTCGTGCCGGATTTTGTCGGGGCGGACGAGTTTGGCGCGGTGATCGTGCACTGCGGCGATCTCCGGGGACACTCGGAGCTGCTGTTTGCCGAGGCTGCGAACGTGGTTGTGTTGGGCGGGACCAAGTCGGCGTGGGATGCGGCGTATACGTTTGCGACTCAGGGAATTCACGTCGATTGGGTGATCCGGGAATCGGGCCACGGGCCAGTGTGGATGTCGCCGCCATATGTGACGCCGCTGAAGAAGTGGCTCGAGAAGCTGGTGACTACGCGCTTCCTGACCTGGTTTAGTCCGTGCATATGGGGCGGTGCGGATGGGTTCGGTATTGCTAGAGGTTTCCTCCACGGGACGGCGATTGGGCGCTGGATAACGAGGCGGTTCTGGGCGGTGCTCGCCAGCGACGTGATTTACCTCAATGGCTACGACAAGCATCCCGAGACGGCGAAGCTCAAGCCATGGGTCGACGCATTTTGGGTTGCGGCGGGCCTCAGCATCCTAAACTACCCCACCGATTTCTTCGACCTGGTGAAGGAGGGCAAGATCTCGGTCCACATCCGCGACATCACCAAGCTCACCTCAAAAACGGTTCATCTCGCTCCTTCCTCCACCGGCGAACCCTCCCGTTCCCTCCCCGCCGACGCCCTAATCTGCTCTACCGGCTGGAAATTACGTCCCCCAGTATCCTTCATCTCCGCCTCCGGCTCCTCCATCGACGCCAAACTCGGGCTCCCCCACAACTCCAAAGAACCCCTAGCCGCCAACCCCGCCGTGCAGCAGGCGGACTCCGAAATCCTCACCCGCTTCCCCATCCTCCGAACCCAGCCCACCCTTAGCTCGAAACTCACCCCCCTCTCTCCCACCACCAACCGCGGCTTCACCCTCTACCGCTTCATGGTCCCTCCAGCGTTCATCAACGACCGCACCATCGCCTTCAACGGCATGATGCAGACGATCAGTACATCGATAGTAGCGCAGGCGCAGGCACTGTGGATAACGGCATATCTGGACAGGAATCTCTCGATGCCGGATGAGGAAAAGGTTGTGTGGGAGACGACGCTGCACGCGAGGTTCGGGAGGTGGAGGTGCCCAGGTGGGTATGGGGTTCGGTACCCGGACTTTGTGTTTGATGCGGTACCGTACATCGATTTGTTATTGGGTGATTTGGGGTTGAATGTAAGGAGGAAGGGAGGGATTGTGAGTGAGTGCTTTGAGCCGTATGGGCCGGAGGATTATGTCGGGTTGGTGGAGGGTTGGAAAAAGAAGCAGGCTTAGATTTTGTGTGCTTTACTGGGGGTGGTTTGGGCGGTGACGCGTATGCTCACAAGGAGCCCCCTTAAATAGGTCGTAAAGAACCCGCGTTCAGGGCTTTGGAGGGGAGCAAGATATAGGTATTGATGATAATAAATAGACTAGTCGAGTGCTAGACTCCAAAGTACATATATTTCTTATTCCCGAGGCTTCGAAGCTTCTAGACCTACGCTTCTACAGTGTATCATCACTCGAGCTTTTAAGGGGATTCATTTTTGCTTGTAGAGTACAATCTTCGTTGCTGTCAACAGCTTCATTTGTAGCAGGTGCCTCGGTACTCCTGTTACGCGCGTCATCTTTATCCAAGACAGTATACTCCGACGCAAGGGTCGCTTGATGCTGTTTCCCAAGTAGTTGTTATGTACTATACCAATCAAGAAGTTTGATTCCCACCCCAGCGGGATATCAAAGGCACAGAACCACATAAACGGCATCAAGTTCCTGGGGTAGTATCTCTTCACTGGGAACCCTAGAATCATACCGACTCTCAATTGCCTTGTGAAGAATTGCGGTATCCATATCCTCGAGGGGAAGTGGATATCCCCGTCTCCCCACATCGTGTTATAGGACGAAATCTTGCCTCAAGAGTACTGGCCTGTTTGAAGGATAAGCTTTGGATGTTGGAGCCCCAAGTATGCAAGCACAGTAATTCATCGCTGTTCTAGTCGCAGGGTTGAGTGCTTCGATCACCGTCGACCAGGACGCCCTTAGAGACCCATCTACACCCTTAGTTTACACTTGTTTGAAAGTTTAGAAGTGGCTTTCTGAGACCTTCGTTCATTCGAACTACCGATACCCTTTATCGAGACTTCGTAGCATCAAAATAGGGACTTTCATATGCTTTGCGTAGCGCTCGTCGAATGTGTCACTTGCTTGGGCTTAAACAGCTTCCGTGACTCCACTGGGCGTTTTCTTCCTCCATCTGTTGAACAACAGTCCATGGATGTGCTCTATTCCTCTTTCTTCGTTTCGCCATAGCTAAGATTCCAAATCCCCCCATTCCCATGATGTCCTCAGCCGTAATGTCTGCTCATGGAGGCCATCTTGTCTATCAACTCAGAGCTCCGAAGGAGGAAGACCATACCTGTTCTTCCGGAGCTATGCTGCAACCATTTGCAATGACTTCGTACCTCTGAGGATTTTGGGGTGATATAGGCCCAGAGCACCAAATATCATTGTTAGTGTAAAGTTGGTACTTCCCTTCCTGGCGCAACTTCACCAATTTGGAGCGGATCGTCGCATCGATCACCGCCAGTAGCACCACCGAATCCCACCGCCTAAACTAGAAGACAGGAATCATGAACCAGCAACCACACCTCCAAATTTTCTTCCACAATGATTGCGGGCACCGCTTGATCTAATCCATCTGCGACTACCAATTCTACCAGCTTGTTGACTATAAAGCCAGACCGGCTTGTTGATGCCAAAAATCGCCTGTTCCACCGTCAAGGGTGATTCGATAGGTAAGCTCGGAAGCTGCCTCCTTATAAGTTTGTGTACATGACATTATATAATGAGAACTTGAAAAGGAGAAGGGGAATTCTCTCACTGTAGTCATGATTATTGGGAGACGATTGAGAGGCGATGATTGAGAGACAATTTAGATGGTCTTGCAACATCCTGAAGCAATATTGGACATCTTGTTGCAGAGTTTTAGTGAAGTCCACAACATCCGGTCTATACTCCGCTAACATCTTCGTGAATTTTGCAACTTGGTTTTCGTTATGGCAGAGACAGTGCTGCAGTCGTCAAGTATATCCGCATGGCGGTTTCCCCGTCTCCTTGATCCAGCACGCTACCGTTTCCAGTATTACACAGCTGCACAGTGTTCGCTCGGCACACGTATCACTTCCTGGGGGCATCGCAAGAGGTGCCACCGTAGATAATGAGTGGTAGCAATCAGTTCGGGCCTGGTAGATATCTTCGGTGCCTCTCTTAATCTGCGAATAATATCTAACTGTATTAGCGATACAGCCCCTACTTTTACAGGCTAGGGCTGTCCTTCGAAATTACGGGCGAGGGCCCCGAACTTGTGCCGAGGGGAGCCACTAAATGCTGCCAGGCCGGTTTAATCTGTAGGCTGCTTAGCAGCTACCGGCTGTGCACAGAATCGGGTTCTTACGATCATAAGTATACCGTGTTATACGAAGCCTCGCGCTCGCCTTCCTTGAGCTTACGAACTAACTTTCTCTGTGTTCTCAACTGGTCGGTCCTACCAGATTTGATCTTCCATCGGACCACTCCAGGCTTTTAGGAGCCCGACAGCCACCGGTCAATTCCAAGTACAGCTTTTCCAAGCTTCATCTAACCGGTTTGTAAGTATCGGCATGTTTTCCACCCAACAGAGATATGGTAGATGGTCATGGAGGAGGATGCCCAACTTTCATATAGCTGGACAGTTTTACTTGCAACGATGTTTCTATACCCTAGTAACTATAGGTATCTCCCGGCCACGTGAGTATTTTCACATATCTCCTAGCTCAAAGATATCTGCAGATACTACTAGATGTCAGTGCCGAGACGTATATCTACAGATGGCCGGGTAGTCGATCTGTCCACTTGAGACACTACTTTCTTTTCAACCTGGCCGTCTGTACTCATCAGCGACTGGGTCTTCCGATCGGTGTACTACAGTCAATTCCTCATTTTTATCCCTTTGCCGGTAAGCGGGTTTGGACCCACCAATGGGCCCGCTTGTAAAATCCCATTTTCACAACCACAATTCAGCCAAATGAGCCCAGAAGAAATAAAATAATTCTACACACACTTGGTAATATAAAAATAAAGAATGTAAGTGCGTAGAGCACTGCTTGGCTGCACACTGAGCTGTAAGCTGCCATTTTTCACCCTGTTCAACAAACCCCATAACTTCTGTGCTTTCCTGAGTGGGGATGAGTTGTCCAATTTTCTACCCAAGCAGTACACACATGTCTAAGTACCATGTTCAGAGGTTAGAAGGTTCATTGTGGCTTGGTAGACTTGTGGGGTGTGGTGATTGCCGATCGCATCGGTCGAGTGATGTCCCATGAAGCTAATTTAGAGCGAGACTTTTTATATTTGATATACTCATCAACTCCAGAGACATCTGAATAGATTATAGCTTGTTGCCTATAACATTGGGACTTATGGGTGGGAAATGGAGGGTTAATTACCATAAATCTTCGTCCTGGTCAGCCCCACTAGAGCTCAAATGCAACACATTTACCTGACACTCAACAACACAGAATTGCCAAACACTGGCTGAGAATTTACGTATTGAAGCTCTAGGTAGTTAACTCTCAATTGGTGCTACTCTAGGGGGGGTCTTAGTGGGTGGTTGTGGTAACGTTCATTTCACGAATAGCGGGTCTAAAATCAAGAAAGCAAAGTGGAGTTTATACTTAGTGTTTTAAGCAGGTGCAAAACGTGTTCCAGATCAAATCACAACCTATGGAGCTAAACTATATCCTCCCCCCAACCAAACGTACTCTTACCTTTCCACCTTCAACCTTACTCTACTCCAACCTCCAGAACCACAACCATCACAACCTAGAGTCGTACTCATTCTCTCTCCACAACTCACCGCTTACAGTGTGGCCTCAGCAGTCTGTACTCCACTTCGTGCAAGTCATACTACGCCCGCTCCAGCGAAGCGCAAGTACAGCCCAACTATTTTAAGCTTTGACGTCTCTCCGTCTCCGAGAAAGGTTCCGAGACCCATTCGGTATTCAGACTCAAGCTCATCCTCGTCTTCAACATCTCTCGTCTTTGCTATTCCATCTGGGGACCCGGTCGCCAACAGCCATGGAACGGAATTGACAGCCACCTTGTTCAAATCGGCGTCCATGCCCTCGCCTCCAATTCCTCCATTCCGAGGTGCTCCCGCTACGAGCCACCCCGTTTTCCCCCTCCCACCAGTCGTACCCGTTGAGGCCAAATCCACTGTCTATGAAGGAATCAGCGTCGATCACACTTCCTAACGTGAAAACATATCTTCTTCAAGACAGGAAGGAAGCGGAGTTTTGTCTGCCATCTACGAAGGAATAACTATCGACAACCCACCAACCCTGTCAAGCAAGGCAGGCATTCCGACTCAACAATCCTCTGTTACATCCATGAGTAGCTCGTACTGCTCGCTACCAGTCTTGTCAAATCAGCACGACTACGAACAGCCCACACATGTCCCCGCCAACGTCCTGATAGATTATTATGTCGCAGTCACAGCAATTAAGGACCATCTCAAACGTACTGAGAATTGGTACTACATCACGCTCAAGTTGTACGATTCGGTATGGACTATCGTGGTGCTGGTGGAGGATCCCGACTCCATGACGTCACCCCCACCTTTGCAGCACCTGCACCTTGTGGTCGAGTACTGGAGCGGTCAGTTCGATAAGTACGCAGGAGTCAGAGTCAACTTCCTCTACCATCCGACAGTAATGAGCGGCGTCAGTATTGGTGAGGAGCATCCGCGTAGAGACGATGCGGGGACACTAGGTGGATTCATTCGAGGCAAATCTAGTGGCCGACTTCTGGGAGTCACTTCAGGACATCTATTCTTCCACTCGCTACCGAAAGATGTCGCCGACAGGCCGGTGAATAACAGCGCACCGCGTGCCATGTTGCAGCCTGCATCATGCGACTTGTGGGAATACACATTCTCTCCACAGCAGGATAGATGTCACCCAAGAACGTCTTAATGCTTTCGACCTCTCCTCTGAATCGCAAAACGCTACCGAACTCGAATTAGAGGCACTCAATGGAGAGCTAAAGCAAAGGATCGAATCACGAGAGCAACATACTTTTGGGATGGCGGTATACGCCGACTGGAGAACCTACACCGACCCCATAACCACTAATACGTACTCTAATTCACTGAAGAGAATGAAAGATATCGGTTTTATTTGCCCGGGCTCCGCCGTTGCTCGAACAGGCAGTGTTCCCAAGTGGTCAGTCCGGTCAGATATGGCCTTCGACCGGACCGGTCTACGCCAAGGGCGGGCTTTGAAAACCTTCATCTGACCGAACTATTATTCGTATAAGGAGACGACATGTGTCTTTTTCGATTCTTATTGGTCAGACTTCTGTAGCTGAGTGGCTGATAGTGGCAAGTATAAACCACAAGAACTCAAATCAAAAATGACCCACTAATCTAAGTCTGCAAGTTGCACTCTGACAACAAAGTGTGATATACACAAAATGTGTATAACTATACCTGCTTTCACATCCCAGGTTCAGATTCATGATATCTTTAATATTGGGTGAGTGGTTGTGGATTAATACTTTTATTGTAATGTTTTTGTACAGTAGTATGAGGAGAATTTGCAATAGAGTAAATTGGCAACTGGGAAGTGAAATAGGACCTATTTATGGATGTTTCATCCCTAGAACATATTGTGATCAGAGCAAAACTTGGTGACATCATTGGATTTCAATTGATTCAAATAGCTGAGCAGAAAGCTTCTTTTCAGCTGACAATAATTGCTCTGGCCATAGAAATAGTACAAACTCACAGAGACTTGGAGAGATACACTTGTGGGCTTGGGACTTGTACAGTGAGTGTACTGTAGAAGTTGGAGTTGAGTGTACACAGGTCATTGGGTATTTCAGCTGTGGTTGAGTAATTCACAGAGCCTCACTCCTTTTGCTACTGTGGCCTTGATTCCTTTCTCCATTTCTCCTCTCCATTGCAACACCCCACAACAAAACAACCAACAGAGTGGCTGGGTAATCTATTTAGTAGGATATTCACCTGGATACAGGCAGTTATTGATGTGGAGGGTGGCATGGCACCATGAGTGTGGTATTTGGTAGAGAGGACAGATGGCACATTCAACTTTTTTCCTTCACACAAATGGAGTCATAGATGTCACTAGATTATCTTTACATGTTCTAGCACAGTGAAAATGGCTGCCAGGACTTGATATCATATCTGGAAGTGCGCCCGACTTTTGGCATACCTGGGAGTCGAGCTGGAGACGATCTATCTGGGCGCCTCCAAAGGGCGGCGAAGCCGCCACCGTAACTTGTAGATATTTACGGATGACACGTGATGCAATAAGAAATCCGTTCAATTGCATCTAAAACTACAAACGCAAAGAGAGAGTGAAGCCCTTCTCCTACACTTTCTCCTGCTCTGTACCTACCTATTCCACCGCTCCCCCGGATTACTTCATATCGAATGAAGGGTTATTGAAGATTCATTGCCACTCAGCACCGAAATCTTAGGACTTATATACTACTATATTTCCGCTCTTTCTTCATAGATACCGGTAGACAGTCAAGGATATCCACCATATGCACTCTACACGCCAGGTATCTGCGGATATTCGCCACTTATCCCCTAGCGCCAGGCATCTTTTGATATCTGCAGATATCTATGCCAAAGTAGATATCTACAGATATCCATAGATACCCAGGCTTTTTTAAAAATTGACCGGGCTGGTGTATGCCAAGGGCGGCTTTCTCAGAGGCAACCGGGCCTGACCGATCTACGAATCTATAGATGACCGGGCGGCCGATCTGACCGCTTGGGAACACTGCGAACAGGTTTCCGATACTGATCACTCAACCTACATTCGAATGAGTCATAGGATTCTGGGGCCATAGCGACTACGTGGTCGGCGAAGAGGTTTTAAAGTAGGGAAGAGACAGGTTGCACTACGGGGAGCATTACCGCTGTGCAGGATATATTTTACCCTGTCGATCTAGAAGCTGATGTTATAAATATAGTGATGTCAAGCGATGATCATATTCTTTGTAAAAGGGGGATTGAGGAAGCTTTGTTGTAAATGCCTACGGGCAGGTAGTTGGGTTGACGGTGGGTGGATGCGTGGGGAGGCGTGGATCGCGGAGCTTTTTCCATTTGTCCTTCATTCCAATCAAGAACGTGCTCGTCTGGGCAAGGGAGGAGTTTAGGGAGGAATTCTATGTGCCGTCCGCAAAAGAACTAGACGAAATGAGCCAGGGGAGGGGTGAGAAGCACGGGGAGGGGAGAAAGGGGGAAGAGGGGAGGGGGAGGAGGGGAGGAGGGAGGAGGGGAAGTGGA
>Ga0307515_10009177_pt1 | contig 19166 bp, 16 predicted proteins | sample 17_EM_MG_FD_194513 | JGI IMG/M metagenome (GOLD analysis project Ga0307515, IMG submission 194513) | Populus trichocarpa ectomycorrhiza microbial communities from riparian zone in the Pacific Northwest, United States - 17_EM | ecosystem: Host-associated > Plants > Roots > Unclassified | place...
AAGTTTATAATGCTCCCAGGCCACACCCACAGAGTTGTGGTTGCATCGCTAAATATTTGCAGGTGGGGAGTCGGTTGCCATGCCCAAACGGGCCGGGAATGCCAAAGTTACGATCCATGGGATACATCCGCTCCTCCGAACCGGCGGCTTATTGCGGTCAGCTCGGTATTGCATTCTATGTCTTTGTGATATACGCAAAGAATTTGATTCCACCGGGTTTCAAGAACATGCAGTCCAATTTTATATGATGGAAGGAGATCTAGAATCTAGATATCACAAACAAAAAACCAATCCGTTCACACCCGAGTCATCATTAAGGATCCGAATAGGGGAAATTTACGAACTGATAAAATGCTTTTCTTTTTGCAAGCTGAGTCTCTACATCGGTTCTCAGACTGCTCATAAGGTAAATAAGTTCTCCGACCGAGTTCGAGTGACCGGCGTGACACGGCGCCGCACTAACTAGATATAACCCCCCCTTCCCCATGAGCTATATCTAGAATACTTGTTGTTTAGTACTCCAACGGTTGGGCTACATTACCTTAAATACACAAGGGAAAAAGCAAGAATCAGATAGCCGCTTCCTGGAATACATCGATTCTCCGAATTTCAAGTATATTCCCCCCCTTTCGAACCTAGACTCGGGTAGATTTGCCTGAATTGGCTGGATTAGACTGTAAATTCGTATAAACACCTCAAGTTCCTTGGGAGGCTTTAAAACAAGAAAACGTACGTAAAAAATCATAAGTATTGATTACCGATAGGTACATCCTATTATACCCCGCCGCCCCCCGAACGCCGTGCCCGCCCAGCATCTGCAGCCGCCAAGATCTTAGCCGTTGGCGCCTTGAGAGAAATGTAAAAATATAGCGGGGTTTTATAACCGCATTTCGATGGAACTGCAGAAGTTTCCTTTGCACGGCCTCCTATTGGTTCAAATCCGGCTATTCAACTTTGCTTAGTCCGTTGCACTATTAACCAGGCGAACCACCACCATACCTGAACACATGCATGAGCGAGGCGGAGGAAACCGATGGAGAATCCACTTATCGATCGGTCGATCCATCGGGGTTACATATTGCAGATGGAATAAAAGAAATATTGGGACGCCGGCCGCTCTTTGGAACAGATCCTCACTGTAGTGGTTAAGCCTCATTAAATCCGAGAATTTGGCTTCTGTCTGTTATTTCCGTTCTCTCTTCAAAGGAAGATTTTACCGCTGGAGTGCTTGTATTCTTACACTCCAGCGAAGGAACCATAACAGTAGAGTACGTACTAGAGTGCACCGGTAGGCATGGAGCGTAATCCACGGCTGATCGACGCCAGGTATCAAATGTTTATCTATGACTATGTCCCAGGATATTGTGGACAGGGATGCTGACCCCGTTCCGAGGAGATATAATGAATGAATTACGAGGATATAACAGCGGGGGTACCTAATGTATGAGGGGTAGGCAGGTGAACTTATGGGTATCAAACTGTGTGGGGCTCTTTACCGTTCGTACAGCATATCCTGACCCTTGCGTTCTGACAGGCATACTAAGAGTTTCGTCAAGCTGCGTCCCGACATTGGACTCCGGTGTGGTGTGTACTAAGTAAATAGTACTAAGAAGTAGTTGTGCCGTAACAGAGCAGCTACCAGGTCCAGGTTACCTGACAGTGGGCTTTTCTACCGGTGCGACTGGATTCTTGGGACCGGCTATGCAATTTATCACGTCCCTGCGACAGCCGTTTTTGAGAGAAATACCTAGAAGAACCATGGTTCATATCACAAGCTAGGTCATATGCCACCTTAAAATCGAGATAGCGACCCAATGAGTTGGAATCAATCAAGTGGATTGGTCACATTTCGCTCTCGCTTTGTCCTGCGACTCGAAATCACGATACTGAGTTTATTGATAACTGGTGTGATGGAGGCGGGGTCACACAAAACGGTTAGTAGTGATGTCATAACATGGGTAGCGGCAGTTTCGAGAGTGGAAAAGCTTAGTCTCCACGTGGCCCACCTACTAGCATAGTTCAACGGAGAATAAGCAATCCAACTCCCAACGGACCTCTGAATGAAGCTGGCTGGTGCGTAGGTAGATGAATGCTTATTTCCTTCTCCACCACTTAAATCGTGTTTAAGCCTTCCCCTTATTCTCTATGTATATATAGTATAATTGGGAATGTAGAGAAGATACTCTAGCTGTTGTATTCTAAGCTGAGGGTCGTGTTCCGTGAGAAGCGAGGGAAGCTGAAAGACTTCAGCTGTGGTACCCCATGGCAGACTTCGACTCATCTAGCCCTGTGCAGGTGCTTTCTTCTTCCCAATCCCATTATTATTGCACATGTATGTACTTCGCACGGGTTTCTGTATCATATATACATGCACATATCTGTACCAGTGGGTCACTAAGCGTTGTGTTTAGAACTGGACCAATTTTCGCCCAGGATGATTGGGATTGCCTAGTTGAGATCATTGAGCTTGAAGCACCTGGTCAGAAAAAAAATACAATTTTGAGTTTTTTATGAGGCTGTTAATTGGTCTGTTATGGGTCTGTTGATTTAATGAAAGAATTCGGGCCATATCGTCACCATTACTGCCAAAGTCGAAGCGGTGACGCAGTAACACATCTACCTGCGATGCGGGAGATCATTGCGAATACAGTGTGCCTACTTAGGTAATGCATGGGTAAATTTGAATTCAAAATTTTGATGGGCCTGCATCTCTTGGGCCTGCATCTCTTGCGTGCGTTTGCTTTGCTTTCTCGGAGGTCTGGTGTGGCGGGGAACAAAGAACTTCAAATCTGCCAATCATTTTCATCTTTTCTAGCACAATGATTTGAAGCTGACCGGTTATCTGGCCCAACAGACGCCATTTTTTCCACATCACCCAGTCATCCAACCAATCAACCCGGGCGTTGGTTTCCTATCGTTACTAAGGTCGCCTAAGAGTTTGTTACTATCTCTATCTTTAAATATAGCTACAGACACCTGTGCCGTGGTATATGACCACATCGCCGGGTTACTATTCTAGTGGTCAACCTCTCTCTTGGGTACTCGGCTGAGTGTAAGAATGTTGTTCATTGAGAAGGTCAAAATGGTGGATCATTTCTACGTAAGAGCTTATACCGCTGAAGTACCCCACCTCCCTCCCTTCAATTCCAGACGACATCCCGGCTCCAAGCGAAAGCACCTACCTCTTATGTAGGCTGAAGATGGAGGTCAAGACCGCTGGACATCGGGTGTAGACGACATACACTCAGCAAGGAAGATTAACGACAGCAGTAAATAAACATCAAACAAACAGGCAGACAGCAGCACTAAAATAAGGAGTAGCGAGCATTTCCCGACTTACAAATTTACATTGCTCTGGGCTATGGACGTACTTGGTAGGAACATGAGTTGAACCAGATTGTTCCGTGCGTCAAACATCTCGGCGGCGGGGGCAGTGATTTAAGTGAAACATCCATTGAGTTTGACAGCTTGCCGAGACATGTCTCAGTTCCAGTACTGTTGGTGTTTGTGTATAAAAGTTCCCGATAACGACAACACCCGCCACCAACACGAGCAAAGGATTTCCTCTCCACCCTATGATAGAACACAGAGAAACAAGCTCAATAATCACATCTTCTAGACTTTCCTCTTGCCCTTGTGCAGGATGCCGTGCCCATTTCTCTGCACCGCGAAACCCGTTTTACACCAGCACGCACGTGGTTATCTTTTCGCCTACCACCATCCGCGTTACGCTGCAGCATTCAATTAATCGTATCATCATCCCAACAGCAATCATGTCCTAGGAATACTACATATTCGTGTCCAGACAGTGTTTCCAGCTTCGCGTGGGTTCTATTTCCAGCCTGGGCGACGACGAGATGATAGGATGTTGCTTCCCGCAGTGGCAAGGTACAAGGAAGAAACGAGCGGTACAATACATTGTTTTCCTCAGGGCTGCGTCCTGATATGAACGGTGGGAATGCTGCATTGGATTGCGGAGGCGATATGATCGATGTTTATCATGAAGTTCTGTTTCGAAAACAAACAATACCTCTAATTTAAATCTTTCTTTAAAGAATCCGCCCTCTTTTGAAACTCGACAATGCAGTAAGATTCATGTGCTCAATACGGCCTAGCCTCCGGCCCTCCCGTATGCAAGTAGATACCTAGGTACTTTTACTATATGCAAGTACTTACGTACGTGCAGTTTGCAGTTTGCAGATAGCCGAAGGAACGTTGAGACTTTGACACCGGCGGAGATCTCAGGAGCTTTGCTGAGTTTTAAGCTGTATCTATGGATTTGCTTTTTTTTCCGTTTCGTTCCCCGCCTTTATTTGCCTATTCTCCTGCAACAAAAAATTCTGTTGAGAATTAACACTGGCGAAATTCCGACTAAATGATTGGATCAGCTGGAATTTCAGCAGTTTCCGGCGGGAAAAAAATGAGAAAACAGGCAGGAATGAGAAAAGCGGCGCCACTGCTTCTCTGCCTTGTTACAAGGCACGCAACCAAGCATTTAGGGCTATGGAAGTGCAAAATTGGTGAAGAATTGAAAGCTAAAGCGAATATCGAATATCGACCAGCCTTTCCGCCTTCGCGGGTTTTTCGGCGATGGCGAAATATTGCAATTGAGCACGCCCGCCCGGAGGCAGGTTAAATGCACACTTTTATAATTCTCCCCACTCTTGCTCCATCGTCGTTGTCGCACTTCTTCCTCCAGTTTCTTTTGCCGTGATAAGATAACTACGGCTCATACGGCACACCACCATCCCAGGCTAGTTTGCAGATACGCACGTATCAGTCGCTAATCGACTGCTGGTCTGCATGGTCCAGCTCTCCTCGCGCCCAATTAAGCAAAACCAGCTGCACGGCGTGATAAAAAGTCTCGCGCATTATTTCCAACTTCTTCGGCAATAGCTTAAGTATTTATTTTATTTATCTATTCAAGTCAACGCCCCATCATCGAACATCCGAGGATTACAGGATTATTCTCTCCGGCTTGATCCCTCTCCCTCCGATACATCGCTCCTGTCGGTATCTCTCCGCAGTTGACAGTTACCCAAGGAAGAATATTCCGGCAGCCCTGCGCAAACAGGATTGGTGAGGTAAAAAAAGGCGTCTACTTGCATTGCATACCCCGCAGCAAGCCTCGATCTTGAATTCGACCAATCCAAATAAAACATACAAGAAAAAGAAGAATCGAAGAAACGTTCAGGCCCACGTTCAAGCGTTACATACTTCTTATCACGCACCAGCGACAGATAGCAGATCACCCGCACGCGAACACGATTTGCTGGCACTTGCAGCAGCAGCAGCCATAGCACCATGCAAGTCATCGACAGCGGAGGCACCATCTCTGATCACGGTCATCACAGTTTAGGTGTTGAGGCCCAGTTTACCACACTCTTTCAGATGATGGGAAATTCTACCGGCGGCAGCTGCAGCGAGTGGGGTGGTACAGTGTCATCCAACGGCAATAGCGATGGTAATAATTCATATACTATTTACTACCGGAATAATAGCAGTAGTTGTGACAATCCCACTGCGAATCCCCCATGCCACCATATCCAAGTCGCCCAGACTCCTGATAATCATACAACAAGCCATCCACACGCTCCCGTTTCTTCTCGTTCTTCTTCATCGCTTTCTCCTTTACACCCTTCCACCTCCACTTCTTTCTCTTCTTGCACATCGAGCCTGAATAATACGGGACAAGGCGTTGCCTGTTCTGGACTGTACAATTCTAAATCAGGATTATCAATCTCAGCCTCCACTCTACCATTCGTCAACAACACCAACCGCAAGAGCAATCCCCCTGCTTCGAACAACGTCACAGTCATGCAGCGCTCCTCAATGGCCAACAGTCATTACGATCATCCTTCATCGTCCCGGCTCTCTGCTACTGCAGGTCCTTCGCTCAACCTTGCCGAAGATCTATATGCAAGGAGTCGGGAACAGGCTTGGCCGTCTCTCGTTCGGGCGACCACGACGAAAATGCCGACCAATTCTGGTAGTTTGCATTGGGTAGGACAAATAGAAGACCGTTATAAGGGTGGAGTGTCGGACCATCCCGTCGTCGTGGAGCACCACCACCACTATCATCTCCAGCCAGTAAAGGAAGACCACTCATACTCCCAACAGCGAACCGGAGCGAAAGCCTCTGCTTCCGCCTCTGGGGTAAGACCATCCAATCTAACAACCAAACACCTCCAGTCTCCCAACGACGCTAGTGCAGTTGACTCCACCCACCTTTATTTGCCTATCACCAGTAGCAGCAACATCCCTCCAGTCTCGCCTCAGCTACATCCTACACCAGCCGCCATCACACCACCTACAGCTTCCGCCAAATCAGCACGATCAAAGTTAAAAATTAATACAAAGGCACACTCCAACACCCCCGCTTCTCGTTCCATCAATCAGCCAAAAATCCTTCGCCGTCAACAAAGTCGAGAGCTATCCTCAGTGCGTCGTTCTCACATCGGTGAGTTGCGGACATCCAAAAGCATGGAAGAGTGCCACAGACCATCGTCGATTGGACACGATATAGATGACATCTTGAGATGCACACAATCGCAAAATGACCTGTCTCATATGGTAGCTGCCGCCACATCTGAGGTTTCGCAGTACAGCAACCATCACCATTTGTACATGACTGATGATTTATCTAACGACAACCTCCACACTGAATATACATACAATACAGAGCTCATACACTCCCGACCTCACAGCTTGTCGTCTCTGCAAACCAATCCCATCCATGAAAGCCCAAACAATGAGGCCGACGACGATGATAACAGCGACGTATACTCTGTTCGTCGTGCGAGTACCTCGACATTTGTTGAGCTGCCACCGCAGCAAAACTCATACTCCCAGCACACACCGGAAGAGTTTACGCAGGCAACAGCGTGGGCAGCACAACAGGCGTTCACACCTGAGCACAGCATTGCCGAGTCCCCGCATGCGCCTTGGTGGGCCGACGTGGATGGGAATAAGCAAAGAATTGAGGCCTGGACACAACATGAAAGCCACGCCCTGGAGTCATCGTCGTCACCTCAGGAGCAACAATATCATCACCACCACGACAATCACCAGAACCGCCCCAGTCCTACTACATCTTTCGGCTCGAACAATATGATTTTCATTCGACAGCCGCCTTCCCCGCTGCTCGACAACACCGGCGGCTCCTTCACCGGCACATGCCTAAACCACGAGCTCAAGTCTCCTATTGCCGTACCCTCACCACCAGAATCCCCCGGTTTCCCCTTCGCAACCTCTGCGGACCTTTCGTACCAACAGCAACAACAACAAACCTGGCCGGGGAATTACTCCAGTCGATCCCAATACGAAGCACACCAACGTCGTGCCTCAATTCCACCCACACCCCCATCTCGCCCGCCTTCAAGAAACGCAAGAAACATGAACCACGTAATTGCGGCCGTTTCGGCAGCGCTCAAGAAGCCAAAATCCTCTTCGGCCACTCTTACATCCCCCTCCCGGCGAAAAACCAGCAGTTCCTCGCTCCGCACAAAGCAACGCCCCACTCCTGAGGTTACCATGGGAGAAATGAGTTTTGTGAATTTTACGCCAAGCGATGCGTTCCGCATACTGAACGGAGTCGCTCCGAGTGGGAGTAGCAAGACTAAGGCCAGAAGGGAACGTGAGGCAATGGAAAAGAGACGGAAGCTGAGCGAGGCGGCGGCTGCGGCTGTGTTAGCTGTAGGAGGGGATGCAAGTGCACTTGCCAACTTGACCTGATGTGCGTGTCAGGTATCTTAGTAACTGGAAGTATGGGATACGAGGGCAATTGAGCGACCCATAGAAGAGAAGTGGGAAGGACGAAGTTTTGTATCTCATGTCTGTTTTCCTTAAGCTCTTTTTTTTCCTATCTAATTGGAGGTTTTTTGCTTTGAATTTGCCGCGTTAACGTGTTTTTCCATTCCTTTGGTGTTTGATTTTTTGATCCCCTTATAGTCTTTTTTGCTGCTTTCTATTAACCAAAAAATATAACTAATTGGTTTCTCGTTTTTTTGTTTTTCTTTCTCGATTTGCAGGCTCCCCTTCCGGGTTCACAAGGTTCTCCCACATTTTTGATCGGGCATACTGGTATGGGGTTTTTTATCCTAATTGGAAATTGTGAGTTTTTTGGTTTGTATTTTTTTGTTGTAATTTGCGGGGAGGTGTTCCCCATCAACCAATTGCTAGTAAGTAAGGCGGTGTTTATATTTTTTCTTTCCTTACTTCACGAGAGTATAATTTCTTCGGGGGTGTATCTATTACTACTGGATGGTCCGGACGAGCAACACTTTGTGTGCGTTGAGGGGATTGGAAAGTTATATGGCATTGGGAAGGTATCAAAATTGTAGACAAGTTATTATGGCAAAAGAGATTATCCGATATCCGAAGTATATGCAGCTGTGAGATTTTGTGATTCAACCCTCTCCCTACGTAGCTTCCTTGGGATCGCACAAATGAAAAGAACGGACTTCGACAATGTCGCACCAGCGTCCAAAGAATGTTCCGTAATATACATTGCAGAGAAACCTACTGTACATGCTATGTGTGCGTGGTTGATGGACGGGTAGACGCAGGGGGCCCATAATTTTTTAACAATCTGCACGGGGGCGCGCCGCGGCGCACCGGCGGGGGGGCGTGCGGGTGGCGCGCGGGACACCTTCGATGAAGTGGGTTTTTTTGTGATATGTGATGAGATGACTGATGGCATCAGCTCATCACTTTAAACATCAGTATGCGATGTCTCAGTTTGACACCCACAACTTGAGGTGGTGGTGCCTTGCCTTGCAGCTCCCGGTCGGTTCCTGAGCTCATGCCTTGCTGCGCGTGCATATATATATCCAGGCACCGTTTCAATCAATCTTTTCGAAGTTTATGCGCAGACTTGCAGATTTCCGCTACGGAAGGCTACGCGATCGATCGGAATTGAGTGTGTGTTGTGCGCGACCTAACTAACTTAGTGATGTACGTATGTTCCTTCCTTTCCTTTCCTTTCCTTTCCTTTCCTTTTTCCCTCTGAGATTCAAATTCTTCCTGCTACTGTCTTTACCCGCCCCCCAATGTTGTTCTTGATTTGGTTTATACGGTACAGGATTTTTTGCTTATGCTCGATAAATTTCCCGACCACTCATAAAACCCTGCTTCTGATTGGAAATATGCAAGTACCCGTTCTGTCACACACGCGGGTTTTTCGGAGTCGAGACTGGCGGTGTGTATATAAGCATGGTGGGGAGGGATTTGAAATGGGAGGATGGGGGGGAGGGTCTGTCTGTACCGCAGTGATCACGAGGAAGGGGAGGTTGGAAAGTGCATTTTGGAAGGGGAGGTGCGCTCGCGATCGCGGTTTAAGCCCGGGGAATGCAAAACCTTCCATGACTGCATTTTAAAGCTTCTAGCCCTGATCTAGCGGCCCTCGCTTTGTTGTTGTGGCGGGTTTCGGTGAAAGAGTCCGAAATTCCGCAAACTTCCCACTCGGGCCGGAATGCGGAATTCCCGGGAGGAGGTGGCCCTCTGTTCATCGTCTAGCATTATGCAGTTTTGGAAAGTGAATGCCCATGGCCGCCATCGCATCGGTATCTGCTTCACGCCGTTAGATCGATCCGTATGTGCAAAAACGCAGGGAGAGGGAGGATACGTGGAAGCATCCATAGTCCATCTCGATTATGTGAGTGAGATCTTGGTAATGGTATGTTCCTAGCACATACATCCAAGTTGGGTATGCATGTAATGAGCCTGTCTATACGAGATACCCTGGGGTGTTGAGGGTTTATTTGTAGGGAGCGCCCCGCACCTGTGTCCAGCCGAGATCTGGAGTGCAGTCGTGTTTTGGAATTTTCATGGTAATCAGGAGAAGGATCAGGGTGCAGTTTTGGTACTTCTTGGTGGAGGGGGGAATGACGCAGTGGCTTTCATGCAATGGACTGACGGAGTGAGGTTCTAGAAAGACATGCTGACACAAAGCTCCCCGATTGGTGCAGCTATTAAGCGCTGCCGCGCTATCATTAGAAATCACTCGTCAACTTCAGCCTCCGTCACTACTGGATGCTCCGCCCGGGCGGAGGTAGTGGTCTTAAGTTTGGCTACGCAGATCAACAAAATACGTCATGAAGCATTGCCTGCAATAGGGATAGGGGACCACCCCCTTACTATCCTCCCTTACTATCCTCCCCAAACCTCCCCCCTCCCCCCTCTCCCTCTCTTCACTTAGCTCACCTCTAAAGCCTCTCCCTCTCCCAAATACAAGCATTAGAGATGGATGCAGGTAAAGCAGTTGTTTCTTCTTTGCTCGCCGCTGTATAAACATGGCCGAGATTTGGGTGACGAAATGATCTCACGAGCATCACCAGCTATCACATGAAATCACTCGAGGTTCGGCAAGGCTTGGCATACGCTTTCGACCACCGTTGCTCCATGAGATATCACTCGTTACTTGGCGCCAAGATTTTCTCTCTCCACCTAAAATTTCTTGGCATAGTCTTAAGTAAACTTAAGACCACCCTCGACTTCCCCCAATTCGTCCCCCATATTCACATGCCGGACTGAATCAGTCACAATACAAAGCCACGACAATTTGAGCCCGTTTTGAACTGCGATTTGGACTCCAATCCGCTCACCCCGGTGTTACCACGTCACTCTTCGTGGGCTGGAAGACTCATCACAATTACACTACCCACCACCCTCATTCTGTCTAGATTCCATGTGGCAATCAAACCTTGCTTTGGACTCCACTCCAGACTCTGCATCGGCACGATAGCAGGACCATGCGTTCCTGCGGGGACGAGCTCGTTAGCATAATACCCTACTAGGCAGACCGGGGAAACTATTCCGGCGAACCCACTCCGGAGGAGGCAGCAGATGTTCCGTGGTAACATGTGTCTCCTTGGATTTCTCCCCCCCTTCCGGGCGGCATGAGATATAGGGTGCAGCATGCGCGAAAAATAAGCAACCCTGCAGACGCAGACGAGGATGTTGTTGTGGCCTTGCTCTCGGTCTGCGGTTTGCTCTCGTCAGTCAGGGCATGGGAGGTGCGTCAAGGACATGTGGCCGCACGACGTGGGAGATGGAGATTGGAGGTTGAAGTAAATGTTGAGGTGCTAGCGCAAGGCACAGACGGGACTGTTATCGTCCGCTAGAAATGGTCCTGCAAGTTGCTCTCGTAAACCGGACTTTCGCTTCGCGGCGGAACCAAGCGGACTTGCGGGCTCGGCGAAACCAAGCTTGCCCGAAAAATCGGCAGGGCTCAGCACGACAATAACACGACCGCCCAGTCTCTACCACGTCATACTCTTCCTCAATCCTATCCGCCCCCTATCTGTCCTCCTATTTATTTCCTGTATGTGTTATTCACGCCTCAATCTCGAACCGTAACGCTGTCCCTAGCCTAAGTCCTTCACCGATTTTTCGAGGAAGCCCTATAGAACATCTACACTTGAGTCCGTTGGGGTCTTCCGCTCTGTCATCATCCTCCTCCCGAGTTCTTTGTCACTAGTAATAAGCGCGAGGCTAGTCGAGCTGAGTTCAAAAGAAGGCTTGAATAAACCCAACTCAACCCATTCTCAGAAAAAGGCTCGCAGAAAACCCAAGTCTCAGCGCTACTTTTCAAACTTCAACCCTTTGAAGGTCATACGGCAGAACTGAGCCGTCTAGAGCTCTGTATCGACATCCATTAAAGGGAGAATTACCGGGCATGTTGAGAGATGAAGCGGTCGCTGTGAGGTAAGAGCTATGGACCCTAAGTTGATTAAGAGTGGAAGATTTATTCTCTTTATAAGTACTTAAGTATCTATCGCTCAACCAGAATCGAACCAATTCAAGTCGAAATTTATGAGCAGCTCGAATAAGCTCGACTCGTCGCCCGTAGACACCCGGAACTCGAGCCTTGAGCTCGAACCATCTCAGCTCGTGCCCGCCATTAAAGAAACATCTACGAACAGTATGATACCTTCTCCCCGCTATGTCGTTCGCGTCGGCCATTTTTGCTTTCGGGTTACTGGCTCTCGGCATCGAATAACTACATTTTTTTAATTTTTTTCGGGGAGTGGCCTCCTAGTGTAGTGGTTTGGTCTTGCCACCACTATGCTAATTGCTACGGGTTCGGAAACCGGCGCCACCCCTCTACCCGAGCAGACTCTTTGTGTCGCACAAGTTGATGTCGCACCGAAAGCGGACTCCCTGGCAATTACAGGTTGATGTCGCACGAACCGAGTTCCCTGTGTCAAACTCACCACAGGTTGAGCATACGATTAAGTAATGGAGGTGGGCTTGGTGGGCTAGTGGCCTTAGTGCCCTCCACCGGGTAGCGGGAAGTGGGAGGAAACGACTTTGCCTGAGTCAGAAGTAGGTGCTGCGTGAGCTAGTTTGGCCGTAGTTTAGCCGATGGATGGACAGGAAGTTTCCGATGGACAGGGATAAAATGTTAATTAAATGCCATGACCACCAGTGGTCGGCCGGCTTATGGTAACTTAGCTGGGCACCCCTTCGGGGTGAATGCAAAATGATTACAAACAAACAAACTACATTTTTTTCACGTTATAAGGGCATTGATTGAAACCCGTTAGTAGCGGATTTCTGAGTCACTTTATGCCAGTTCTCGTTTATTGTTGATAAAAGCTGTCTACGGTCACTGCACTTCCTATTGTATCTCTCCACGTCAAAGTCTCCAGCGACTAAACATCATAGCAATTCCTCCAAACTTTCTCCACCCAGCAGAAAAACTCTTCCGTTCTTCTTAAGTAATATTCCATGTATAACTGCCCAGGTACTTCACTCTAGCCTACGCCATCACCCACCAACTCGCTAGAAACAATGTGGCTTAGTGTTTAACCGTCAATGACAGGGCTTGTTAATACTTCCGTCTCGAATTCGCGATGTAGCATAAACTCAAAGAGACAAGAGGTGTAAAACTAGCAGCTACGGTCATAGAGTTATGAAGACGAGGCTATACCGTGCGTCCAGAACCGTTTGTTCAAGTTGCGGGCCATAAAGGAGTTTATGTCGCTATTGGCATTGAAGCAATTCCATTTTCAACACCCGCTCCCTAATTCCACTAACCTAATGTTGCCCCTGCTGACCAGGCCACTGAAAACACCAAACAGTCCAGTCCGAATTGGATGGCAAGATCAGCAATTGATCCTTTGATCAACAACAACTACAAATGGGGTGGCAATGCCCACCATTCCAACATTATATTACTCTAGACACATGTTTTCTAAGTTGTGTCCTATGCCGTTTCAGTTTCTGGTGTTTACCAAAACTGTACAAGTTACATCATTTACTGTAGATGAAGCCGCTGCGATCACATCCCGCTGCCGTCAACCCCGGAGGTAGTGGCGGACACTAGAATGGCCGCGCTAATTTACTGCGTATGGGCAGCCGGGGGCTCCCTATTATCATCTTTTATCGGCTATTTCCATTCAATCCTGTAGGAAAATGGGTATGATTGATGGATGAGTCATGGGTTGTGGGGTTTTGTGACGTGTGCACTGGTAGGAAAACCCGGTCCCACCACTACAAAGCCACAAAAGTTGAGTTTGCACGTGACTGGGTTAGGTTTGTTGCGGCTCTGCATCACGCATATCGATAAGGTTAAAAACCTTGGATGGACGGCATCCAGAACAGAACCAATCACCGCCTCTTCTCCTTTCTTTTGTTCTTAGTTTCCAGCCAATCAAGCATCGTGTCCCAAGGCTCCTTGAAACGAGACTTTTATTTATGTAGGTACCGTCGGTCACTAGTTACCATGTGCGGAAACCTTGGGATTCCTGCCACGTGTGGAGGTTGACAGGCGCGTATGAACATCATTTCCTATAGCAAGATCGTCTGAAAACGCAGGACAAAGTATAACGTAGCAAGAGTGAAGGCAGTTTCGTTGTCGCTCAGGAGGTCCTTCTGGAAATTGACGGCCCATCCCCAAGACCCGGCTTGTAAGACCAAAAAAGCAAAAATCAGTGAGGAAAAATAAGGTTCGGCTGTATTTCAGTGTTTGAATGCGGTGTTGTCTGGCGGCGAAGTATGCCGAGACCACCCAACATGAGGCCTTGAAGGTTCATAAGAAACAATGCCTCGTCCGGTCGACCTGGTGGCTCGGGTTCAAAAATAACGGCAGTTTTGCTCAAAGAATTCATATGAGCGTACATCAACCCAGTCTCGCCGGTGCCTACCCTGAACTGTTATTTTTGGTACGGTATGAGATGCTTGATTCTGTCTATCAAGGCGAATTCGAAGAGGCCCCGCATGTAGGTTAATTAGTGCCGATGACTTACCAGCGTCGAACGGGAGCGCGCATACATATATGTACGATCTCCCAGACGCACTTGTGCATCACCACCGTATCCTGATACAGCCTCATACACAGTTCTATCCTCATAAGCTTCATACAGACGATCCAGGTATATATATGCAACAAGAGCGAAGTTATCCGACTCGAGTGATTTGTGGTCTTGTTATTGATGTCGTGTTCTTATATGAGTGACAATTGGAATGGTATATGTGGTGTTTCTGTACGAAACGGATCTTTATTACACAACCATTGTAGACTACTCAACTGTGCAGAGGGCTACACAACGCTTAAAAGAATACAGGAACGTGTTAGAAGCCGGAAGGAAATTCCAGCAGGAGTGTCTCGGCACCCTTACGAACGCACTACATGGAAGAACCAAAAACTTGTTACGGATTTGTGTTATGGATTTACAATAGGGAAAATATCTGAACCCTTGAGCTGCCCACCCAATTTTCCCCTACTTCTGAAGAGCCGCAGCAATTGACTGCCGAACGCCCCTATTCCTTCCCTCCAACTACCTCCGAAAGAAGCCGGAACGAGACACAGGCAGGAGCACGCTGGCATGTTGGATGTGACGAAGAGAAAGGACCTAATGCTGCTTGGTTGCAGCCAGTAATTGACCGCCGGAAGCAGCACAAAAAAGAATACTGAAGCGATAAGAGCATTAAGCTGGAACACGACGCAAGCAGGAGCGTGTCGGCACTCTTACAGACACACCACATAGAAGACCTAAAAACTTGTTATGGATTTGAGTTATGGATTCACAATAGGAAAAGGTACCTGAATCCTTGAGCTGTTCACCCAGTTTTCTTCGGCTTCCGACGAGACCGCCACCTGAAGTAACTCTCGCGGCGACAAGTAGGAAGTTGCCACGGAGGTGGCCTGCAATCGTGGTCGGGCTCTCTTCCAACGGTAGGTAGGCTCGGATGCGGGCTAGTACGTCGAGTTCGGGCCTTCAATCTCCGCAATGTGCTTTAGGTAGCAATAGCCGATCGTAACTAACGGTCCCGCAGTAGAATTTGTTTCATATTTCGCCCGATAAAAGCCATTGTAGCCGCTAGAGGTACGCATGTGACCGACGGTAGCAAACTGAGGTCCACGTCAATTGGAAAATCGCTCTATACAGCGATTCCAATGCCCGTGTTCCTAAGCGGTCAGATCGACCGCCTGGTGATCTATAGATCCATAGGCCAGCCTGACCACTGTTTCCAAAGCCGCCCTTGGCATAGACCAGCCTAGTCACAGGCCATATCTGACCAGACTGCCCGCTTGGGAACACTGTCCAATGGTTTGTCGAGCGTACGGTATCGTAAATCTTTTAGTGTAGCCCACATGAGGGCGTATCTCGGTGAATTTGAGAAGTATACTGCCGGGAGCGGTTCGAGGTCCGAAGAAGTAACGCCAAAGGCGTGGTCAAACTTTCCATATCTTCTAATTTTAGTGAAGTCTCTGAGCGTACAGCTATGAAACAGAGACATGAGAACCGAACCGTCGAAACTCAACTGAAGGGTTGAAGATAGTCCGTAGTCGCGGAAGTGCTGTTTGCTTAAGGTTGCAAAAGAGCTAGTCGCAAAGGGCTTCGATCTCACGGATGCGCAAACATTGTACTTTTCCAAATCTCGGTTTCGTGGTTGTATTGTCGGCAATTAGGAGTAGAATGTTTGTTGGTGCCTTGAGTGGCGAGTCCTCGGCACCCTTTTGTCTGCGGGGGTTGTGTCTGCGGCTGTTAGGGGCTGGGTGGTATTCTGGGGGGAAGGTTTCTTTCTATTACAGTGAAAGATGAGCGGTTAACCCATAATCAAAAATCGCAATATTACCTGTTGGTCGCCGCCTCTGTTTGAACCTTTTTGGGGACTGTCCTCCTCCATATCCTCCGCTCCACCGTAGATCGTTCCGAAGATGTACTGAGTAAACTAGTACAGAGCTGAGTGAGACAAATACACATTCTTGTACCTAAGCTCCTTGCAGACAAACTCTAGTTTCGTTAGATACTTCTTTGCTGCGGCTTCTGTTGCTCTATTTCCTCTCTTAACGTTGCGAACTCTCCGGAGCAGTTTTCGAGGTCCTCAAGATGGTACGTTATCTGTACCTTGATGCTGCGGAGATCCGGGTTCTCTAATCCAGCAGCTCCTGAAGACCAATGTGGTGATTATCTGAAACCATCGCTTTGAGGCCTCCATATTCTCCTCTTCTCGACTATCCATCGTAGTAAGAAACTGTTCGAGGAGTTCAATGGTACCCAGATAAACCGGTGCTTTCATTTTAGGAGACCGGACTGCCGGGGTTAATGATAAATGCGGGTTCTCTTGAGCTCAACGCTTGTGAGTGTTACTTATTAGCTTCTGATCCAAAAGTAAGTTCACAGTGACTGCTGCATACCAAAGTTTCGCGAGCCTGATTGCTTAACAGAAAGCACCGGGGAAATAGTCTAGTTAGCCGGTAATCGGTACGTTGACTGCACCACTCACTTCTTGGGGCAACAAAAGGGAATGGAGAAGTGCAGGACAGAAGGCCAGTACTAGCTGCAGCTGGATAACAAAAAAGGGATTGGGATTTGAACAAGAGCCACCTAGGTATGAAATAGAAGCGAGCCAAAGAGATGGAGTTAGGATTGCCGTCTAGATAGATTTGAGTGATGTGGATGTGGAGATGAGGTTGTGTGATGCTCTGGCACGGACTTGTAAGCACAGGCGATGCATGGGCACGTGGGCACTGGCGGGGATGGTGACACAGAAGATCTTAGAGTTTGAAGTATCCCCTCAGAGGGCTATGGAGGAAGTCTATTTACTCGGGATGTAACTCTGCTTATATCACAACAAACGCAACCACGCTCCCCTCACAGGCTAGACTGGAATATTTAACGGTGAAATTAAGTTACGTTCTTAGAGATGTAAATGCAAATGTTCATAAAGATGTAACTTGCTCCTTGTAGATATGAGATATGCTCGTGAAGCTTTGCCCAGAAGTGTAAACTTCCAAGGGTGACCATGCGGAAACCTCCGGTACAGTAGTTTTGCGCATCTGTTGGTCAATATCCTTCAGTAATAAGTATTGCAGGTTTTCAAACCAAAAGAAAATAAACATCAGGACTAGCGCTGTCCTCATCATCGCTTTTCCCACAGTTTTGTTTAAGAAAGTACCTCCTCTTAAAACCTTCCTATCATCCCCCAACTACATTCTCTATCACCTCATGCTCTCCTTCGGAATTTATCCAGAAATGCTCCGGGCTACCGCTAGAAGAGGCATCACTTGAAGCTTGGAGGGTCTATGTTCGCTGCTCTTGCGGGAAGCCATACTCATCTGGATATGAAAGATTACTAGGTGGTGTGCGACTTATGGGACACAAACCTTCCAATAAACAAAAACTAAAGCCTAGCTTTACTGGTGCTGTAAACGCCGGGTGCTACAAACGCCAAGGTTCGAAACCAAAGGTTGGTGCTGTAAACATCAAAATTCAGGTGCTGCAAACACCGAAGTTACAGATCCCATAGTTCATCCTTTTGCCCTCATTCATCCGCCGTGGAACAATTAGTTGCTCATTCGAGGGAAATTCAGGACAGTTAATTCCGCTTCCTCACTAGAAGCCAAAACTAGTTATATAGCCACGGTCCAAGCAAAAGTATGTTCAATGCAAGTTTTGAGCCTGCTGCTAGGCGTTTATACCACCTAGACAAGTTAATGTTTACAACACCATTAGGTTTCGAACCTTGGTATTTACAGCACCCGGCGTTTACAGCGCCGGTTGAGTTAGGCAATCGTTCTTGCTTACTGGTCCAGTACCAGCGATGACATATAACTGTGTCTAAGCAGATGAGTCGTTGATTTGTATATCATTAGGTAGAAGCTACTCACGGTCCAATTAGTATGGAGCACACAGGCGAAAGGGTGGAAATCCACGGTTAAATTTCTCAAAGTAACTACCCGCCCGTTTCCAATATCCCGAACGAGAGCCTGCAGCCTCGTCAGGCTATCGTTTATCCCCTGTATCCCATATCCCCTGCAAGCCTCGGTTCCGCAACCCCTCCACCTCTCCCTCAAGCCACCATGAACGCCCCCTTCCCCCCCTCCTCCCCTGCAACCAAAATCCGCACATCCCTCCTCTCCCTAGCCCTCTGCGATGCCCTCGGCGGCCCCGCCGAATTCCATCCCCGTGGCACCTTCCCCCTCATCACAACGCTCCAGCCAAACCACACCTTTTCGCTCCCCCCCGGCGTCTTCACCGATGACACAAGCATGACGCTCTGCCTCGCCGACTCCCTCTGCGCGCTCTCATCCTTCTCGGAAAGCGACCAGGCAGCGCGCTACATCCGCTGGTACCGCCACGGGTACCTCTCCGCCACGGGCGCATGCTTCGACATTGGCGCAGCCACCCGGGTTGCGCTAGAAATATGGGGTGCGGGTGGGGGACTAGGTGAGGTTGCGCAGAAGCTGGGGAGGAAGGAGAGGTGCGGGAATGGGAGTCTCATGCGGGTTCTGCCGGTTGGGTTGGCGCTGTGGAGGTGGCCGCAGCTGGCGGAGGAAGCAGCGGAGAGGAGTAGTAAGGTCACGCATCCGCACGGGGTGTGTACCGAGGCGTGTCGGGTTTATGTCCGGCTGATCACCACGATCCTGCGTGCCGCGGACTCTAGCACCTCGCTATCCAAAGTTGATTTGCTGGATATCCTCACAAGCTATCCCTGGGCGAACCCAGAGCTGCGGGGTGTGTTTGCCTCTGGAACGTTTGTGCGGAAGACGGAGGGGGAGATTAGGAGTAGTGGGTATGTGGTGCACACGCTTGAGGCTGCGTTGTGGTGTTTTTTTGGGACGGAGGAGTTTGGGGAGGGGGCAGTGCGAGCGGTGAATTTGGGGGATGATGCGGATACGGTTGCAGCCGTCTATGGGGGGTTGGCGGGAGTGT
>Ga0307515_10009178_pt1 | contig 19166 bp, 18 predicted proteins | sample 17_EM_MG_FD_194513 | JGI IMG/M metagenome (GOLD analysis project Ga0307515, IMG submission 194513) | Populus trichocarpa ectomycorrhiza microbial communities from riparian zone in the Pacific Northwest, United States - 17_EM | ecosystem: Host-associated > Plants > Roots > Unclassified | place...
AGCTGCTCCGCCCAGTCCTGGGTGAGCGGACCGACCCCGGAGCGCCCGTCGAGCATCGCGGCCCAGGTGGACGCGACGTCCCCGCCAAGCGGGGTCGTCGCGCCGAGACCGGTGATGACTACGTCGGTCACTTGCCGGCCTTCTCGATGAACGACACCGCGTCACCGACGGTCTTGAGGTTCTGGACCTCGTCGTCGGGGATCTTGACGTCGAAGCGCTCTTCGGCGGCCACGACGACCTCGACCATGGAGAGCGAGTCGACGTCGAGGTCGTCGGTGAACGACTTGTCCTCCGCGGCGTCCTCGGGGTTCACACCCGCGACCTCTTCGAGGATCTCGGCAAGGCCTTCGCGGATTTCGTCACGGGTCATTACTGGATTTCCTTCCGGTTAAAGTCACCTTCGGTGACGTCTAGGGGCAACGGATCATCTGTCCGGCATAGGTGAGCCCGCCGCCGAAGGCGAAGAGCAGGACCGGGGCGCCCGACGGGATCTCGCCGCGCGCGACCATCTTGGACAGCGCGAGCGGAACCGACGCCGCCGAGGTGTTGCCGGACTCGACGATGTCCTTGGCGATGACGGCGTTGTCGGCGCCAAGGCGTTTCGCGATGCCTTCGATGATGCGGAGGTTGGCCTGGTGGAAGACCACCGCGGCCACGTCCTCGATCTTGACGCCCGCCGACTCGGCCGTCTTGCGGGCGAGGGGGGCGAGGGTGGTGGTGGCCCAGCGGAACACCGACTGGCCGTTCTGGGAGATGTAGGGGTGGTCGCCGAGGATGCGCACGGCGTCGCTCATCTCGGGAACCGAGCCCCACACGACCGGGCCGACGCCGGGCTCCTCACCGGGACCGGCGGCGGTGACCACGACGGCTCCGGCGCCGTCACCGAAGAGGACGCAGGTGGAGCGGTCGGTCCAGTCGGTGAAGTCGCTGAGGCGCTCCACACCGACGACGATGGCGTTCGTGGCGGCACCGGCGCGGATGGCGTGGTCGGCGGTGGCCAGCGCGTGCGGGAAGCCCGAGCAGGCCGTGTTGATGTCGATCGCGGCGGGGGCGGCGATGCCGAGGCCCGCGGCCACCCGTGAGGCGACGTTCGGGGTCCGGTCGAGGGCCGAGCAGGTGGCCACGATCACGTAGTCGATGTCGGCGGCGGTGAGTCCGGAGGCGGCGAGGGCCTTCTCCGCGGCCGCGGTGGCCATGTCGGGCACGGACTCGTCCTCGGCGATACGCCGCTCTTTGATGCCGACGCGGCTGACGATCCATTCGTCGTCGGTGTCGACCATCTCGGCGAGGTCCTCGTTGGTGAGGATCTTCGACGGCTGGTAGTGGCCGAGGCCGACGATCTTCGTCCCGTTGGCGCCGTTGGTCACAGGTTGCCTCCTGGGTGGATGCGGGCGAGCGGTTGACCGGCGGCGATCGGGTCGTCGTCGGAGGCGAGCCATTCGACGAGCACGCCGGTGTGCCCGGCGACCAGGTCGACCGGTTCGCGGCGGGTCAGGACCCGTCCGAGCAGGTCGCCCTCGGAGACCTCGGTGCCCTCGGCGATGTCGGCCGGGGCGAAGCGTCCCGCCGACGGCGAGACGGTGACGTGGAATGCGACCGACGGCTCGGTGCCGGGGACGACCCCGTGCCGGGCGATGAGGTCGCGTGCCTTGTCGAGGTCCTCCGGGGTGTTCACGGTGAGGATCTCGACACCCTTCAGCGCCCGCTTCGCCAGACCCGCGAGGGTTCCGGCGGGCGGGAGCTCGATGATCGCGGTGACGCCGAGGTCGGCCAGGGTCGTCATGCACTTGTCCCAGCGGACCGGTGAGGTGACCTGCCGGACGAGGCGCTGCACGGTCTCGTGCCCGTTCGTGACGGCGGCGCCGTCGGCGTTGGACAGCAGGATGCGCTGCGGGTCGTGGCTGGTGATGCCCCTGGCGAGCGCTTCGAGGGCCCGGCGGGCGGGCGCCATGTACGGCGTGTGGAAGGCCCCGGCGACCTTGAGGGGGATGATGCGGGCCTTCGCGGGCGGCTGCGCGGTGAGTTTGGCGATCGCCTCGGCCGAACCGGCCGCGACGGTCTGACCGGCGCCGTTGACGTTGGCGGGGTAGGCGCCGGCGGCCTCGATGGCGGCGGTCACCTCTTCGGGGTCGCCGCCGAGGACGGCGGCCATGCCGGTCTCCTCAAGGGCGCACGCGGCGGCCATCTCGCGACCGCGGACGCCGGCGAGGGTCATCGCGGTCTCAGCGGAGAAGACGCCGGCGAGCGCGCCGGCGGTGATCTCGCCGATGGAGTGCCCGGCGAGGAGGCCGACGTCGTGCAGCGGGAGCCGCTCGGCGGCCAGCAGACCGGCGGCCACCAGCAGCGGCTGGGTCTTGGCGGTGTCCTTGATCTCGTCGGCGTCGGCGTCGGTGCCGAGGTGGACCAGGTCGACGCCGGAGAGGGCCGACCACCAGTTCAGACGCGCGCGGGCGCCGGGGAGGTCGAGCCAAGGGGACAGGAAGCCGGGCTTCTGTGAGCCCTGGCCTGGAGCCAGTAGAGCGAGCACCTGTTGACTGTCGCCTAACCATCACGCTCCGCGCGAGAGCGCCGCCTACGAGATCGAACGACCTGCGTTGGAGGTTTCCTACAAAAGTGGCTGGTGGGTATGCCCAAGGCGTCCCGGCGGAAAACCAGACGACCTCGTCACAGCGCTGGCCTATTCTTGATCGGCCATGACTGCGCCTGACCGATCCTCCCTCGCCGCCCTGCGCCGCCGCCTGCCCGAGCTCATGCCCGCCGACGAGGCGCGGCTGCGCCGCAGGCTGGACGGCCTGCGCGGCGCCGAGCCGAACCCCGGCCTGTTCACCGAGCTCACCACGAACATAGAGCAGGCGGAGGCCCGCGTCGCCGCCCGACGCTCGGCCGTGCCGAAGATCACCTATCCGCCGCAGCTGCCGGTCAGCGACCGGAGGGACGAGATCCTCGCCGCGGTCCGCGACAACCAGGTCGTCATCGTCGCCGGTGAGACCGGTTCGGGGAAGACCACGCAGATCCCGAAGATCTGCCTGGAGGCCGGCCGCGGCATCCGCGGGCGCATCGGCCACACCCAGCCGCGCCGCCTGGCCGCACGGACCGTCGCCCAGCGCATCGCCGACGAGCTCGGCACCGAACTCGGCGGCGCCGTCGGCTGGAAGGTCCGCTTCACCGACAAGGTCGGCGACGACACCCTCGTCAAGCTGATGACCGACGGCATCCTGCTCGCCGAGATCCAGTCGGACCGGATGCTGCGGGCCTACGACACGATCATCATCGACGAGGCCCACGAGCGCAGCCTCAACATCGACTTCATCATGGGCTATCTCAAGCAGCTGCTGCCCAGGCGTCCCGACCTGAAGGTCGTCATCACCTCGGCGACGATCGAGACCGAGCGCTTCTCGCAGCACTTCGGCGACGCGCCGGTCATCGAGGTCTCGGGCCGGACGTATCCGGTGGAGGTCCGCTACCGGCCGATCGTGGACGACGCCGAGGACCGCGACGAGGACCCGGACCAGATCTCGGCGATCATCGAGGCCGTCGAGGAGCTGTCGCTTGAGGCCCCGGGCGACGTCCTGGTCTTCCTGTCGGGGGAGCGCGAGATCCGTGACACCGCCGACGCCCTGAACAAGAAGAAGTACCGCCATACCGAGGTACTCCCCTTGTACGCCAGGCTCTCCAGCGCCGAACAGCAGCGGATCTTCCAGTCCCATCCGGGCCGCCGGATCGTGCTGGCCACCAACGTCGCCGAGACCTCGCTGACCGTCCCGGGCATCAAGTACGTCGTCGACCCGGGCACCGCGCGGATCTCCCGCTACAGCCACCGCACGAAGGTCCAGCGCCTGCCGATCGAGCCGGTCTCGCAGGCCTCGGCCAACCAGCGCAAGGGCCGCTGCGGCCGTACCTCCGACGGCATCTGCATCCGGCTCTACGCCGAGACCGACTTCAACTCGCGCCCGGAGTACACCGACCCGGAGATCCTGCGCACGAACCTCGCCTCGGTCATCCTGCAGATGACCGCCGCCGGGCTCGGCGAGATCGAGTCCTTCCCCTTCATCGACCCGCCGGACAAGCGCAACATCAAGGCCGGCGTGGAGCTGCTGGTCGAGCTGGGCGCGATCGACCCGGAGCAGTCGGATCCGCGCAAGCGCCTGACGGAGCTGGGCCGCAAGCTCGCCACGCTGCCGGTCGACCCGCGTCTGGCGCGCATGGTCCTGGAGGCCGAGAGCAACGGCTGTGTGCGCGAGGTCATGATCATCGCGTCGGCGCTGTCCATTCAGGACCCGCGCGAGCGACCGTCGGAGCGCCGCGAGGCCGCCGACCAGAAGCACGCCCGCTTCGCCGACCCCGAGTCGGACTTCATGGCCTATGTGAACCTGTGGAACTACCTGACCGAGCAGCAGCGGGAGCTGTCCTCGAACCAGTTCCGCCGCACGGTCAAGGCCGAGTTCCTCAACTTCCTGCGGGTGCGGGAGTGGCAGGACATCCACAGCCAGCTCCGCCAGGTCCTCAAAGGACTCGGCGTCCGTCCCAATGAGACGGTCGCCGACCCGAAGAACGTCCACACGGCGCTCCTGTCGGGGCTGCTCAGCCACATCGGCCTCAAGGACGCCGACAAGCGCGAGTACACCGGGGCCCGGGGCACGAGGTTCGCGATCTTCCCGGGCTCGGGTCTGTTCAAGAAGACGCCGCGCTGGATCATGGCCGCCGAGCTGGTGGAGACCTCGCGCCTGTGGGCGCGCATCGCCGCCAAGATCGAACCGGAGCAGGTCGAGCCGCTGGCCGGGCACCTCGTCAAGCGGACCTACAGCGAGCCCCACTGGGAGAAGAAGGCCGCGGCGGTGATGGCCTTCGAGAAGGTCACCCTCTACGGCGTCCCGATCGTGGCCAAGCGCAAGGTGAACTTCGGCCGCATCGACCCGCCGGTGGCGCGGGAGCTGTTCATCCGCAACGCCCTCGTCGAAGGCGACTGGGACACCCACCACCGCTTCTTCAGCGACAACAGGGCGCTCCTCGACGACGTCGAGGAGCTGGAGCACCGGGTCCGCCGCCGCGACATCCTCGTCGACGACGAGACGCTCTTCGAGTTCTACGACCAGCGGATCCCCGAGGACGTCGTCTCCGGCCGCCACTTCGACTCCTGGTGGAAGAAGGCCCGGCACGAGCAGCCGGACCTGCTCAACTTCGAGAAGTCGATGCTCATCAACGAGGGTGCCGGGGGAGTCGACCGCGACGACTACCCCGACCAGTGGGAGAGCGCGGCCGGCATCGTGCTGCGCCTGTCCTACCAGTTCGAGCCGGGGGACGCCGCCGACGGCGTGACCGTCCACATTCCACTCGCCGTGCTCAACCAGGTGACCCCGGACGAGTTCAGCTGGCAGATCCCGGGCCTGCGCGAGGAACTGGCCACGACGCTGATCAAGTCGCTGCCGAAGACGCTGCGCCGCAACTTCGTCCCCGCGCCCGACTACGCCCGCGCCGCCCTGCACACGATGACGCCGGGGGAACGGTCCCTCGGTGACGAGCTGGAGGTCGCGCTGCGGACGCTGACCGGCGTCCCGATCCCGCACGGCTCCTGGGACGTCACGAAGGTCCCGCCGCACCTGCTGATGACCTTCCGCGTCCTGGACGACAAGGGCAAGAGCATCGGCGAGAGCCGCGACCTGGCGGCGCTGCGGACCGATCTGGCGAGCCAGATCCGCGCAGAGGTCAACCTCGACGCCGACAGCGTGACCCGCGAAGGCCTCAAGACCTGGGACTTCGGCGCCCTCCCGCGCGTCTACGAACGCAAGCGCGGCGGCTACGAGGTCAAGGCCTATCCCGCCCTCGTCGACGAGCGCACGAGCGTCGCGATCCGGCTGCTGGACACGCCCACCGAGCAGACCCGCGCGATGTGGGCCGGCACCCGCCGCCTCCTGCTGCTCAACAGCCCCTCGCCGATCAAGCACGTCCTCGGGCGCCTGTCGAACCCGGCGAAACTGGCCCTGGCGGCCAACCCCTACGCCAAGATGAACGAGCTCTTCGAGGACTGCGTCACCTGCGCGGCCGACACCCTCATCACCCGCAACGGCGGTGTGGTCTGGGATCGCGACTCCTTCACGGCCCTCCACGACGCCTTCCGCGCCGAGCTCATCGACACCACCGACCAGGCCGTCCAGACCGTCCGCAAGGTCCTCGGGGTCTGGCACCGCCTCGACAAGCGCCTCAAGGGAACGGGCAACCTCGCCTGGCTCACCTCGCTGACCGACATGCGCCGCCAGCTCGACGGGCTGGTGTTCCCCGGCTTCGTCTCGGCGACCGGCCTGCACATGCTCGCCCACCTCCCGCGCTACCTGGAGGCCGTCGAACGGCGCCTCGACCGCATCGGCCAGAACCCGGGCCGCGACCGCGACCTCAGCGAGCAGATGGAGTACGTCGAGGAGGCCTACGCCAAGCTCCTCGCCGAACTTCCGCCGTCACGGCGCAACTCCGTCGACGTCAAGAACATCCGCTGGATGATCGAGGAGCTGCGCGTCAGCTTCTTCGCGCAGGGCCTCGGGACCGCCTACCCGATCTCCGAGCAGCGCATCGCCCGCGCGATCGCCTCGGTCCGCTAAACGACTCGACAAGATCACCGCCCCGGGCGACGATGCCCCCGATGACAACACATGACGCACCACGACTCCGCCTCGTCGACCTGTCCCTGGCGGCGCTCAAGGCCCTGCTCGCCGACGACCTCGACGCGGGCGGCCGCATCACCGGGATCGCGCTCACGCCGGACCTGATCAGCGAGCGGAACAAGCGCACCTGGAAGTACCGCGTGGACCTTCTGACCGCCGATCCGGGCGCGGTGTCCTGGGCGCTGCCGCAGGTCGCGCTGAACGGCGACGGCGAGATCGTCGGCCGCGGCGGGTTCCACGGGCCGCCGGACGAGCGCGGCATGGTCGAGGTCGGCTACGCGATCGACCCCGAGCACCGCCGCAAGGGGTACGCCACCGCGTTGCTGGCCGCGATGCTGAAGCGGGCCGCCGAGGCGCCCGACGCGCTGGTCGTGCGGGCCTCGATCAGCCCGGACAACGTCGCGTCGCTGGCGACGGTCGCCAAGTTCGGCTTCGCGCACGTCGGTGAGCTGATGGACGACGAGGACGGCCTGGAGCTGCTGTTCGAGCGGCCCGCCTAGGGCGTGTCGGCGGGCATCCGCCCGTACAGGCACGACGCCCGCCGGTGGATACAGGCGGCTGCGCCACGCCGGCCGGGTTCGCGGTCCAGGAGCCCGCGCCTCGGCGGCGCCGGCCGCACGCTGAGGTCGGCGAGCAGCGGTCTGGTCTCGGCGGGCCGCAGGCCCTCGCCTGCTCCCGGCCGGGGAGGTCGCGCAGAGCCGCGGGCGCGCTCAGGCGGCCAGCCGGGCCAGGAGGAAGCGGATGCGCGTGGCGAGCTCGGCGGCGCAGTCCTCGAAGGCGCCCATGCTCCCGTCGAGGGCCGGATCGGGGATGCTCCAGTGGATCGGGCTCGGGCCGCCGTCGAACTCGGGGCAGATCTCGCGGACCTTGTCGCACAAGGTGACGACCAGGTCGAAGGGCTGATCGCGGAAGGCGTCGAGGTTCTTCGGCTCGTGCCCGGAAGGGTCGAGCCCGCGCTCCCGCATGACCCGGACGGCGTTGGGGTGCACGGGTTTCGGGTGGCTGCCGGCGCTGAACGCCTCGACCCTCCCGCCGCCCGCCTCCCGCAGGATCGCCTCGGCCAGCTGCGAGCGCGCGCTGTTCCCGGTGCACAGGAACATGACCCTGGTCCCTTGTGGAGGGACGGGCGGGGCCGGCTCGGCCAGCCGCAGCCCGGGATGCAGCGCGGCGCCGGTGCCGGTGAGCAGCTCGCCGCAGTGGCCCAGGTCGAGGCCGTAGTAGGTGTCGCGCCCGTCGGCCGAACTGCGCCGCGAACGCACCAGCCCGCCGGACCGCAGCTGCCCGAGGTGGTACGAGACCAGGTTCTGCGGCTGCCCGGTGAGTCCGGTCAGCTCGCGCACCGGGCGGTCCCCGTCGGCGAGGTGCGTGAGCAGCTCCCAGCGCAGCTTGTGCCCGGCGAGGCGGAGGAAGTCGGGTGGGGCGATCGTCACGGCTCGATCCTACTCTCAATTCCATCAAAGTGGCTTGATGTATCTCCGGTTTCGGGTCTAAGCTCCGGGCATGACCTACCCGGAAGGCGCCCCCGACGCGCTCGTCTACCGCCACTGTCCGCACTGCACCGCCGCACTCACCGCCCAGGCCGACCCCTTCGACGGCCGCACCCGCCCCGCCTGCCCCGACTGCGGCTGGGTCTACCACGCCAACAGCCCCATCGGCGTCCTCGCCGTCATCGAAGCACCCGGCGGGCTCGTGTTCACCCACCCCGCCCACGGGCCCGCCGAGGCACCGGCGTCCCTGTCCGGCCTCTTCCTCGACTACGCAGAGAGCCCCGAGGACGGACTCGTCCGCGCCGTCCGCGAGCAGACCGGCCTCGACGTCGAGGTCCTCGACGAGATCACCCGCTTCCAGCAGCCCGGCACACCCCTCGGGCACGCCCACATCCTCGGGTTTCGCACCCGCGCCACCGGCGGCGACCTCATCACCGGCGGCTCCGAGGGCCCCGCCGCGCTCTACCCGCGCGACGCCCTGCCCGAGATCATCCCCGTGAGGTTGGCCAACCGCCGCGTGTTCGCCGCCTACCTCGCCCGCGACGCGGCCGTCTGAGGGAGCCGGGAGCCCCTCCGGGTCGGTACCGTGGCTCACATGCGCAGACTCACCCTCGCCGACCTGGAGTCCCGGGGCATCGGCCCGGTCTACGTCCCCGTCGCCGTCGGGCACAACTCCGACGGCGACGGCACCGACGCCGACGGCCACCACCCGCCCCACGACGTCCCCGAGGTCCTCTGCGTGCTGCACGGCGAAGGCGTCGTCGAGATCGACGGCGTCACCACGCCCTTCGGCAGCGGCGACGTCTTCATCATCGAACCCGGCGAACAGCACCGACTCATCGGCCACGGCGACCTCCCCGTCGTCCACGCCTGGCTCCAGCTCCGCTCGAACTGACGATCGCCCACCGGGCGTGCCAGGATGATCGTCATGGCCGCCGACACCCTGCCCCGCCAGCTCACCCGCACCCGCTACTTCGGCTCGGGCGCGCCCGGGTCCTTCGCCGTCTCCGCCGACGGCGCCACCGTCCTCTTCCTGCGCTCACGCGCCGGCGACGACCCGGTCGCCCTCCTGTGGGCGCTCGACGTCGCGACAGGTGAGGAGCGCGTCCTCGTCGACGCCGCCGCGCTCGCCGACGACCGCGACCTGCCCGAGGCCGAGAAGATCCGCCGCGAGCGGGCCCGGGTCCGCTCCGGCGGGATCACCGCCTTCGACGGCGACGGGGAGACGCGGCTCGTCGTGTTCGCGCTCGCCGGGCGGATCTGGACGGTCGAGGTGGCCACCGGCGTGGCGAAGGCGCTCCCGGCCCTGGACGGGGCCTTCGACCCGCGCATCGACCCGACCGGCCGCCACGTGGCCTATGTGCAGGAAGGATCGGTCCGGGTCATCGGGACCGACGGGACCGGTGACCGTGCCGTCGCCGTGCCCGACGGGCCCGTGGTGAGCTACGGCGTCGCCGAGCACGTGGCCTCCGAGTCGATGCACCGGTACCGCGGGTACTGGTGGTCGCCGGACGGCGAGCGCCTGCTGGTGACGCGGGTGGACGAGTCGGCCGTGGACGTCTGGTACATCGGCGACCCGGCCGAGCCGGCGAGGCCGCCGCGCGAGTTCCGGTACCCGGCGGCCGGGCGCACCAACGCCGACGTGAGCCTGCACGTGTACACATTGGACGGCAGGGACCCGGTCGCGGTCGACTGGGACCGCAAAGGGTTCGAGTACCTCGCGCAGGCGGGCTGGGATGCCCACGGTCCGGTCGCCACGGTGCAGAGCCGCGACCAGAAGACCGTGCACGTGCTGGGGATCGACCCCGCGAGCGGGGCGACGCGGATCCTGCACACCGAGAGCGACGACTGCTGGGTCGAGCTGACGATCGGCACCCCGGCGCGGACCTCCTCGGGGGACCTCGTCTGGATCGCCACCGGCGACCGGCGCCTCTACGTCGGCGGCGAACCCGTGACGCCGCAAGGGGTCTACGTCCGTTCGGTGCTCGGCGTCGACGGCGACACGGTGCTGTTCAACGCCTCGACCGCCCCGATCGCCGCGCACCTGTGGACGTGGCGGCCGGACGAGGGCGCCCGGCGCCGCAGCGTCGAGCCGGGTGTCCACAGTGGAGCGCTCGGCGGCGGGACGGTCGTGCACGTGTCGCGGACGCTCGCGGGCGTCGCGCCGAGGGTCCGGGTCGCCCGGGAAGGCGCCGAGGCCGCCGAGATCAAGAACTTCGTCGAGGAGCCCTTGCTCGGCGGCAAGCCGGAGCTGCTGGTCCTCGGCCCGCGCAAGCTCAACACCGCCCTGTTCCTGCCGACGTGGTTCAAGGACGGCGACGCGCCGCTGCCGGTGCTCATGGACCCGTACGGCGGCTCGGCCGGCCAGAAGGTCCTGGCCGTCCAGAACGGCGGAACCCTGACGTCCCAGTGGTTCGCCGAGCAGGGCTTCGCCGTGGTCGTCGTCGACGGCGCCGGCACCCCCGGCCGCAGCCCGGAGTTCACGCGCGAGACGTACCTCGACAAGGCGGCGCCGGTCCTCGACGACCAGGTCGCCGCACTGCACGAGCTGGCGCGCCTGCGGCCGGCGCTGGACCTGACCCACGTCGGGATCCGCGGCTGGTCCTTCGGCGGATACCTCGCCGCCCTGGCGGTGCTGCGGCGGCCGGACGTGTTCCACGCGGCGGTGTCCGGCGCGCCCGTGACCGACATGCTGATGTACGACTCCCACTGGCAGGAGCGGCACCTCGGCCACCCGGACGAGCACCCGGAGGCCTACGAGCGCTCCTCGCTGATCGAGGACGCCCCCGGACTCTCGCGGCCCCTGCTGCTCGTGCACGGCCTCGCCGACGACAACGTGTTCCCGGTGCACACCCTCAGGCTCTCGTCGGCTCTGCTGGCGGCAGGGAAGGCGCACGAGGTACTGCCGCTGGTGCGCACGACCCACATGCCGACCGACGCCGCCGCGGCCGAGGGGCTGCTGTGGCACCAGGTGAGGTGGCTGAAGGCGAACCTGGGGATCGAGGACTGAGCCGTTCGGCGACTTCACCGTCCACTGTCGAGGGTGGAGTCGCCGCGGACGCCTAGCCGAGCCTCACCGCGTCCGAGCCGCGTGCATGCGTCAGCGTGAACACCATCGCGGAGCACTTCCAGCCGTACGGCGTCCGCACGAGCGTGTGCTCGTACGTCCCCCAGAACTCCCAGAGCTCGCCGCCCAGCTTGTTGTAACCGCTGCCCTTCGAGAACACCCACGCCTGGTCGCCGTCGAGGTTGATCTCATGGTTGGTGCGCATGTGGAAGCTCGACTTGGCCTCGTGCAGGTTCGTCCGCCACGACGCGACGAGCGCCGCCGCCGGGATCACCGTCGGGGCGCCACCGCCGAGGCTGCTGAAGTCGACGTGGACGTGCTCGGTGAACAGGGACAGGCAGTGCTCCCAGTCCTTCACGTCCACGGAGTTGTCGACGGCGTCGACGACGGCCTGGATCTCGTGCATGTCCGCGAGAAGCTCGATCGGTTTGGGCACGGCTGGGCCTCCTCGCTGGGGGGTGTTCGGGGCGGTAGTGACATTACCGCCCCGAATGTCACCAGGCGCGGGCGTAATCGACGGTGAGGGTGCTCGCCATGTCCGGGTCCGGCTCGACCTTGCAGTCCCATTCGCCGCCGGGGCACCGCCGGTCGGTCGCCCAGCCGCCCACGGCCACGTTGAGGATGATCTTCGCCGGAGAGGCGGCCGGGACCGCGAACGGCTCCTCGGCGACGAAGACGCCGTCGACGGAGAACTTCGCCGTCCCGTTCGGGCCCGTCGTCCACTCGACTTCGTAGATGTGCCAGGCGGTCGGGTCGACGGCGGGGAACTCGGCCCCGTTGCCGTTCGTCGCGGTGTGGACGTGCCACTGGGGCGTCCAGGAACCGCCCCCGCCGTTCTCCATCAGGTCGAGCTCGCCGTACTGCGGCCAGGCGTCCTCGGGCTGCCCCAGCGTCCAGACGGCGGGCCACGCGCCGACCTCGAAGCCCGACATCCTGGCGCGCACCTCGACACCGCCGCCGGTGCCGATCAGGGTGTTCGACTCGACGCGCGCGGAGGTGTAGGCGTAGGTCTTTCCATCCACAGTGGACGCCTCGTCCCTCGCGGTGATGACGAGGTTGCCGTTGCCGTCGAGCATGGCGTTGTGGCCGCCGTCGGTGTAGCACTGGCGCTCTTTGTCCGCGGGGCGCCCGCCCCATTCGCAGCCCGTCTGCTGGGTCCAGCGAGTGGTGTCGGGCTGCGCGCCGGCCGCCCCGGTGAAGTCGTCGTTGAATACCCAGTCGGCCTGGGCGGGCGCGGGCACGGCGACCGAGACGGCGGCCATCGCGGTTATCACCGCGGCCGTCCGGAGGAGAGGGGCGAAGCGCATGGGCGGCGGTCCTTTCGTCGAGGGACCGCGCCAGGTTAATGGACTCCGGAGGACCGAACGGTGCATCCCGGACACCGGGGGGTCAGCCGTGTGCGGAGGCTATGCGTTGCCGCGCCCGGTTAAGCGCGGCAACTCCCCGCTGGGATCCAGCCGTCCGATCGCCAGCGCCAGCCGCAGGGTGAACGCGTCATGCGAGACCGTCGGAGAGAAACCCGTCACCTCGGTGATCCGGCGCAGCCGGTACCGGACGGTGTTGGGGTGCACGTACAGCGCCCGGGCGGTCCCTTCGAGGACCCCGCCGCTGGCGATGAACGCGTCCATCGTCTCCAGCAGCTCGCCGCCGGCCTTCGTCAGCGCGGTGTAGATCTGGGTGCTCAGGATCTGCCTGGCGTGCTGGTCGCCGAGCAGCGCCCGCTCGGGCATCAGCTCGGTCGCCGACACCGGCCGCGGCGCGTCCGGCCAGGCCGCCGCCGCGCGGAAGCCCATCTGGGCCGCGCGGGCCGACTCGCTCGCCTGCTCCAGCGTCGGCACGGCCGGCCCGACCACGATCGGTCCGTCGCCGAACTTCCCGGCGAGCTTCTCGACGGTCGCCAAGGGCTCGGCGACGCCGCCCAGGACGGCCACCAGGCGGTCGCCGTGGACTCCGGCGAGCACGTCCACACCCAACCGCCTCGTGGTCCGGTGGAGGGCGTGCAGGACCGCGCTGGCCTCGCCGCCGGGGGAGCGGCCGACGGCCACCGACACCGGCGTCGCGTCCGACCAGCCGAGTGCCGCCGCGCGCGAGGTCAGCTCGTCGCCGGCCTCACCGCGCAGGAGCGCGTCGACCAGCAGCGCCTGCAACCTCGCGTCCCAAGCCCCGCGGGTCTCGGCCGCGCGCGCGTAGACCCGCGCGGCGGCGAAGGCCACCTCGCGGGAGAAGCGCAGGACCGCCTCGGCGAGCTCGACGCTCTCGCCCTTGGCAGCCAGCTGCGGAACCTGCTCCTCGACGACCTCGATGGTCACCTTCACCAGCGCCACGGTGTGCTGGAGGCTGATCGCCCGGGCGAGCTCCATGGGCGCGGCCTCGAAGACCTCGTCGGAGATCGCCGAGTCGGTGCCGTCGTTGCGGAGCCACTCGACGAAGGACCGCACACCCGCCTGCGCCACGAGCATCACCATCGACCGCTGGTCGGCCGGAAGATCCCGGAACCAGGGCAGGACCTCGTCCATCCGCGAAACGCTCTGGGTGGCCAGCGCTCCGGCCGCCCGCTCGACGTTGCGGATGGTGGCAGCAAGTTTCATCGCGCCAGCCTGCCATGCGTTTTAATGCTTCGGGCGGGGCGGTCGTTACCGCCGAGTGCGGACATATTGCTCCGTGGGCTACTGGTCGTCCATCTGCTTGTTGAACGAGTGCGTGGTGTCCTCGTCGATCATGCCGTACAGCCCGCCGATCTCGCTGAGCGCTCCCGCCACGGAGTCCATGCGCGCGTCGGCGTCGCGGTAGAGGCTCCGGTCGCGGGTCATGACGCGCTGGACGTCGGTGTAGAAGTCGAGTCCGAGCCCGAAGGCGCGCGGGGTGAGGTGGGCTTCGGCGGCCTCGGTCTGGTGCCGGTCGGCGTTGTCCCAGTAGGTCCCGTTCTCCTGAAACGCCGCGATCATGGTCGCCATCGCCGCGGTGTCCATGCGCAGCTCGCCGCCGGGGCGCCAGTTGTCCTCGCGGTCGGCGTCCGACCACGACGGGTCGGCGGCCTGGTCGGCGGGCACGGGCAGGCGCGGGTCGTGGAGGTCGGCGACGCCGGGCAGGGCGCCGGTCTCGGCGAGCTTCTCGCCGGCCTTGTACTCGTTTCCGGCGAGTTCGAGGAGGGCCGCGGCGATCCCGCTGACGTAGGCGGCGTAGCGGTCGACGATGCCGAGGACGAGCGGGACGGCGACGGCGAGGTTGCGGCCGGCCTGCGCGACGGCGGCGGTGACCTCCCCGCCGGTGTGCCAGGTGCGTTCGACGATGCGCTGCCACAGGTCGGTCAGGGCCTGGCGGAAGAGGCGGACGGCCTCGGCGGTCTTGCCCGCCGACTCCTCCATCGACTCGATCGCGGCCATGAGCTTGGGCAGGTAGCTGTCGAAGGACTCGGCGCCGCCGCCGACCCAGGAGCCGCTGAACCGGTTCCCGGCGGAGCCGATCTCGTCGCGGGCGGCGGTCAGCTCGGCGGCGACGGCCCGTTCGAGGAGCTCGCTGCCGGTGTCGAGGAGTTCGGGTTCGCCGCGGGCCTCGCGCAGGACCTGGAAGGCGATGCCGAGGGTCTCCTCGGCCTCCCAGGCGATGGCGACGACCTTCACGTAGAGGTCGGCGGCGGCCGCCCGCAGGTCGGCGGGGAGCGTCGCGAGGAGCTCCGACATGTCACCGGTCATGACCGCGGCCCCGGTGCGCCGAAGGCGGCGGCGACGGCCGAGCCCGGGTCGTCGGGGTGGCGGCGCCAGTTGCCGATGGTGTCGCCGGCGACGCGGACGTCGTCATAGGCGTGCTGGCGGAGGGCGTCGACGGCCCGGTCGGCGGCCTGGAGCGCGGAGGTGATCATCTCGCCCATCGTCTCCGGACCGTGCTGGTCCTTGGCGCCGTGGCGGAGTTCGAGGCTGACGGCCCGGCCGTGGCCGTCGTAGACGGCACGGGCGACGTTCCGGGGGGACGTCGCGGTGATCCGGGCGGCGCTGAGCCGGTCGGCGAGTTCGGCGCACTGGCGGGCCGCGCCGTCCCCGGACGTATCGGTGTCCTCCACGCGACCTCCTAGCGGCGGGCGGTCTGTTCGAAGTCGTGCCAGAAGTCGGCGGCGACTTTTTCGGCGCGACCGCGGGCCAGGCTGAGCGCGGTGAGTACCGCTGCGCACAGTTGTTCCTCGGTCGCTCTGTTGTACCGGACGGTGTCAAGTTCGACGCGCTGAACCTTGCCCAGCCCGTCGCAGACGACCGTGGCGAGCCCGTCGGGGGAGCGGGCCTCGACGCGTTCGTCGGCGATCTGCTCACGGAGGTCCTCGGCGCGCTCGGCGGCGGCGAGCATGGTCCGTCGCGCCGCGGTGAGCCTGCCGAGCAGGCCCTCGACCTCGGCGGCGCGATCGAGCATCTCCGTGTTGCTCATTGGCTCCTGACGGGCGGTGCGGGGTGAACCGACGTGGGTCAGTGTGCCAAAGATGCCACGCCGAAGGCGATGGCCGCCGTCGGCGGGTCCTCGGGGCGGTGGCGGGGGCTCAGCCGGACGTGTCGCCATGGGCCGCGAGAGGTTCGGTGCGGGCGAGCAGGACGATCATCGCGATGTGCGCCGCCGTGAACAGGAACGCGACCAGGCCGTAGACGGGTGCCCCGCCGAGCAGCCCCAGGAGCGCCAGCAGGCCCCACAGGAACGCGCCGAAGGACGCCGCGATGATCGCGACGGTCCGCAGCTTCGCGGCCCCGCCGCGAAGGAGCGGGACGGCGAGGATCCCGGCGCAGACGGAGGCGTAGGCGCCCAGGCTCTCGCTGTCGAGGAGCGACGAGCCCAGGCCGATGCTGACGACGACGAAGACCACGCCGCCGAGCCCGCACACGCCCATCAGGAGCGGCAGCGCCGGAGGTGGCCGCCAGTCCCCGGCACCGGCGGCGTGTTCGTCGGCGAACCAGTCGAGTGCCTGCCGCGACCGCAGCATGCGCACGGCCAGGCCGTTGATGACGGCGAAGACGGCGCCGATGAGTGCGGCGGCGGTGAGGATCGCGGCCAGCACACCGCTGCGGTCCCTTTCGCCGGAGGTGACGGCGGTGACGGCGAGGACCGTGCTGACGACCGCGACCCCGCCGATGAGGGTCGCGCTGATGTAGCAGAGGACCAGGGCGGCACGGCGCAGCCCGTCACGGCCGGGCGCGAAACCGATCGCCAGGATCCCGGCGGCCAGCGCCGGGAACGCCAGGCACAGCAGGAGCAGGGTCTGGCCGCCGCCGCGTCCGAGCACGGGCGCCTGGTTGATCAGGATCAGCACCGCCACGAAGGCGGGTACCGCTATTAAAGCGGTGGCGACGATGACCTGGCGTGGTCTGGGCGCGGCGGACACAAGTACCCCGTTCGACATCGAACTCCCCCATTGCGGACCGGCGCGTCCCCCGCGCCTCGCCGGGGACCTCGCGGGTCACCGGCCGTGACGGGGAGTTTGCCAAAGCCGCCGGTCGGCTGCAACCGGTCGAACGGTCAGCTCACCCGTCCGCTGCGTCGACGAGGACGACTTCGAGCCGTCGCGGGCCGTGTACGCCCTCGACCCGGCGCAGCTCGATGTCGCTTGTCGCCGAGGGTCCGCTGATCCACGTGAGCGGAGCCGTCGGGCGCGGGAGACGTGCGATCGCCTCGGGGACGGTGGCGACGATCTGTTCGGCGAACAGCACGCACACGTGCCGGTCGGGGACCAGCGTGAGCGCGCGGCGGCCCTGGGCGGGGCCGGCGTCGAGGACGATCGTGCCGGTCTCGGCGATCGCGACCGCCGCGCCGGTCAGCACGGCGTCGCTGCTGTCGAGACCCGGGACGTCGGGGTCGGCGCGGACCTCGCCGGTGTGCCCGGCCAGCCAGTCGACGGGCAGGTCGGCGGGCACGGCGAGGACGTGCACGTCGGCGAGGATCGCCGACAGGGTCGTCGGCAGGCCGCAGGCCGCGGTCTCGTGGACGGTGGCCTTGTAGTCGCGGAGGCGGTCGACGAGCAGCGCCCGCAGCGTCTCGGCGTCGGTGGTGCCCTCGCGGCGGTGGTCGCCGACCGGCACCGGCTCGTCGGGGGCACCGCGCAGGGCCGTCCGCAGCCTGCCCAGGATCTCCTCGCGCGCGTTCACTCCGCTTCTCCCTTCCGTCGTCCGCCTTCCCGCTTCCACCAGTCCCGGAACGACTCCTTCGGCGGGACCGGCAGATCCCGCGACGCCGTCCAGCCCGACATCGGCCACGGCAGCCGGCTCAGCGAACCCTTGGCACGCCAAGGGAAGGAGCCCATCCGCGCGGCCCGCAGGCCCGCCTCGTAGCGGCGCCGGCTGCCCATCACCCAGCCCATCGTCGCCATCGCCGACTTCTCCGCGACGTTCTTCGGCGACTCCTGCCGCAGGTGCACCAGCACCTCCGGGATGTTGATCTTCACCGGGCAGACCTCGTAGCAGGCACCGCACAGCGTTGACGCGAACGGCAGCGACTTGTTCGCCTCGATCCCGGTGAGCTGAGGCGACAGGATCGCCCCGATCGGGCCCGGATACACCGAGCCGTAGGCGTGCCCGCCCGTCCGCTCGTAGACCGGGCACACGTTCAGGCACGCCGAGCAGCGGATGCAGTGCAGCGCCTGGCGCCCGACCTCGTCGGCGAGCGTCGCCGACCGGCCGTTGTCGATGAGGACGATGTGGACGGCCGAAGGACCGTCGCCTTCGGTGACACCCGTCCACATGGACGTGTACGGGTTCATGCGCTCGCCCGTCGAGGAGCGGGGCAGCAGCTGGAGGAAGACCCCCAGGTCGGCGAAGTCCGGGAGGATCTTCTCCACGCCGACGACGCTGATCAGCGTCTCCGGCAGCGTCAGGCACATCCGTCCGTTGCCCTCGCTCTCGACGACGACCAGCGTGCCCGTCTCGGCGACGGCGAAGTTCGCGCCCGACACCGCCACCTTCGCCGAGAGGAACTTCGCGCGCAGGTGCTTCCGCGCGGCCTCGGCGAGCGCGGCGGGCTCGTCGGTGAGGGAGTCGTCGGTGCCCGGCATGCGGTCGTGGAAGAGCTCGCGGATCTCGCTGCGGTTCTTGTGGATCGCCGGTACGAGGATGTGGGAGGGCTGGTCCCCGGCGAGCTGGACGATCAGCTCGGCCAGGTCGGTCTCGGTGGCCTCGATCCCCTGCGCGGCGAGGGCCTCGTTGAGGCCGATCTCCTGGGTGGCCATGGACTTGACCTTCACGACCTCGCGTTGACCGGTCTCCCGGATCAGGTCGGCGACGATCCTGTTGGCCTCCGGGGCGTCCCGCGCCCAGTGCACGACCGCGCCGGCGTCGGTCGCCTTCTCCTCGAAGCGCTCCAGGAGCTCCGGCAGGTTCCGCATCGTCCACGCCTTGACGGCCCGGCCCGCCTCGCGCAGCGGCTCCCAGTCGCCGATCGCCTCGACCTCGCCGACGACGGCCGCGCGCTTCGCGCGGATCGTGCCCGTCGCCCGCCGCAGGTTCGCGCGCAGGCCGATGTCGCGCACGTGCGGCTTCGCGGCCGTCGGGAACGGCAGTCCGACGAGGTTTCCCGAACCGTGGGGGAGTGTCATCGCAGGGCTCCTTCACGTTCTTGTGCCGCGAGGATCTCGGCGTAGTGCATCACGCGCATCCCCGCGCGCATCCGCGACAGGCCCCCGCCGATGTGGGTCAGGCACGAGTTGTCGGCCGCCGCGAGGACCTCGGCGTCGGTGGACAGGGCGTTGCGGCACTTGTCGGTCAGCATCGCCGTCGACACCTCGGCGTTCTTCACCGCGAAGGTCCCGCCGAAACCGCAGCACTCCTCGGCCGCCGGCAGGTCGGCCAGCTCGATGCCGCGGACGTTGCGCAGCAGGGAGAGCGGCTTGTCGCCGAGGCCGAGCATGCGCAGGCCGTGGCAGGTCGGGTGGTAGGTGACCTTGTGCGGGAAGTACGCGCCGGTGTCGGTCACGCCGAGCACGTCGACGAGGAGTTC
>Ga0307515_10009179_pt1 | contig 19164 bp, 15 predicted proteins | sample 17_EM_MG_FD_194513 | JGI IMG/M metagenome (GOLD analysis project Ga0307515, IMG submission 194513) | Populus trichocarpa ectomycorrhiza microbial communities from riparian zone in the Pacific Northwest, United States - 17_EM | ecosystem: Host-associated > Plants > Roots > Unclassified | place...
GTCGCACAGCTTTGCGACGCAGGCCGACGTGGTCCGCAACTACAAGAACCTGGTCGAGCAGTTCCAGGCCACGGTCGGTGGCGCGGACTTCCCGTTCTACCTCTACTACCCGCGCACGCCAGCCTACGACGCGGCGGCCACCGCGATGATCGCCAGCGCCTTCACGCAGATGGCGCAAGACAAATCGCTGAACGTCAGCCTGATCGACGCCGCCTCAGCGAAGGACGAAGCGGGCCACCCGCTGTATTCAACTGACAAGCCGTACCTCGGCATCTTCGACACCGACTCGGTGCACTACAGCGGCACGGTGCAGAAGTGGTTTGCCCGCAAGCAGTGGGACCTGACCTTCAAGCACGACAAGTACGGCCCAGTGGTCAAGAAGGTGGTGGTGCCGAATGCACCGCGTCAACTGCTGGCGAAGAACTTCAAAACCGATTTCAACGGCGACCACAAAGCCGACCTGCTGTTCACCAATGACACCACGACCTATGTGACCTGGTTGATGTCGGGCCTGCAGGTGGCCGATGGCTCGGTAGTGTCCTGGAACACATCGTCGATGGACTGGAAGGCGATTGCCAAGGGCGACTTCGACGGCGACGGCCGCAGCGACATCCTCTGGTTCAACAAGGCGGCGAAGCAGTACGTCATCTGGTTCATGAACGGCTCGAACGTGCTGCGCTCGGTGATGCTGAGCGGTCTGGACACCGGTGCCACGCTGTTGACAACGGGTGACTTCGACGGCGACCACAAGGCCGACCTGCTGTGGTTCAACCGCAGCACCGGCCAGTACTCGATCGCCTTCATGAACGGAGGCGCGCAGACCTCGAATGTGCCGATTGCAGCGCCCAATCCGGGGTGGGAGTTCGAAGGCGTCGGCGACTTCAACGCCGACGGCAAGGTCGACATCCTGTGGGTCTACCCCGGCAACCTGCACACCGTGTGGTTCATGAACGGTGCCAACGTGCTGTTCAGCAACATGATGCAGCAGCCCTCACCCGGCTGGACCCCACGCCAGATCGCCGACTTCGATGGCGACGGCATCGCCGACGTGCTCTGGTACCACGCCGGCATCAACGGCTACGTGATCTGGTTCATGACCGGCCAGGCACTGACCGCCAAGCCTGGCTCCGGCGGCCTCGGCTCACCGCCCACCTCCGGCTACTACCTCGAAGGCACCGGCGACTTCGACGGCGACGGCAAGGCCGACATCCTGTGGATGAACCCGTCGTCGATGCTCTACGACATCTGGTTCCTCGACGGACTGAACAAGGCCGCCCGCAGCGGCCAGATGCAGACGCCGGCCTACGGCTGGACGGTGGTGCAGTAGGCGCGTCCAAGCGCAGAAACAAACCTTCTGGGAGAGAGGGCCGATGGGGCCGGCGGGGCGGTGTTGTTGGGGCCCTGCCGGCCCCCGCTGGTCGACCGCCCCTCCAGTCACGCGCTTGACGCTAATGAAAACGGCGCGCCACAGCGCGCCGTTTTCAACCACCGCCGCCCTCAAAAGGGCTGGCCTTGTGAGCCTACTTCCACTCAAACAGCTGTCCCTTGGTATGACCTTGGGCATCGACCTCGTACTCGAACAGGCCGGCGATGCTGGTCAACTTCGAGAATGTCGGTGACTTGCTATCGAAGTAGATGGCGCCGCGGTACTTGATGCTGCCGTCTTTTTGCAGCAGGCCGATACCTTGGCCGGTCCAGCTGGCGGTTTCGCCCTTGTCGCCCATCACGATGCCTTGGCCTTGGCCGAACAGTGTGCCGTCGGCGCGGAGCGCGGCGACGTAGGTGCCGGTTTCGGTGGTGGCCAGGCCCATCAGTTTTCCGGTGCTTTGGAACGAGGTTTCCATCGTCGGCAAGCCGCCGGGGTTCGGTAGCACGCGCTGAGAGATGACCTTGCCCAGGCCTTCGCCGATCTTTTCACCAAGCATGTTGTGCTCCTGTGCCGCGGCAACAGCAACTGCCCGGCGCAGGCCCGCGGCCCCTGCCCGGCAGCGCGCAGCAAAGATCCCTCCTGCCGCGTGCTGTGCACGGTAGACCTGTGCCCAGCTCGGCACAAGCGGCTTGCTGGTGGCGTCGTGGTTATTCGCCGGCTGCCCGAGCCGGTTCAGTGCGACGGCGTGGCCAGCACCCGCAAGACCTTGCCGCTGCGGCCGCGCTGGCCGACCTGGTTGCTATGGCAATGGATGTGCACCTCCGGCACGCCCTGCGCCGCCAGAAAGGTCTCCAGCGCCTTGCGGGCAACCCGCAGCTGCTGCGTCACCTCGGCGCCGCCGCGGGCGGTGCAAAGCGTCAGCTCACGCGGCCCCTGTTGCCGCAGCTGAAAGTCGAACAGGCCAGCTTCTTCTTCCAGCACCGTGCTGATCGCCAACGGCAGCACCGGCACGCGCCGCCGGCCGCGGCCGGCCAACCGCAGCGTGTCGTCGCGCCGCCCCTGGACGTCGATCACCGGCAGGTGCGAGCCGCAGGCGCAGGGTGAGGCGGCCATTTGCACCTGATCGCCCAGGTCGTAACGGATCAGTGGCTGAACGTGGTTCGCCAGGTTGGTCAGCAAGGTGGTCGCGCTGGCGTGGCCTGGCGGCACGGGGCGCCCATGTTCGTCCACCGGTTCGAGGATCAACCAGTCGCTGTTCAGGTGCAACCGACCCTGGCTGCACTCGCCAGCCATCGGCAGAAATTCGGAAGCGCCGTAGCTATTGCGCACGCCACAGCCGAAACCTCGCTGGATGCCACGCCGCATGGCCGGTGTCAGTGTCTCGCCGCCAGTCCAGATTTCGCGCAGAGCCACCTTCAGACGCCCCTCTTCCTGTGCCTGCGCCAGCAACAGCGCAGCACTGGGGTAGCTGGCGAGCACGGTTGGTCGCAGCGCCTGGACTTCGGCCAGCAGCTCGTCGAGCGGCCGCAAGAACGACACGCACTGCAGCCGTGGCGCCAGCATGGGGCTCAGGCGCCGTAGACGCTCCATCGACACGACGCTGGCGAAGTGGCCGCCGATCGCGCCAACGAAAACAATGCGCTCGCTCATCAACCAAGGGTCCAGCAGACGGTGCCAGAGCGTGGGGGCTGGGCGGCGCACGCTTTCCAGCGCGTCGTAGACGCCCATGGCATGCCGGTCTTGCACGAAGACGCCCGGCTCGCCGGTGCTGCCCGAGCTTTCCCAGACGGTGAAGCGGCCCAGGTACGACTCGCCGACCTGGGTGCTGTCGCGCATGAAGCGCTGGACCTCGTCCAGCTTCAGCGCCGGGTCGGTCACCCAGTCGTCGAAGTGGCGCATCAGCTCGGCTTTGCGCGAGACTGGCAGGTCTTGCAGCCTTGCATCGGCTGCCGTTTGCGTGCCACCCAGCGACTCACGGAACAGGCGCGAGCCCTTGATCGCAGCAGCCAACAAGGCGCGCAAGCGTTGCGCTTGTCGCGCTGCAAGGGCCTCACCATCGGCCCGCGACGCCGCCCACACATCCGCCGCCACCGCGCTGGTGAACCAAGGGTCGATGGGCAACAGCATGGCAGGTGCTTCGCAGTCCCCAGGAAGACAAAAGGGGCGCCAAGTAAACCTGGCGCCCCTCGTCGTTTTGGTGGCGGAGACGAAGGGATTCGAACCCTTGATGGAGTTTTAAGCCCCATACTCCCTTAGCAGGGGAGCACCTTCGGCCACTCGGTCACGTCTCCAGCCGAAGCCAGCATTCTAGCCTGATGATCGGGCGTTTTTGCCGCCCGCTGCAGATCGTTGCGCTTATTCGTCGCGCGACGACGCGGTCACCGCGTTCGGATCGTCGAGTTCGAACACCTTGTGCAGCGCGCGAACCGCCAGCTCCATGTACTTCTCGTCGATCACGACCGAGGTCTTGATCTCGCTGGTGCTGATCATCTGGATGTTGATGCCCTCTTCGCTCAGCGCGCGGAACATCTTGCTCGCCACGCCCACGTGGCTGCGCATGCCGATGCCAACGATCGAGACCTTGCAGATCTTCGGGTCGCCGATCACGGTGGCCGCGCCGGTGGCCGGCTGCACCTTGTTCTTCAGCAGATCCATCGTGCGCTGATAGTCGTTGCGGTGCACGGTGAACGAGAAATCGGTCTTGCCGTCGTGCGAGACGTTTTGGATGATCACGTCGACGTCGATGTTCGCGTCGGCCACTTCGCCGAGGATCTGATACGCGATACCGGGCTTGTCGGGCACGCCCATCACGGTGACCTTGGCCTCATCGCGGTTGAAGGCGATGCCAGAGACAACGGCTTGTTCCATCTTGACGTCTTCCTCGAAAGTGATCAGGGTGCCGGACTTGGCTTCCTCGTTGATGTCGATGTCCCAGGGCGTGAAGCTGGACAGCACGCGTAGCGGCACACGGTACTTGCCGGCAAATTCCACCGAGCGGATCTGCAGCACCTTCGAGCCGAGGCTGGCCATTTCCAGCATCTCTTCAAAGGTGATGGTGTGCAGGCGGCGCGCCTCGGGCACGACGCGCGGATCGGTGGTGTAGACGCCGTCCACATCGGTGTAGATCAGGCACTCGGCCGCCTTCATCGCGGCCGCCACGGCCACGGCCGATGTGTCTGAGCCACCGCGGCCCAGCGTCGTGATGTTCAGGTCTTCATCGACACCCTGGAAGCCGGTGATGATGACCACCTTGCCGGCAATCAGGTCGGCACGCACGCGGGCGTCGTCAATGCTCTGGATGCGCGCCTTGGTGTAGGCCGAATCGGTCTTGATCGGCACTTGCCAGCCGTTGTAGCTGACGGCCTCCATGCCCTCGGCTTGCAGCGCCAACGACAGCAGGCCGACCGAGACCTGCTCGCCGGTGCAGGCGATCATGTCCATTTCGCGCAGCACGGCGGGGCTGTGGCTGGCGGGGGCCACTTCTTTGGCCAAGCCGAGCAGGCGATTGGTTTCGCCACTCATGGCCGAGGGCACCACCACCATCTGGTGGCCAGCGCGCGCCCATTTGGCGACCCGTTTGGCCACGTTGCGGATGCGCTCGGTTGACCCCATCGAGGTGCCGCCGTACTTGTGAACAATCAGTGCCATGGCCTTTTCGAGTGTGCTCGCTGGAGTTTCACGACAGGGATGCCGCAGGGCTGCGGCCGCAGCGCTGCCACAAAAAGCAGCAGCGAAAACCTGCTAAGTTTAGCTGCTGCGCTGCAGCAATCCCTAACACGTAACCAACAAGAAAGCCGACCTTCGCGCCCGGCGAAGGCTGCGCCCCGAACTATGTCTTCGGTTCCCAGCGGATCGCCAGTTGCGGCTCTCCGGGTGCGGCCTGCGCCCGGGCGTCGATGCCCAGGCCAGGCACGAACAGCACCTGGTCCGCCGTCGCCACGATCGGGCCGCTGCGCTGCCAGGCTGGCACGCCAAGCGCCTGGAACTGTTTCTTCAAGCCGCGCGCCGTACTGCGCGGGGCGAGTTGGAACTGATCACCGGGCCGGCGCTCGCGCAGGCCCGCGTGGCCCAGCAACCAGAGTGTTGCGCCACCTTGCTCCACTGGCGCCAGTTCGAGCGTGCCACCCCAAGCAGGCAGTTCGATTCGGCCGGGCTGGTCGAGCCGGACCGGTGTCGGGTCGGCCGGTGCTGTGGGCGGCGCCAGGCCTGCCAACGTCAGGTGCCCGCGGTACAGGCGCAGTTCAGACGTCGCGTCCACAGGCCAGCGCGCTGAGCGAGTACGTGGCAGTTCGGCGACCAACCGCTCGATCAGCGTCTCACGAACGCCCTCTTCCACCGCCGGCCGCAACCAATGGCGAAGCGCCGCGGCCTGCCGAGCGGTCGACAGCGCCATCCACGCCGCCACGCTGATCCCGGCATCCGGTCCATCTTGCAGAGAAGCGAGATCAGCGCGCGCCACCTCGTCGACCAGTTCCGCCGCCTGCTGTGACAGCCGCGCCGCCTGCACCAGCGCCGCCTCCGCGTGGGGGAAGGCCGCGAGCAGCGCCGGCCAGACCTCGTGCCGCAGCCGGTTGCGGTCGAAGCGGGTGTCCTGGTTGCTGTCGTCGTCGATGTGGGTGAGCCGGTGGCGGGCGATGTAGGCCTCGATCGCCGCGGCCGGTTGATCGAGCCAAGGGCGGCACCACAGCAGGCCATCGCGATCGGCCTTGCGCGGCATCGCAGCCAGGCCTGCGGGCCCGGCGCTGCGCAGGGCTTGCAGCAACAGCGTCTCGGCCTGGTCGCGTCGGTGATGGGCCAACAGCACGATGCTGGCACCGGCCACGCGCGCCATCTCTGCCAATGCGGCGTAGCGCCCGCGCCGAGCCCAGGCTTCGATGCTTTCGCCGCGTACCGGCGCACCGGCCAATCTCGTCGTGGTGAATCGCACCGGCAGGCCTACGCGGGCCCAGCGCGCGCATTGCCGCTGCAGGTGCTGTTGCCAGTCGTCGGCCGCCGGGTTCAGGCCGTGGTGCACATGCAGTGCAACGACCTCGATCCCCTGGCCTTGCGCCGCACGTGCCGTGGCGTGCAGCAATGCGGTGGAGTCGCGCCCGCCGCTGGCGGCTACCGCCACGACGCGGGACTGGACCGTCATCGCGAGATGACCTCGCCCCGCTGCTGACGAGTGTCAGCGCGCGGTTGTGTCGTTGAAGCGGCCGTAGCTCTTCAGGCGCTGGTAGCGGCGCTCCAGCAGTTCGGCGGTGTTGAGGTCGGCCACCTGGCGCAACGCGTCGACCAGGCCACGCTTCAGTTGAGCGGCCATCTGCTTCGGGTCGCGGTGGGCGCCGCCCACCGGCTCGTTGACGATCTTGTCGATCAGGCCCAACGCCTTCAGACGATGCGCGGTGATGCCCAGTGCTTCGGCGGCGTCGGACGCGCGCTCGGCCGTTTTCCACAGGATCGACGCGCAACCTTCCGGCGAGATCACCGAGTAGACAGAGAACTGCAGCATCAGCAACTGGTCACCCACGCTGATGGCCAGCGCACCGCCGGAGCCGCCCTCGCCAATGATGGTGGTGATGATGGGCACTTCGAGCTGTGCCATCTCGAAGATGTTGCGGCCGATCGCCTCGGACTGGCCGCGCTCTTCGGCGCCAACGCCCGGGTAGGCGCCCGGGGTGTCGACGAAGGTGAAGACCGGCAGGCCGAACTTCTCGGCCAGCTTCATCAGGCGCAGCGCCTTGCGGTAGCCCTCGGGGCGAGGCATGCCGAAGTTGCGCAGACCGCGCTCCTTGGTGTCGCGGCCCTTTTGCTGGCCAATCACCATGCAGGCCATGCCGTTGAAGCGGGCCAAGCCACCGACGATCGATTGGTCATCGGCGAACGCACGGTCGCCGTGCAGTTCCTGGTATTCGGTGAAGATCTCGTTGACGTAGTCCAGCGTGTAGGGCCGCTGCGGGTGGCGCGCGATCTGCGTCACCTGCCAGGGGTTCAGCTGGGTGTAGATGTCTTTCGTGAGCTGCAGGCTCTTCTTGTCCAGCCGCTCGATTTCTTCAGAGATGTCGACGGCAGACTCGTTTTGCACGTAGCGCAGTTCTTCGATCTTCGACTCCAGCTCGGCGATCGGAGTTTCGAATTCCAGGAAGTGGCGTTTGCTCATCGGAAGATTCTCGCAGGTCAGTACTCGACGGGCAGCGGGTCCAGGCTGCGCCAGAGATACCAGGTGGCAACCGAGCGGTATGGTGCCCAGCCCTCACCCAACTCACGCGCCTCGGCGCGCGACACCGGTTCACCGCTGAAGTAGTTCAAGGAAATGCCCTTGAGCAGGCCCAGATCGTCCAGCGGCAGGACGTTCGGGCGCATCAGGTGAAAGATCAGGAACATCTCGGCCGTCCAGCGGCCGATGCCCCGGATGGCGACGAGTTCGTCAATGATGGCCTCATCGTCCATTTGTTGCCACTGCTTGACGTGCACGGTGCCTTCGGCAAAGTGGCGGGCCAGGTCGGTGAGGTACTCGGTCTTGCGGGCCGACAGGCCCACGCTGCGCAGCGTCAGCGCGTCCAGCGCCAGCACGTCATCGGGTGCCAGGCGGTTCGACGGGCCGCCCACCACGGCGGCGAACTTGTCCCACACCGACTGCGCGGCCTTGACCGAAATCTGCTGGCCGACGATCGAGCGGGCGAGCGTGGTGAACGCGTCACCGCGGCCTTGCAGGCGCGCCTCGCCGAACTGCGGGATCAGCTTCTTCATCACCCGGTCGCGCTTGGACAGGTGTTTGCAGGCGTCGTCCCAGTAGTCCGGCGTGACACCCGCCGGATTCACCTTGGTGGCCATCTCAGTGCCGCCCCGCCGCCCAAAGGCCTTGAGGCGCCCCGTCGAAGGGCGGCTTTCGAAGTTCGTACAGAGACTTCATCAAGCCTTGACCCAGGTCGTGCCTTGCGGCGTGTCTTTCAGCATCACGCCTGCTGCTAGCAGCTCATCGCGGATGCGGTCGGCCGCAGCAAAGTCGCGCGCCTTCTTGGCGGCGTTGCGCGCTTCGATGCGCTCGTTGATCGCGGCTTCGTCCAGGCCCGAGCCTGCACGCAGGTAGGTTGTCGGCACTTGTTGCAGCACACCCAGCGTGCCGGCCAACGCCCGCAGCAAGCGCGCGGCATCGGCCGAGCCACCGCGGTTGACCTCACCGGCCAGTTCGAACAGCACAGCCATCGCTCCCGGCGTGTTGAAGTCATCGTCCATCGCTGCCTTGAAGGCCGCGGCCGACGGATGCTGCCAGTCGATCGGCGCGTTGTCTTGCGGTGAACCACCCGCTTCGAGCGCGGTGTACAGGCGGCGCAGCGCGCTGCGTGCGTCGTCGAGGTTGGCGTCGCTGAAATTGAACGGGCTGCGGTAGTGCGTGCGCAGCATGAAGAAGCGCAGCGTCTCGCCGTCGTAGCGCTGAAGCACATCGCGGATGGTGAAGAAGTTGCCGAGTGACTTCGACATCTTCTCGTTGTCGACGTTCAGGAACCCGTTGTGCAGCCAGTAGTTGACGAACGGATGGCCCAGCGCGCCTTCGCTCTGCGCGATCTCGTTGTCGTGGTGCGGGAACTGCAGGTCCATGCCGCCGCCGTGGATGTCGAAGCGCTCGCCGAGCACGGCGCAGCTCATCGCCGAGCATTCGATGTGCCAGCCCGGTCGACCGGGGCCGTAGGCACCGTCGTACTTCGCATCAGCCGGTTCTTCGGGCTTGGCGGCCTTCCACAGCACGAAGTCCAGCGGGTCTTCCTTGCCATCGGCCAGCGCCTTGGACTTCAGGTCACGGTCGGCCAGGCCGGCACCCGCCACCAGGTCGTCGATCGATTTGCCGCTGAGCTTGCCGTAGCCCGGGAACTTGCGCACGGCGAAGTTCACGTCACCGTTGGTCGCACGGTAGGCCAGGCCTTTTTCCTCCAGCGTGCCGATCATCGACAGCATCTGCGGCACGTACTCGGTCGCACGCGGTTCATGCGTCGGCGGTGCGGCGCCGATGGCGCCCAGGTCTTGCCGCATCGCCGCAATCATCTCGTCGGTCAGCGCACGGATGCTGATGCCGCGCTCGACCGCACGCCGAATGATCTTGTCTTCGATGTCGGTGATGTTGCGTACGTAGGTGACTTGGTAACCACTGGTTTGCAACCAGCGGTAGACCACGTCGAAGGCCATCATCATGCGCGCATGGCCCATGTGACACAGGTCGTAGATGGTCATGCCGCACACGTACATGCGGGCATGCCCAGGCTCGATGGGGACGAAGTCTTCGACCCGACGGGTCAGCGTGTTGTAGATGCGCAAGGCCATCAACGAGGGTAGTCAACGGGCGCGGAGGCGTCGCCGGGGAGGCGGTGGCTGCAAGAGCCGAACGCCCGTTGTGCGGGGGTCGCTAGAATCGTATGAGTATAGCCAAGGAGACTTTTGACGTGACATCGACTGCCACCCGGGCAACCACTATCCCCCGCCACCTCGGCCGCCGCGCCTGCGTGCTCGGCCTGGGCTTCGCGCTCAGCGCCTTGGCCACCTTGCCCGCGCAAGCGCAGGGCACGACCGCGCCGGAAGCGCCTGCACAGAATGCGCCCGCCGCGGCCGGCCCGAAGGTGCGCCTGGCCACCAGCATGGGCGACATCGTGCTCGAGCTGTACAAGGACAAGGCGCCGAAGACTGTCGACAACTTCGTGCAGTACGTGAAGGCCGGACACTACGACGGCACGGTCTTCCACCGCGTGATCGAGAACTTCATGATCCAGGGCGGCGGCATGAAGCCCGACCTGAGCGAGAAGCCGACCCGCGCGGCGATCCCGCTGGAGAGCCGCACCGGCCTGTCCAACGTGAAGTACACGGTGGCGATGGCGCGCACGAATTTTCCGAACTCGGCCACCTCGCAGTTCTTCATCAACGTCAACGACAACGTCTTCCTCGACCAGCCGAACGCGCGCGACGGCGAAGGCTACGCGGTGTTCGGCAAGGTCATTGCCGGCACGGACGTCGTCGAGAAGATCAAGACTGTCGAGACCAAAGCCAAGGGCCCGCACCAGAACGTGCCGGTGCAGCCCGTCCTCATCAAGAAAGCGACGTTGGAGTAAATCATGACCAAAACCGTAGAACTGACCACCAGCATGGGCGTGATCCGCCTCGAGCTCGACGACGTCAAGGCCCCGAAAAGCGTGGCCAACTTCCTGTCGTACGTGAACAAGGGCCACTACGACGGCACCGTGTTCCACCGCGTCATCAAGGGCTTCATGGTCCAGGGCGGCGGCATGACGCCGGACATGAAGCAAAAGCCGACCGATGAGCAGATCCAGAACGAAGCCAACAACGGCCTGACGAACGACAAGTACACCGTGGCGATGGCGCGCACCAACGCGCCGCACTCGGCGACGTCGCAATTCTTCGTCAACACGAAGGACAACGGCTTTCTCAACTTCACCGCCGAATCGGCCAGTGGCTGGGGCTACTGCGTGTTCGGCAAGGTCGTCGCCGGCACCGAGATAGTCGACGCGATCGAGAAGGTTCGCACCGGCACCAAGGGCTTCCATGACGACGTGCCCCTCGAAGCAGTGACGATCGACAAGGCTGTCGTCGTCGCCTGAGTTCGTGCTGCCACGGATCGATCTGCCACCGTCCGTCCGGACGGTGGATTTCATTTCTGACCTGCACCTGAGCCCCGATCTGCCGCAGACGCTCGCCGCGCTGCAGCAGTATCTGGGCGCGACCACTGCCGATGCGGTGTTCATCCTCGGTGATCTGTTCGAGGCCTGGGTGGGCGACGATTCGGTGGCCCTGCCCTTCGAGGCGCAATGCGTCGCCCTGCTGGCCGCGTCAGCCCGGCAGCGGCCTTTGTGCGTGATGTGCGGCAACCGCGATTTCCTGCTGGGCATGGGGTTCTTCCAGGCCACCGGCGCCATCGATCTGCCAGACCCGGTGGCGCTGAACGCACCGGGCATCTCGAATGACCCTGTGCTGCTGAGCCACGGCGACGCGCTGTGCCTGGATGACACGGCCTACCAGCAGTTCCGCGCCCAGGTGCGGCAACCGGCGTGGCAGCAAGCCTTCCTGACCAAGCCGCTGGCCGAGCGCCAGGCGATTGGCGCGCAGATGCGCGCTGCCAGCCGCGCGCATCAGCAGAGCGCGAAGCCGATCACCTATGCAGACGCGGACCCCGCGCTCGCTCAGCAGTGGCTGGCCGAAGCCGGCACGAAGACGCTGATCCACGGCCACACGCATCGCCCGCAAAGCGAGCAGCGCGCCGAAGGCTGGACGCGTCATGTGCTGAGCGATTGGGATTGCGACCACGCCACGCCGCCGCGGGCCGAGGTGCTGCGCTGGTCTGCCCAGGGCTTCACGCGCCTGGCACCCACTGCCGTCTGAGCGCGATGGTGCTGCCTCGACTCCTGCGTAGCGTCTCACGCTGGCGCGAATCACGTGCGCTGGAGCGCCACGCCGTCCCCGACGAGCTGTGGACGATGGTGGTGGGCATCTACCCATTCTTGTCCAGCCGTTCAGCTGAAGACCTGCAGGAGCTGCGCCGCCTGGTCAGCCTGTTTCTCGCCCGCAAAGAGTTCCACGGCGCGCAGGACCTGACGGTCACCGACGAGATGGCGGTGGCCATCGCGGCCCAGGCCTGCCTTCCAATCCTGAAGCTCGGCATCGAAGCCTATGACGACTTCGTCGGCATCGTCGTTCACCCCAGCGAGATGACGATCCGCCGCGAGGTGATGGACGACGATGGCGTGGTCCACGAGTTCGACGATGCCTTGCTCGGCGAGACGACCGCAGACGGTGGTCCGGTCACGCTGGCCTGGGACCACGTGCTGAACGCCGGTGAGACAGCGGACATCGCGCTGAACGTCGTGATCCACGAATTCGCGCACGTGCTCGACCGCGCCGACGGCCAACTCGATGGCGTCCCGCTGCTGCCGACCACCGCCGCCCGCGAGGCGTGGGTCGAATGCATCGACGCTGAGTACGAGCGCTTCGCTGAACGCATCGAGGCCGACGAAGAAGACACCGCACTCGATCCCTACGGCGCCGAGGCCGTGGATGAATTCTTCGCCGTCGCCGTCGAGGCCTTCTTCGTCGCGCCGGTCGCGATGCGCGAAGACCATCCGGCGTTGTACGACCTCTTCAAGGGTTACTTTCGGCAGTCTCCGGCCGATTGAAGTCACCGGCACACGGCGCCGCCCGCTCAGCGCTGCGATGAACGGAGCAAGGTGTCCGACGGCCGCTCACCGAACTGGTGCCGGTAGTCGCAGGCGAACTGGCTCAGGTTCCAGAAGCCCCAAGCCGCCGCCGCGTCGCGCACCGACGTGGCCGCACCCTCGCCGCCACGCAATGCGCGCCGCGCACCGTTCAGGCGAATGCTGCGCAGATACGCCTTCGGGCTCATCGCCGTTTCCGCTTCGAACGCGTACTGCAGCGTGCGACGGCTGATGTGCAGCCGCGCGCACAACTGCAGCACGCTGGGCACCGCGCTGGGGTTCTCGCTGATCCATTCGTGGACTTGTTGCACGACGCACCGTCGAGCTGTCGCATTGCAACGCTGTTCCACCGGTTCGGCCGGGCTTTGGAGCAGGTCGAGTGCCACATCGAGCAACACTTGCTCCAGACTGGCACACACTGCCGCGTGGTGATGTGCCACACCGGCCGACTGCGCTAACGCCAACGTTGCGCGCAATCGCGCCTGCGCCAGCCCCCGCGATGAGGCCGTCACCTGCAGCCACGGCACACGGTCCACCACTGGCCACGCGATGGCCACGCCGAGCACATCGGCATGCCGCAGCAACACACTGCGGTCGACGACCACGCCCAGGATGTCATGCCCCACTGGGCTGACGAGCTCGAACTGCGCCGCCCGCCCGCACACCATGACCCCGTGCTCACCGACCATGCGCCCGTTGATGCGCGAACCGTCGTGGCTGGCCGTGATGCCGCACCACACTGCGTCCGGCCGCAGCTCGCAGCGCTGCCGCAGTGCCTGGCTGGTGCGCTCGCGAAAGACCTGCGCCGGCCCGGTCGACAGCTGATCGAGTTGCCCCGAGAAGGCACCGGCCGTGAGCTGGTCATACCGCTGGTGCCAGCCGCTCAAAAGGGCCGCGTGCTCGTCGACGTCATGCGCCAGCAACGACTGGTGTTGCCAGCCATGTCGCCAAGCCGGTGCATCGTGCGCGCCGATCGTGCTCATGAAGTTTGCCGATTCTCGATAACGCTCACCCAGCCGCCGCTCTTACCCTTGCCCACGCCACCGTGGCCTAGCAAGCGCCAGGCCAGACAGTGGCCACCCGAGCGCTGAGCGCCCCACCCTGCCTGGAGGACTGCATGGACCCCACCACCCCTCACCCGGCCCTGAACAAGTCGCTGGGCACCTGGCAACTCTGGGGCATCGCCGTCGGCCTGGTGATCTCGGGCGAGTACTTCGGCTGGAGCTACGGCTGGGCCTCGGCCGGCACGCTGGGCTTTCTGATTACCGCGAGCTTCATCGCGCTGATGTACGCCACCTTCATCTTCAGCTTCACCGAGCTGACGACGTCGATCCCGCACGCCGGTGGCCCGTTCGAATACAGCCGGCGCGCCTTTGGCCCCACCGGCGGCTATGTCGCCGGGTTCGCAACGCTGGTCGAGTTCGTCTTCGCCCCACCGGCGATTGCGCTGGCGATCGGCGCCTACCTGAACGTGCAGTTCCCGGGGTTGGACCCGAAGCTGGCCGCCGTCGGCGCCTATATCGTGTTCATGGCGCTCAACATCGCGGGGGTGCAGATTGCCGCCACCTTCGAACTGGTGATCACGCTGATCGCGATCTTCGAACTGCTGGTCTTCATGGGCGTGGTGGCCCCAGGCTTTTCGATCGCCAACTTCGCCAAGGGCGGCTGGTCGGGGCAAGACGGCTTCAGCGCTGCGTCGATCCCCGGCATGTTCGCCGCCATCCCGTTCGCGATCTGGTTCTTCTTGGCGATCGAAGGCGTCGCGATGGCGGCCGAAGAGGCCAAGGACCCGAAGCGCTCGATCCCCATCGCCTACATCGCCGGCATCCTGACGCTGCTGGTGCTGGCGGCAGGCGTGATGCTGTTTGCCGGTGGCGCGGGCGACTGGACGAAGCTGGCCAACATCAACGACCCGCTGCCACAGGCGATGAAGATCATCGTCGGCGAGCAAAGCGGTTGGCTGCACATGCTGGTGTGGCTGGGGCTGTTCGGGCTGATCGCGTCCTTCCACGGCATCATCCTCGGCTACTCGCGGCAGATCTTTGCGCTGGCCCGCGCCGGCGTATTGCCAGGCGTGCTGGGCCGGGTGCACCCGCGTTTTCACACGCCGCACTGGGCCATCCTCGCCGGCGGCGGGGTCGGCATCGTCGCCATCTTCAGCGACGAACTCGTCTCGTTCGGCGGCCAGACATTGACCGCCAACATCGTGACGATGAGCGTGTTCGGCGCGATCGTGATGTACATCGTCAGCATGGCCAGCCTGTTCAAACTGCGCCGCAGCGAGCCCGGCATGGTGCGGCCGTTCCGCGCGCCGCTGTACCCCTATTTCCCCGCGTTCGCGCTGGCCGCGGCCGTGGTCTGCCTGGTGACGATGGTCTATTACAACCCGCTGGTCGCCGGCCTGTTCTTCGCGCTCGGCCTGCTCGGCTACGCCTACTTCAGGCTGACCCGGCGCGCGCGGGCCACCGGGAGCACACTGCAGTCTGCAGCGTGAGATCAGCCGCGCGCCCTGCCCCACATGCCCGCTTTTCAGCACCGCATCGGCGTTCAGAACTACCAGTTTGAAGACCTCGCCACCTTGCTGGCGCGGGCGTCGCCCGAGCGCTCAGGCGACCACCTGGCCGGCGTGGCAGCGCAGTCCGCGCAAGAGCGTGTCGCAGCGCAAATGGCGCTGGCGGACCTGCCGCTGACGCGATTTCTGCAAGAGGCCATCGTCCCTTACGAAACCGACGAGGTCACCCGGCTGATCATCGATGGCCACGATGCCGCGGCCTTCGCGCCGGTCGCCAGCCTGACCGTCGGCGGCCTACGCGACTGGCTGTTGTCCGACACAGCCGACAGCGAATCACTTCGCGCGCTGGCGCCGGGCCTGACGCCTGAGATGGTGGCCGCCGTCTCCAAGCTGATGCGCAACCAGGACCTGATCCTCGTCGCGCGCAAGTGCCACGTGCTAACCCGCTTTCGCGGCACCATCGGCCTGCCCGGTCGGTTGTCGACACGGCTGCAGCCCAACCACCCGACAGACGACCCGGCCGGTATCGCCGCCAGCGTGCTGGACGGCCTGCTCTACGGCAGCGGCGACGCGGTAATCGGCATCAACCCCGCGACCGACAACGTGCCGCAGGTGGTCCGGCTGCTGCAGATGCTGGACGCGGTGATCGAGCAATACGAGATCCCGACCCAGTCTTGCGTGCTGACGCATGTGACCAACACACTGCAGGCGATCGAGCGTGGCGCGCCGGTCGACCTGGTGTTCCAGTCGATCGGCGGCACCGAGGCCACGAATCGCAGCTTCGGCATCGACTTAGGCCTGCTGGCCGAGGCCCGTGAGGCGGCGCTCAGCCTGCAGCGTGGCCGCGTGTTCGACGACGACGGCCAGCGCGGCCGCCATGTCATGTACTTCGAGACCGGCCAGGGCAGCGCGCTGTCGGCGAACGCGCACCACGGCTGCGACCAGCAGACGATCGAAGCCCGTGCCTACGCGGTGGCGCGCCACTTCAAGCCGCTGCTGGTCAACAGCGTGGTCGGCTTCATCGGGCCCGAATACCTGTTCGACGGCAAGCAGATCATCCGCGCCGGGCTGGAGGACCACTTCTGCGCCAAGCTGCTGGGCCTGCCAATGGGCTGCGACATCTGCTACACCAACCATGCCGAGGCCGACCAGGACGACATGGACGTGCTGCTGACGCTGCTGGGCGTGGCAGGGGTCACCTTCATCATGGGCATCCCGGGCTCGGACGACGTGATGCTGAACTACCAGACCACCTCGTTCCACGACGCGCTGTATGCCCGCCGCGTGCTCGGCCTGCGGCCCGCGCCGGAATTCGAAGCCTGGCTGCAGCACATGGGTGTGTTCGACCCGCGCCACCCGGCCCAACTGGCCGACGCCATGCCCGCCGGCTTCGCTCACCTGTTGCCGCCGCCGTGAAGCCGACCGTCGTCTCCAACCCCTGGTCGACCCTGCGGCGCTTCACACCGGCGCGCATCGCGCTCGGGCGCAGTGGCACCAGCGTGCCGACCGAGCCGCAGCTCGCGTTTCAGCTGGCGCACGCCCAGGCACGCGATGCCGTGCACCGGGCCTTCGACGCTGACAGCACCGCCCAGGCCATCCAAGCCCTGGGGCTATCGACCCGCGTGGCGCACAGCGCGGCGGCCGACCGCCCGACCTACCTGCAGCGGCCTGACCGCGGGCGCAGCTTGGACGAGGCGTCCGCCGCGGCGCTGCGGGCGCCGGCCGCGGGCTCGGGCTGCGATCTCGCGTTGGTGATCGCAGACGGCTTGTCTGCCCTGGCGGTCGAGCGGCACGCCGCGCCGTTCCTGGCCGCATTGCTGCCTTTGCTGAACAGCGCCAATCCGCCGTGGTCGCTGGCGCCAGTCGTGCTGGTCCACCAGGGCCGCGTCGCCATCGGTGACGAGATTGGCGCGCTGCTGCAGGCGTCGGTGGTCCTGGTGATGATCGGCGAGCGGCCGGGCCTCAGCTCGCCCGACAGCCTGGGCCTGTACCTGACCTGGGCGCCACGGCCCGGGCGCAGCGACGCCGAGCGCAACTGCATCTCGAACGTCCGGCCGGAAGGTCTGCCGTATGAAGACGCGGCCCACCGCGCCGCCTGGTTGCTCAACGCGGCGCGTGCACGCCAACTCACCGGTGTGGCGCTGAAGGACGAAAGCGAAGCGCCGCCGGCTCTTGCGAGCACGGCGGCGCCGGGGTTTGTGTTGACGGACGGCTCGCGCCGCTAGGTCTCAGAGCGCAGCAGCTTCAGCCTTCGTCGGCTTGTCGCCACTCTTGCCCGGCGACTGGATGTCCAGCAGCGTGTGGCCTTCGGCGTCCACGTCGACTGTCAGGCGGCCACCGTCGACCAGGCGGCCGAACAGCAACTCGTCGGCCAGCGCACGGCGGATCGTGTCCTGGATCAGGCGCTGCATCGGCCGCGCGCCCATCAGCGGGTCGAAGCCCTTCTTGGACAGGTGCTTGCGCAGGCCGTCGGTGAAGGTCACCTCGACCTTCTTCTCGGCCAGCTGCTGCTCGAGCTGCAGCAGGAACTTGTCGACCACGCGCAGGATGATCTCTTCGTCCAGTGCACGGAAGCTGACGATCGCATCGAGCCGGTTGCGGAACTCGGGCGTGAACAGGCGCTTCAGGTCGGCCATTTCGTCGCCCTGCTCACGCTTGGTCGTGAAGCCGATGGTCGACTTGTTCATCGTTTCGGCGCCCGCGTTGGTGGTCATCACGATGATCACGTTGCGGAAGTCGGCCTTGCGCCCGTTGTTGTCGGTCAGCGTGCCGTGGTCCATGACCTGCAGCAGCACATTGAAGACGTCCGGGTGGGCCTTCTCGATTTCGTCGAGCAGCAGCACCGAGTGTGGTTTCTTGGTGACGGCTTCGGTCATCAGGCCGCCCTGGTCGAAGCCCACGTAGCCCGGGGGCGCGCCGATCAGCCGGCTCACCGCATGGCGCTCCATGTACTCGCTCATGTCGAAGCGGATCAGCTCGATGCCCAGGATGTAGGCCAGCTGCTTGGCGACTTCGGTCTTGCCGACGCCGGTGGGGCCGCTGAACAGGAAGGAGCCGATCGGCTTGTCCGACTTGCCCAGGCCGGAGCGCGCCATCTTGATGGCTGCAGCCAGCGCATCGACGGCCGGATCCTGACCGAACACGACGCTCTTCAGGTCGCGCTCCAGGCTCCGCAGCTTGCCGCGGTCGTCGCTGGACACGCTGGCCGGCGGAATGCGCGCGATCTTCGCGACGATTTCCTCGACCTCGTTGCGGGTGATGGTCTTCTTCTGCTTGCTCTTGGGCAGGATGCGTTGGGCGGCACCGGCCTCGTCGATCACGTCGATCGCCTTGTCGGGCAGGTGACGGTCGTTGATGAACTTGGCCGACAGCTCGGCAGCAGCCTGCAGCGCGCCCAGGGCGTACTTGACGCTGTGGTGCTCTTCGAAGCGCGACTTCAGGCCCTTCAGGATCTCGACGGTCTGCTCGACCGACGGCTCGACCACGTCGACCTTCTGGAAGCGGCGTGACAAGGCCGCATCCTTCTCGAAGATGCCGCGGTATTCGGTAAACGTTGTTGCGCCGATGCACTTCATCGCACCCGACGACAGAGCCGGCTTGAGCAGGTTGCTCGCGTCCAGTGTGCCGCCCGAAGCGGCGCCAGCGCCGATCAGCGTGTGGATTTCGTCGATGAACAGGATCGACTTCGGGCTATCTTTCAACTGCTTCAGCACGCCCTTCAGGCGCTGCTCGAAGTCGCCGCGGTACTTGGTGCCCGCCAGCAGCGCGCCCATGTCCAGCGCGTAAACGACGGCATCGGCCAGCACTTCGGGCACGTCGCCCTCGGTGATGCGCCAGGCCAGGCCTTCGGCGATCGCCGTCTTGCCCACGCCGGCCTCGCCGACCAGCAGCGGGTTGTTTTTGCGGCGGCGGCACAACACCTGGATCACCCGCTCGACTTCGCTTTCGCGGCCGATCAGCGGGTCGATCTTGCCCTCGCGGGCCAATTGGTTCAGGTTGGTGGTGAACTGGTCCAGCGGGGAGCCCTTGCCTTCGGCGGCGCCGTCTTCCTTCTCGCCGTCGCCCGAACTGCCTTCATTGCCCTTTTGCGGCTC
>Ga0307515_10009180_pt1 | contig 19163 bp, 22 predicted proteins | sample 17_EM_MG_FD_194513 | JGI IMG/M metagenome (GOLD analysis project Ga0307515, IMG submission 194513) | Populus trichocarpa ectomycorrhiza microbial communities from riparian zone in the Pacific Northwest, United States - 17_EM | ecosystem: Host-associated > Plants > Roots > Unclassified | place...
GGAGAGTACTCCCCCGTAGGGTACTCACTGGTTCGATCGGTGCGCTCACCTGTTTTCGTCACTGATCGTATTCGAGCACTGACTAGGGTCTTGCCTTAGGTTGGATAGCAGGCTTTGGTATGGCAGGTAGCGCAATTTTACCCTTTATGACCGGTGCTCTCGCGAGTCGCTTTGGCATTAGCACGCTGCAACCCTTGTATGTTCGACCGTCATAATTAACTCAGCGTTGATTGATTGGCTTTGCAGAATTGTAGCGATGATGGCTTTTATGGCTTTCCTCTGGGCCCTCGTGCCTAGCACCAGTAAACGGGTTGAATGATAAACTCGTTAAAATATACGGACTACAAGGGTAGTTGATCCGGAGAGTAACATCGAAATTGATATCGTGAGATTGTCTAGCTAGTGAATAACAGTCAGCCTGCGGTCTGCTCATAGAGGACAGACGCATACTAATGTTATTGCCAATGCACGTCTACGTGTTGTTGCAACCTCTCCAAATTCGGATCGGAATTGCAGATGATCGGGAGTGTGATGTAGGTGAGCTCAGCCTGGCCATCCGTGGCCATGCCATTCGTAACCAAGTCGCTACGTCTCACGACTGCATCCGCAACGAGAGCAAGGTCGATTTGGGCTGTGTTTCGAAAGTATAGCTCGGAGAGTTGAGGGAGCTTGCCAATGTCGCCCAGTATTTCAGATAAATCCTGGCTAGAGCCATCGTAGGGCTCGATTCCTGATAAGAAAAGTGCCTCCACATTCTCTCCCCATGCTTGGACAATAGGTGCTAAGCCTTTTATGTTGTCGCCTCTGTTCGTAATCTCAAAAAGGGTGGGGAACGAGGCGCCTAAAGTCAGTCCATGAACATTAGTGATCGCACTGCTACGAATAGTGAGTGATTCCACGTGGTGAAGAATGACCTGTGGCCTAGATATTTGCCAGTCGCAATCTAGTTCGAGAGTGGTGAGGTTGGGAAACCACTCAGCGACTATGGCGACGTCAATAGACACATTGGTCCAGGGGTGAAGCCTCTGCCATGTCCCCCCGATGAGAAGGGTCTTGAGGTTGATATGCGGAACGATGGGTCGTAGCGAGTGGATTTCTATATTCCTCAACTGTAGATAATCGAGGGATGGGAATGGGTGAAGGAGATCAGGTCCGATGTGGATGATATACTGATGGGAGGATATGAGGAGTGTGGGTAGATGCGAAAAGGGGGGGGTGGAGAGTGGAAACCTGAGCCAAGGTTCGGCTTGAAGATCTGGATGCTTCAGCATGATGCGAAGTTCTGTAGCAGTCGTTACCTGGCAAAGTACATCAGGTATGGAGAGGAGGGACGCATTTCGCAAGACGATGTAGGGGGTTGCGGTGCCAATGCGGTCCAGGTAATGATTCAGTTTATCGTCACTTCGAGATTTTACTCTCCCCTCCAAACTGAAGGTATAATCAAGTATGCTCCATAACCTCGTAGTCGTTTGTGCAACCGCACGCCAACCCTGACAAACAGCACCGACTTGAAGAGCTACTGAAATAGGGGGTTTGGACCAATCCTTTCGCCGAAACTCGCCCCCCCATAGTAGAAGGAATATCATTCGCCAGATTTCTCCCGGTATCCGTCTCCTGCTTGATATAATGCCCTGCATTCGCTCAAGAGATTGTCCCAACGCATTTCGTGTACTCTGTAGCTCCAATATCGCACCCTCGTGGAACCGGACACTCCGAGTTTCTGCTTCAAGCTGAGCGGTAAGCCTTTGGATGCGTTGTCGACCCATTTCGGCGTCTTGTTCGAGCTGGTGAATTTTTGCGTCAAGAGTATTGACGGACTCTCTCTCGGTATTCATCATAGTCGATATAATTGTCGCTTGATACGGCTCCGGTACGCGATTGGAGTACATTAGTTCCTCCATCACGGAAACGCTAGCACTGGCTGGACTTTTAATTTGGCCTGTACACGATTTATCAATTCAACTTGATTCTACGAATATTAGATGCGAACACACACCCAGTATACAGTACACGTTGGTGGTTTCTTGTTTGGGATTTTATGTGTCAGAAATCTTCGTAAGTGGACCGTGTAATATATAGGTTGATATGAATGTGGATCACGGCGGTACCTCGTTGCTTGGATTGGACGAGGACTGGGTATATAGTACGGTTGGCCCTCAGACGGTAGGCGCCAAGATCCGTCGTGGACACAACAGAATGATTTCCTGGGTTGATATAGCGAATAACGAGTGGAAACGAAAGTAAGTTTATTTGACTAAACAAGAGACTACAGCAGGCCACAACTGGTTAATTATGGCCTAGTACATTGTGGTTTGTGATGGAACGTATATTCCCTCGGCCCGCCTGATCACTATACAGGGTAAGCTAAATTTACCCGGGTTAGAGTGTTGTAACAACAAGCTGCGGCGGCACTTACGTCAAGAATCAAGCTGCGACTCGAGTTGAGATTTGATCGCGGAATATCTTTACTTATCTCATACGATGGACCCTTGAGAGATCACAACAACTCGGAAGGTATCAGATGTGTGCTTCCTTGTATAACTGACAAGCTTGGCGATGTTCACATTCTCGAAAGCGGCGTCGACTTCGTCCAGAACAAATGAAGGGGTGGGTTGATAGCAGCCGGGCCATTTGAAACGAAGGGAAAAGGTCCTTAGAGCTTCTCTCTCTCCCGTGGATAGCGAAAAGAAGAGCCAGTACCGCGACCGTCTTTCTCTTCGAGTCCCGAGAGTTGATCCATATATATCGGAAACCGCTTAATCGGTGGCATGGCACGGTAATTGATACCTCTTAAGTAGGGTTCCTGCGTGTACCCGTCAGCTAAGCAGGAGAGTCTGGAGAATGAATTCTGTACCTCATCGTCCTCAAAGGTCAGGTAAGCCACTCCACCCATTGGGGCGGCTTTGTTCTTTGTGAGATCTTTGTACACTTGGTCGATACGCTCGGCAATATGTTCAAACGCTTTCTTGAATTGCTCGGTCCTGCGTGGGTATGTGAGGTGGCGACTATTACTAAGCGTCACATTCCTGACCTTCGTCGTTTGACATAGTTGAACCTATCTCGGGCAGCCTCGGGTTCCTTCTCAGCGACATCCGCTTCCTCCTCAACTATACTACTCCCTTGTAGGCTACTCACTGGTTCGATCGGTGCGCTCACCTATTTTCGCCACTGACCATGGTCAATCACTGACTAGGATCTTACCTTACGTTGGATAGCAGGCCTTGGTACGGCAGGCAGCGCAATCCCACCCTTTATGACCTGTGCTCTCGCGAGTCGCCTTGGCATTAGCACGCTGCAAATTTGTAAGTCCGATCGTCATAATTAACTTAACATTGATTGATCTGCCTTGCAGAATTGTAGCGATGATGGGATTGATGGGATTCCTCTGGGCCTTGTGCCTAGCACCAGGAAACTGATTGAATGATGAGCTCGTTACAATATACGGACTACAAGGATAGTTAATCCGGAGAGTAATATCGAATTGATATCGTGAAATTGTCTCGCTAGTGAACAACAGTCAGCCTGCAGTCTGCTCATAGAGGACTAGACGCACACTAATGTTATTGCCAATGCACGTTTACGTGTTGTTGCAACCTCTCCAAATTCGGATCGGAGTTGCAGATGATCGGGAGTATGATCATTTCAATGCAGGTGAGCTCAGCCTGGCCATTCGTAGCCTGGCCATTCGCAACCAAATCGTTACGCCTCACGACTGCATCCGCAACGAGGGCAAGGTCGATTTGATCTGTGTTTAGAAAGTATATCTCCGAAAGTTGAGGGAGCTTGCCACTGTCGCCCAGTATTTCAGATAAATCCTGGCTAGAGCCATCGTAGGGTTCGGTTCCTGATAGTAAAAGTGTCTCCACATTCTCTCCCCATGCCTGGACAATAGGTGTTAAGCCTTTTATGTTGTCGCCTCTGTTCGTAATCTCAAAAAGGTTGGGGAACGAGGCGCCTAAAGTCAGTCCATGAACACCAGTGATCGCACTGCTACGAATAGTGAGTGATTACACGTGGTGAAGAATGACCTGTGGCCTAGATATTTGCCAGTCGCAATCTAGTTCGAGAGTGGTGAGGTTGGGAAACCGCTCAACGACCATGGCGACGTCAATAGACACATTGGTCCAGGGGTGAAGCCTCTCCCATGTCCCGCTGATGACAAGGGTCTTGAGGTTGATATGCGGAACGATGGGTTGTTCCCAGGGTTGTAACCAGTGGATTTCCACATTCCACAAACGTAGAGTATCGAGGGATGGGAATGGGTGAAGGAAATCAGATAGAATCTGAGTGATGTACGGATAAGAGGATATAGAGAGTGTGTGTAGGTGCGAAAAGACAGGGGTGGAAATTGGAAACGTGAGCCGAGGTAAGTATTGAAGATCGGGGTGCAACATGATGGCAAGTTCTGTAGCAGTCGCTACCTGGTAGAGCACATCGGGTAAGTGGAGGGAGGACGCTTTACGCAAGACGATGTAGGGGGTTGCAGTGCCAATACGGCCCAGGTAGTGATCCAGTTTATTGTCTCTTTGAGATTTCACTTTCCCGTTCTGGCTGAAGGTGTAATCAAGTATGCTCCATAACGTCGTAGTCGTTTGTGCAATGTCACGCCAATCCCGACAAACAGCACCGACCTGAAGAGCTACTGAAAAAGGGCGTTTGTACACATCTCTTTGCTGAAACTCGCTCCCCCATAGTAGAAGGAATATCATTCGCCAGATTTCTCCTGGTACCCGTCTTCTGCTTGACATAATGCCCTTCTTTCGCTCAATAGATTGCCCCAACACATTTCTTGTACTCTGCAGCTCCAATATCGCATCCTCGTGCAACCGAAGACCCCGAGTCTCTGCTTCAAGCTGAGCGGTAAGCCTTTGGATGCGTTGTCGGGCCATTTCGGCATCTTGTTCGAGCTGGTGAATTTTTGCGTCAAGAGTATTCATGGAGTCTCTCTCGGTAGTCATCATGGCCGATATAAATGTCGCTTCGTACGGCTCCGGTACGCGATTGGAACGCAATAGAGCATCCATCGGGGAAACGTCAGCACTGGCTGGACCTTTGGCCTTTGCATGTACATGATTTGTTAATTCAAAATGATGCTACGAATATTAGATGCGAACACCTACCCAGTACGCAGTACACGTAGGTAGTTTCTTGCTTGGGATTTTATGTGTCAGAAATCTTCGCAGGTGGACCGTGCAATATATGGTTGAATATTGATATCAGTCACAGCAATACTTCGTTGCTTGGATTGGATGAGGACTGGGACAGTAAGATTGGCCCTCAGCTCGACAAACGGTAGGCGGCAAGGTCCGTCGTGGACGCCACAGATTGATTTCCTGGGTTGATATTGCGAATAACGGGTGGAAACGAAAGCAGGTTCATTTGACTAAACAAGAGACTACAGCAAGTCACACACGGTTATGGTCTAGTACATTGTGGTTTTGTATCCCCTCAGCCCGCCTAATCCCTATACCGGGTAGGCTAAATTTACCCGGGTTAGAGTGGTGTAACAACGAGCTGCGGCGGCACGTACGTCAAGAGTCAAGCTGTGACTCGAGTTGAAATTTTGATCGCGGGATATCCCTACTTTTCTCATACTATAAACCCTTGACGGAGATCACAATAAATTGGAAGGTATCAGATGCGTGCTTCCTTGTATAGTTGACAATCTTGGCGACGTTCATATTATCGAGAGCGGCGTCGATTTCGTCCAGACCGAATAAAAAGCGAGGGTTGACAGCCGCTGGGCTATTTGAAGCCAAGGGAGAACGTCCTTAGAGCTTCTCGCGTACTTGTGGATCACGAAAAGGAGAGCCATGCTGGGACAATCTTTTCTCTTCCCGAGAACTGGTCCATATCGCGAAACCACTTCATCGGTGGCATATCATAGTAATTGATACCGTGTAAGTAGGTTTCTGCATGTAATCGTCAACTAAGGAGGAGATTCTGGAGCATAACTTCCGCACCTCACTGTCCCCCAAGTTCCATTCATGGGAGGGGGCTTCGCCCTTTGTGAGATCTTTGCACACTTAGTCGACACACTCGGCTATATTCTCAAACGCTCTCTTGAATAGCTCGGTCCTGCGTGGTTACGTGATGCGGCGAATATTACCAAGCGTCGCATTCCTGACCTTCGTCGTTTGATATCATTGAACTTGTCTCGGGCAGCCTTGGATTCCTTCTTAGCGACATCCGCTTCCTCCTCAAGTACTCGCTCACAGGGTACTTACTGCTTCGATCGATGCGCTCACCTGTTTTCGCCACTAATCATGGTCGACCACTGACCGGGGTCATACCTTAGGTTGAATAGCAGACCTTGGTATGGCAGGCAGCGCAATCTTACCCTTGATGACTGGTGCTGTCGCGAGCGAGTCGCTTTTTTGGCACGTACCAGCACGCTGCGGCCTTTGTTGGAGATAGATACGCTGCGCACCGAGCATTGGTCTTGTCTTCCGTTCCATCCCGTTGTCTTGCATTCCATTTAGTTGTCTTTGCGTTCCATTTGTCTTGCATTGCATCCTTGTGGCTCGTGATATCGACTCTGACATTTCTTGTGGCTCTGGTATATAATTAGTTGTGGTCTGGGTGTTCAATGCGTTGAACGAGCACGACCAGGCCTAACGCTGGAGAGAGTAGGGAGACAACCGTGAAGTATATATGGGCAAACAATGCGCTAAATATACAAAACAGGAACGAAACACAAAACACCAAAACGTGGCGTGTGATGAGTCACCCTCACTCAACACAATGGACGTGGTTTTTTTACCTTCAACAGTTCTGAACCCTGCCTCGCGCAGGCTCTGATCTGAACTCGAAAGCCGCTAGAAGGGCGCATCGCAAGAGTCACCCGTAGAGAGTGCATCGAAGTCGCCTGTCGAAGGCGCACCGGAAATCGTCCGTTGAAGGCGTATCGGAAGCCGTCTGTCGAGGGCGCATCGAAAATCGTCTGTTGAGGGCGTGGAAATCATCCATCGCGGGTTCATCAGAGGCCTCCCGTCGAGGGCGCATCAGAAGCCGTCCATCGAGGGCGCATCGGGAACCGCGTTCAGCGTAGGCGCGCGAGCGACAGTAGGAATCGAATGAACGACCCGACGAGATTGACCCTCGCGTAAACGAATGAATCGACATAGCGGACAGCCTCGTACTACCGAGGATATGAATTCTCGCGTCTCACCCTGGGATGAATTCGAGTTCCCGATGCAGCAACTGCTGATACGGCTTGGGTTGTGGAAGTACGTGAAGAAGAGCCAGTGGCCAGATATGAAGAATGAAGGTGAGTACAGTGTATGGGAGGTTGGGTGTGAGAAGGCACGAGCGGAGATAGCGTTACGTGTGACCGCGGAGGTAATGCACATCGTGCATGCATCGGAGGACCCAGCAGACATCTGGAAGTGCTTTAAGTCGACATTGGGATCGAAGGGGTGGACAACCTGACTGGCATTACGTCGCCAGCTGGGAAGCGGAGCACACAATCAATGCGTGCATGGACCAACAGTGTTCGCGAACTCGCTCTCAGGATCACCGAGTTTGGTGGAGTTGTCTCAGACGACGAGCAGATAGTGGTCCTTACCAACAACGTACCCGATTCGTATCAGCCGCTCATCGTTTCTCTCGAACTCGTCGAGGAAAGCAATATCACTATCGATTATGTCATCAGCCGCCTTATCAACGAAGAAAATCGGCAAGGGAGCGGAGAAAACGGAGCGAACGGGGAGAATGCAGCACTTTCCGCGAGAAGTACCAGGACCAGGACCCCAGAATCGTAGATAACCTGCTGGAAATGCAATCAAAAGGGCCACTACTCGTACGAGTGCCTTAACGCGGACCCCCACGACGTGGTTTTTGACCTTCGTCAACTTTTGTATGTTCGACCGTCGTAATTATCTTAACATTGATTAATCTGCTTGGCAGAATTGTAGCGATGATGGCTTTTATGGCATTCCTCTGGGCCCTCGTGCCTACCTAGCACAAGTAAACGGGTTGAATGATGAACTCATTACAATATACAGACCACAAGGATAGTTGATCCGGAGAGTGAGATCAAAATCGGTATTGTGGAATTGTTTATCTAGTGAACAACAGTCTGCGTGCAGTCTGCTCATTATTACGGTTCGGGTGGTTCACAAAGCTTCCCACTCACCACCGGTCTCTCAAGCCGACACCATGCGGTCTAACAGGGACCCATCTTCCCAGCACTCTAGGATCAAGATGGTCTTCGCCCCCTGCGTGTTCTCTCCCCTCCGCCCACCACTTCCATGCAAGTTCCAACCACTTGCGCTCCTCATTCCCCTCAGCCCGATTTATTTGATCAGTGCTGTTCTTCGCATTTTTCCTCTTTATTCCCGAATCTGTAACGCTTTGTTTCTCCCTTGCGATTCCTCTCGACAATTTGCGATCGGAAAGATTTCAGCTCATCCCTTCGCCCTAGCTGTACCCCCGGCTCTTTTTCATGTAGGATTATATATAAAAGCATGTAGCTGTAGGTACAGGTAGAGGTCAATCGGATAATCAACTTTGGCCTGCGACTAATTCCTCCCTCTGCTCACTTCCCGCTCCATCTGAGTTCTCCTCCATCGGCCTTCGCGGCTAATAGCGTCGATAGCGCTAGGAAGCCCCTGATCCGCTCGGGTTTCCACGACCATAACACTCATGGAGGACATAGACGGTACATTATTATGATTGCCAATGCACGGATACGTGTTGTTGCAACCTCTCCAAATTTGGGTTAGAGTTGAAGATGGTCGGGAGTGTGATGGTTTCAATGCGATTGAGCCCAGCCTGGCCATTTGCAGCCAACTCGTTACGCCTAATGACTACGTCCGCAACGAGAGAAAGATCGATATTTGTCGCTTGGGATATGTCTAGAAAGACTAGCTTTGAGAGTCGAGGGAGCTTGCCATTGTCGCCCAGTATTTCAGACAAGCGCTGGCTAGAGCCCACGTTGAGTTCGATTCCTGACAATTTAAGTGTCTCCACTCTCTCTCCCCATGCCTGGACAATAGATGCCAAGCCTCTTATTTTCTTGCCTCTGTTTGTAATCCAATTGAGATTGGGGAACAAGACACGTAAGGGCAGTCTGTGAACACTAGTGATGGCACTGCTGCGAATACAGAGCCCCTTCACATGGTGAAGAACGGCATGTGGTGTAGATATTTCCCAGTCGCAATCTAGTTTGAGAACGGTGAGGTTGGGAAACCACATGGCGACTATGGCGATGTCAATGGTGACTATGTCAGTGGCCACATCGGCCCAGGTGAGAGTCCCTTCGATGGAAAGGGTCTTGAGGTTGGTATGTGGGACGGTGGGCTGTAACCAGTGGATTTCCATATTCATCAAACATAGAGTATCGAGGGATGGGAATGGGTGAAGGAGATCAGATATAATCTGAATGTCATACAGATGGGAGGATATGGAGAGCGTGCGTAGATGCGAAAAGAGAGGGGTGGAACGTGGAAAAGTGAGTCGAGGTGTGGATTCAGGATCCGGGTGCTTCAACATGATGGTAAGTTCTGTAGCAGTCGTTACCTGGTAGAGCACATCGGGTAAGGTGAGGGAGCACGCCTCGCGCAAGACGATGTAGGGGGTTGCGGTGCCAATGCGGTCCAGGTAGTGATCCAGTTTATCATCTCTTCGAAATTGTATTCCCTCCGTAGGGCTGAAGGTATAGTCAAGTATACTCCATAACCTCATAGTCGTTTGTGCAACCGCACGCCACTCCCGACAAACAGCACCGACCTGAAGAGCTACTGAAAAGGGGCGTTTGGGCCTATCCTTTCGCCGAAACTCGCCCCCCCATAGTAGAAGGAATATCATTTGCCAGACTTCTCCCGGTACCCGTCTCCTGCTCGACATAATGGCCTGCTTTCGCTCAATAGATTGCCCCAACGCATTTCTTGTACTCTGCAGCTCCAATATCGCATCCTCGTGCAACCGAAGACCCCGAGTTTCTGCTTCGAGCTGAGCTGTAAGCCTTTGGATGCGTTGTCGGGCCAATTCGGCATCTTGTTCGAGCTGGTGAATTTTTGCGTCAAGAGTATTGGCGGAGTCTCTCTCGGTATTCATCATAGCCGATATAAATGTCGCTTCATACGGCTCCGGTACGCGATTGGAGTACATTAGATCGTCCATCACGGAAATGTTAGCACTGGCTGGACCTTTGACCTTTGTACATGATTTGTTAATTCAAACTTGATTCTACAAATATAAGATGCGAACACACCCAGTACGCAGTGCGCGTTGGTGGTTTCTTGCTTGGGTTTTTATGTATCAGAAATTTTCGTAGGTGGACCGTGCGATATATGGGCTAATATGAACGTGGATCACGGCGATACTTCGTTGCTTGGATTGGATGAGGGCTGGGATAGTAAGGTTGGCCCTCAGACGGTAGGCGCCAAGATCCGTTGTGTGGACGCCACAGAATCAACCGTAATGATTTCCTAGGTTGATATTGCGAATAACGGGTGGAAACGAAAGCAAGTTCATTTGACTAAACAAGAGACTACAGCAAGTCACACACGGTTATGGTCTAGTACATTGTGGTTTTGTGACGGAACGTGCATCCCCTCAGCACGCCGAATCACTATACCAGGTAAACTAAATTTACCCGGGTTAGAGTGGTGTAACAACGAGCTGCGGCGGCACTTACGTCAAGAGTCAAGCTGAGACTCGAGTTGAAAATTGATCGCGGAATATCTCTACTTTTCTCATACGATGAACCCTTGAGGGAGATCACAATAAATTGGAAGGTATCAGGTGCGTGCTTCCTTGTATAGTTGTCAATCTTGGCGACGTTCGTATTATCGAGAGCGGCGTCGACTTCGTCCAGAACGAAAAAAAGGCGAGGGTCGACAGCTGCTGGGCTATTTGAGCCAAGGGAGAAGGTCATTAGAGCCTCTCGCGCACCTGTGGATAGCGAAAAGGAGAGCCATGCCGCGACCGTCTTTTCTCCTCCCGAGAACTGGTCCATATCGCGAAACCGCTTCATCGGTGGCATAGCATAGTAATTGATACCTTGTAAGTAAGTTTCTGCGTGTAGCCGTCAACTAAGGAGGAGATTCTGGAGCATGAATTCCGTACCTCACTGTCCCCCAATTTAAGTTCCACTCATGGGGGGGCTTTGCCCTTTATGAGATCTTTGCACATTTGGTCGATACACTCGGCAATATGCTCAAACGCTCTCTTGAATAGCTCGGTCCTGCGTGGTTACGTGAGGTGGCGACTATCACCAAACGTCGCATTCCTGACCTTCGTCGTTGACCTTCGTCGTTGACATCATTGAACCTGTCGAATGGGTGAAGGAAATCAGATACAATCTGAATGATATACTGATGGGAGGATATGGAGAGTGTGCGTAGATGCGAAAAGACGGGGGTGGAAAGCGGAAACGTAAGCCGAGGTTCGGCCTGAAGATCCGGGTGCTTCAACATGATGGTGAATTCTGTAGCAGTCGTTACCTGGTAAAGCACATCGGGTAAGTGGAGGGAGCACGCTTTGCGCAGGACGATATAGGGGGTTGCGGTGCCAATGCGGCCCAGGTAGTGATCCAGTTTATTGTCTCTTCGAGATTTTACTCTCTCCTTCGGACTAAAGGTGTAATCAAGTATGCTCCATAACCTCGTAGTCGTTTGTGCAATGTCACGCCAATCCTGACAAACAGCACCGACCTGAAGAGCTACTGAAAAAGGGCGTTTGGTCTTATTTTTTTGTTGAAACTCGCTTCCCCATAGTAGAAGGAATATCTTTCGCCAGATTTCTCCTGGTACCCGTCTCCTGCTCGACATAATGGCCTGCTTTCGCTCAATAGATTGCCCCAACGCATTTCTTGTACTCTGCAGCTCCAATATCGCATCCTCGTGCAACCGAAGACCCCGAGTTTCTGCTTCGAGCTGAACTGTAAGCCTTTGGATGCGTTGTCGGGCCAATTCGGCATCTAGTTCGAGCTGGTGAATTCTGGTGTCAAGAATATTGATGGAGTCTCTCTCGGTATTCATCATGGCCGATATAAATGTCGCTTCATGCGGCTCCGGTAGGCGATTGGAGTGCAATAGAGCATCCATCGCGAGAACGTTAGCACTGGCTGGACCTTTGACCTTTGTACATGATTTGTTAATTCAAACTTGATTCTACAAATATAAGATGCGAACACACTCAGTACGCAGTGCGCGTTGGTAATTTCTTGCTTGGGATTTTATGCGTCGGAAATCTTTGCAGGTGGACCGTGCGATATATGGGTTGATGCAAATATCAATCACAGCAATACTTCGTTGCTTGGATTGGACGGGGACTAGGATAGTAAGATTGGCCCTCAGATGGTGGGGGCCAAGATCCGTCATGTAATAATTTCCTAGGTCGATATTGAGGATAATTCATTTGACTAAACAACAGACTACAGCAACCCACACAAGGTTATGGTCTAGTACATTGTGGTTTTGCGACGGGACGTATATCCCTCAGCCAGCCTAATCACCATACCGGGTAAGCTAAAAATCGCCCGGGCTAGAGTGGTACAATAACGGGCCATGGCAGCACTTACGTCAAGAGTCAAGCTGCGACTCGAGTTGAAATTTCGATCACGGAATATCCCGACACGAGCATTACTTTTCTCATACGAACCCTTGAGGGAGATCGCAATAAATTGGAAGGTATTAGACGCGTGCTTAGTTATAAGGTTAGCAATCTTAGGACGTTTGTATTATCGAGAGCGGCGTCGACTTCGTCCAGAACGAAAAAAAGGCGAGGGTTGACAGCTGCTGGGCTATTTGAGCCAATGGAGAAGGTCCTTAGAGCTTCTCGCGCACCTATGGATGACGAAAGGAAGAGCCATGCTGGGGCAATCTTTTCTATTCCCGAGAGCTGGTCCATATCGCGAAACCACTTCATCGGTGGCATAGCATAGTAATTGATACCGTGTAAGTAGGTTCCTGCGTGTACCCGTTAACTAAGGAGGAGACTTTGGAGCATGAATTTCGCACCTCACTGTCCCCCAAGTTCCACTCATGGGGGCGGCTTTGCCCTTTGTGAGATGTTTACACACTCGGTCGATATACTTGGCAATATACTCAAATGCTCTCTTGAATAGCTCGGTCCTGTGTGGATACCTGAGGTGGCGACTACTACCAAGCGTCGCATTCCTTACCTTCGTCGTTTGACATCGTTGAACCTGTCTCGGGCAGCCTTGGATTCCTTCTTCGCGACATCCGCTTCCTCCTCAAGTACTCCCTCATAGGATACTCAATATTTCGATCGATGCGCTCACCTGTTTTTGCCACTGATCATAGTCGAGAACTGACTGGGATCTTACCTTAGGTTGGATAGCAGGCCTTGGTTTGGCAGGCAGTGCAATCTTACCCTTTATGGCCGGTGCTCTCGCGAGTCGCTTTGGCATTAGCACGCTGCAACCTTTGTATGTTCGACTGTCACAATTAGCTGAACATTGAGTGATTGGCCTTGCAGAATTGTAACGATGATGGCTTTTATTGAGCCCTCGTGCCTAGCACCAGTAAACGGGTTAAATGATGGGCTCGTTGCAATACCCAGACTACAAGGATAGTTGATCCAGAGAGTAACATCGAAATCGAAATCGTGGAATTGTCTAGCTAGTGAACAACAGTCAGCCTGCAGTCTGCTCATAGAGGACATAGACGCACACTAATGTTATTGCCAATGCACGTCTACGTGTTGTTGCAACCTCTCCAAATTCGGATCGGAGTTGCAAATGATCGGGAGTGTGATCGTTTCAATGCAGTTGAGCTCAGCCTGGCCAATCGTAGCCTGGCCATTCGCAACCAAGTCGTTACGCCTCACGACTGCATCCGCAACGAGAGCGAGGTCGATTTGGGTTGTGTTTAGAAAGTATAGCTTTGAAAGTTGAGGGAGCTTGCCAATGTCGCCAAGTATTTCAGAGAAGTCCTGGCTAGAGCCATCGTAGGGTTCAATTCCTGATAAGAAAAGTGCCTCCACATTCTCTCCCCATGCCTGGACAATAGGTACTAAGCCTTTTATGTTGTTGCTTATGTTCCTAATCTCAATGAGGTTGGGGAACGAGACGCCGAAAGTCCGTTCATAGACATTAGTGATCGCACTGCTGCGAGTGCAAAGACTTTCCACGTGGTGAAAAATGACCTGTGGCTTAGATGTTTGCCAGTCGCAATCTAGTATCAGAGCGGTGAGGTTGGGAAACCACTCAGCGACTATGGCGACGTCAATAGCCACATTGGTCCAGGGGTGAAGCCCCTCCCGTGTCCCTCCGATGAGAAGGGTCTTGAGGTTGATATGCGGAACGGTGGGTTGTAACCAGTGGATTTCCATGTTCAACAAATGTAGAGTATCGAGGGATGGGAATGGGTGAAGGAAATCAGATACAATCTGAATGATATACTGATGGGAGTGTATGAGGAGTGTGCGCAGATGCGAAAAGACAGGGGTGGACCGTGGAAACGTGAGCCGAGGTTCGGACTGAAGATCCGGGTGCCTCAACATGATGGTAAGTTCTGTAGCAGTCGCTACCTGGTAGAGCACATCGGGTAAGCGGAGGGAGCACGCTTTGCGCAAGACGATGTAGGGGGTTGCGGTGCCAATGCGGTCCAGGTAGTGATCCAATTTATTGTCTCTTCGAGATTTTACTCTCACCACCGGGCTAAAGGTGTAATCAAGTACGCTCCATAACCTCGTAGTCGTTTGTGCAAGGTCACGCCACTGCCGGCAAACAGCACCGACCTGAAGAGCTACTGAAAAAGGGCGCTTGGGCTTATTCCTTTGCTGAAACTCGCTCTCCCATAGTAGAAGGAATATCATTCGCCAGATTTCTCCCGATATCCGTCTTCTGCTTGACATTATGGCCTGCTTTCGCTCAACAGATTGTCCCAACGCATTTCTTGTACTCTGCAGCTCCAATATCGCATCCTCGTGCAACCGAAGACCCCGAGTTTCTGCTTCGAGCTGAGCTGTAAGCCTTTGGATGCGTTGTCGGGCCAATTCGGCATCTAGTTCGAGCTGGTGAATTCTTGTGTCAAGAGTATTGATGGAGTCTCTCTCAGTATTCATCATGGCCAATAAAACTGTCGATTCATGCTGCTCCGGTTCGCGATTGGAGTGCAATAGAGCATCCATCGCAGAAACGCTAGCACTGGCTGGACCTTTGACATTTGTACATGATTTGTTAATTCAAACTTGATTCTACAAAATATAAGATGCGAACACATACCCAGTACGCAGTGCGCGTTGGTACTTGGTAGTTTCTTGCTTGGGATTTTTTGCGTCGGGAATCTTTGCAGGTGGACCGTGCGGTATATGGGATAATATTAATATCAATCACAGCAATACTTCGTTGCTTGGATTGGACGAGGACTGGGATAGTAAGATTGGCCCTCAGACGGTGGGGATCAAGATCCGTCATGTAATAATTTCCTAGGTTGATATTGCGAATAATTCATTTGACTAAACAACAAACTACAGCAAGCCACACACGGTTATGGTCTAGTATATTGTGGTTTTGCGACGGAACGTATATCCCCTCAGCCCGCCTAATCGCCATACCGGGTAAGCTAAAAACCACCCGGGTCAGAGTGATGCAAAATCGGGCTACGGTGGCACTTACGTCAAGAGTCAAGCTGCGACTCGAGTTGAAATTTTGGTCGCGGAATATCCCGACTAGAGTGTTACTTTTCTCATACAATGAACCCTTGAGGGAGATCACAATGAATTGGAAGGTATCAGACGCGTGCTTCCTTATATAGTTTGCAATCTTGGCGACGTTTGTATTATCGAGAGCGGCGTCCACTTCGTCCAGTACAAAAAAGGGCGAGGGTTGATAGCTGCCGGGTTATTTGAGCCATGGGCAAAGGTCATTTGAGCTTCTCACGCACCTGTGGATAGCGAAAAGGAGAGCCAGTGCCGCGACCGTCTTTTCACCTCCCGAGAGCTGGTCCATGTCGCGGAACCGCTTCATTGGTGGCATTGCATGGTAATTGATCCCGCTTAAGTAGGGTTCCTGCGTGTACCCGTCAGCTAAGGAGGAGAGTATGGAGCATGATTTCTGTACCTCACTGTCCTCCAAGTTCAGGTAAGCCACTCCACCCATGGGTGCGGCTCTGCCCTTTGTGAGATCTTTGTACACTTGGTCGATACGCTCGGCAATATGCTCAAACGCTTTCTTGAATAGCTCGGTCCTGCGTGGTTACGTGAAGTGGCGACTGGTACCAAATGTCGCATTCCTGACCTTCGTCGTTTGACATCATTGAACCTGTCTCGGGCAGCCTTGGATTCCTTCTTAGCGACATCCGCTTCCTCCTCAGCACCTCGTAGCTTATGTTCAACGTCACCAAGTCGGTCTGTTGCCTTCATATTAGGTGCCATGTGCTCTATCTCTGCTGACAGCTTGATAATCCTTCCATCGAGCTGAGTACCCCACTCGGCATTCTGGAATGCTCATTCAGTACATGTCACGACTCTGCAGGGAATTGTGCATACCGCCAGGTCGTCATCGTCAACACCATCAAAGTCGGCTTCAATGCCATAGTCATGTACTTTCCGCGGTCGTTGAAAGGTCTCTTCATCTTCCTCATCCACATCCATGGCAACTTCGTCGCGAATATTCTAGGGCAGGGTCAATGGATGCTTGCTCGTGGAATGAAGCCGCACCTCCTCCATCGGTACGTTCCTCAGATTGCCATTCTTGAGCGGTAGGTTGATCTCTTCGAGACGACATTTCCTATACAAGCTCGTTCGTTCCATGCCGAGAGCCTCGATTTGGTCATTCTACAAATGCATCAGCCGAACTTCTTCATAACCAACACGAACGTCGAACCTTGCCGGCGATCTCCTTGAATGCCTTGTCATGGGCCCTCTGAACCTTTCCCGCCGTTCGCTTGACGCCCTCAAGATTTTTGTTTGCCTCCTCAAGGAGCTCATGTAGGTGCTGGAGTTCTTCCTGTAGTCGTTCGATCCCCCGCTGCGCTTCACCTACTTCCTCCTGTACGTGCTTCTTTTCTTTCTGGAGGCGTTCAAGGGCGCTCTGGTGACTTTTGGTCGACTGCCGCAAGTTGGTGAGGCGTTCCTCTGTTTGCTGATGGGCACGCTCCTCGAAAGATATTCTATCCAACATTCAGCTGCGTCCAGGGCTCGGTGATGGAATTGCATACTGGTGATTCAACCGCGCAATCTGCATATCGTATCGCAAGCGTGCCTCCATCTCGCCTTGTGAAGCCTTGAGTTGCCTGTCCTCGTACTCGCGGATGTTAGTGACCTTGATCTTTCGGCAGAAATTGGCGAAGGTTCCATCCTCTGCACGGTCGACGATTACTTGCAAGCGAGCAATTTCGTCTGTGATTTGTTGGTGGGAACGTTTTGTCTGCGGGGACGTCAACATCCTTGTAAGTATAGCGGTGAATGCCGAAACACCTCCTGCAGCTCCGGCTTCATTTTGGTCATTTCGGCGTCAATGTGCTTGAGCTCGTCCTTGATGCCTTGCAATTTCAATCGAGCTGCATTCTGTGCAAATGAGTTGGGCGTGATATAAACCAATTCCAAGGCATTGAATCCACTTACTCTATCTTCCTTTGCCACCATTAAAGTAGACTCGAGCCGTGTCATCTCCGCCATCGGCCCTTCATCTGGGCGACCTCTCGGCTTAGTCTTGTTAAGGTCACGCATTTGGGTTAAGAGAGATTCGCGAGTACGATGCAAAGCTTAAAAATGCAATTAGTGGATTTCCCGAATTGGCCGTAACACTCGATTCACCTTGGACCTCCTTCTCTTCCCACTTCTTGCTAGTGTTATGCGAGCTCTTACCGCCAGTGATCAAGCCGCTCTTATGGATGACAGTTCCCTCCAATGTCACAGCTAACACAAGTCAGCGTGTACTTTGCCCCCTAGCGAGAAACGAACACACCCTTGATTTCCTGCCCCTTGTCGTAACACACCCTCCGTGCAATTTCCATGTTGTCACAAACAAGCGCATTCCCGCACGCGTGATGGATGGCCCTTTCCACAGCAGGATCAAACTGAATCACGTCCACAGCCAGCCTTGCACCCCTCTCTATGCTCCGTAGTCGATCATTCAAGGGCTTGACCTTGATGGTATCGAGCGGGATGAACGTCGCCTGGCCAGCCCGTTGTGTTCGCATGTACTACACAACCGTCAGTGTTCTGTTCTCAAGCCTCCCATCTAACCGCTCACTTCTATGCATTCGATTGCGACCTTTTCGGTCTCCACCACAATTGCATCAATGTTCCGCCCCAAAACGACTGACACGGACATCTCGTACTTCCTTGCAGTAGGTGTGCATAGATCGACTACACGGCCTTTGACGCCTGGCAGGATTCTTTGAAGGCTTGCAAGAGTTTCTTTGAATTTGGCGTCCCGCTCGGATTCTTTCTGGTCGACACCCGCTTGAAGGAGTTTCTGGTGGCAGTCTTGGAGTCGTTCGTTGATCTCCGCTTCAAGTTGACTAGGTTGCGTGCAATTGGTGAGCAATAAGGTGGCGCCTGCAAGCAGTTCACGTACGAGATGCGATTACGTTCGGCTTGTTGGTTATCCACCTGCTGCTTCGTGTTGGCCAGGTCGGACTTGAGGCTCGTCACTTTCGCCTCTGCCTGCTCGGCTTATTATTTAAAATAATTGTTGAGGAAAAAGGATCATACCTCCTTCACTGTCTCACTCCAGGTTTCCCATTCCTGTTGTAGAGTCGCCTTCCGCTCCGAGAACTCATCCCATTTCGATTGAAGGTTTCCAAGCGTATAAGATTTAGTCTTTTGCTCGCGGGTGAGCTGCTCAACCTGCTGGCGCTCCGTCACTGCCTCTGTTGTGGCTTGCGACTTCCTAGGTTGGGTGTCAGAAGCTGGAAATGTTTGTAACTCTACACGCACAGGTTTCGGTATTCTTCCAAATGGCCTTCCGAGAGAACCAAGCCTGTTTGTGACGCCTTCCGTTGTGCCTCTAGGAACAAGATCAGCTAGCATGCAAAGAATGCGAACTAAGGACCTGCTCTGTGCCTCGTCTGCAACCTTTTTGATCTCCGCTAAATCTCGTCGATATCGCCCGAGGGTGTCCTGTTGCTTCTTGGTGTCCCGTTGAATAGTTTCGATGATTTTCTCGGTGTTTTGAATCTTCCGTTCATGGTGTTGTACCTGGGTATCAATAGCAACTACGGCGGGTTTCTATACAGAGA
>Ga0307515_10009181_pt1 | contig 19163 bp, 15 predicted proteins | sample 17_EM_MG_FD_194513 | JGI IMG/M metagenome (GOLD analysis project Ga0307515, IMG submission 194513) | Populus trichocarpa ectomycorrhiza microbial communities from riparian zone in the Pacific Northwest, United States - 17_EM | ecosystem: Host-associated > Plants > Roots > Unclassified | place...
TCTTCTAATAATTATTATCAACAATATAAGCAACAACACTTGCTCCATTCAAGTAAACTAAACTTATAGTCTCACACCTGTCATTACAAACAAAACTAAGAGATCAACTTTGCACTGTGCATTGTGACTGTATTTACTCTGTATTCGAGCAATGTTTATCAGGGGAATTTGGACCATTCTTACGAGTTTTTCATGTGTTTCGTGTAAGGAAAATTTAGGATGGAAACAAATATGGAGTTGGCTTAGAGGCGTGAAAACACTATCTTTAAGGTGTTTATTTGTCCCACACAAAGACAACACCTCCAGGATACAACTAAGCCCTCTAAACCTCTAAAAGAATGAGAAGATAAGACCAAGAAAAGAATGTAAGTTTTTTTAATGTATTTATTTTCTGTATAGTAACATGCTTTTATAGACTTGAAACATAACGATGAAACAATATGACTGTTCATCAAACAACATGATTGTTGATGAAACACTATGGTTGTTCATCAAACAATATGATTATTGATGAAACACTATAATTGTTCATCAAACAATATGATTGTTGATGAAATATTATGATTGTTCATCAAACAATATGACTATTCATGAAACAATATAACTGTTCATATTAAGTTCCAAGTTCTAAATGCTATCTTTTCATATTATAAATATCCATATAATAACATTAGGAAGCCAAATAGGAGAGTTTGTCTACCATGACTTAATTTACTACACAATAAAAACCCACACTTAGAAACATTAGGAGGGAGTGTTTCTTTCTAATATAGGATAAACATCTTTTGTTTATTCATTTACAAACTACACCAACACCACATTGTAACCACCATTCTAGCCAATTAATCATCATCAAGCCCTATAATATGATTGCTAAACCATTGACAGAACTCTATACTTATATTATTATGAATATTAAGACCAAGTTCTTGCGAGCACTGCAAGGAGAAAGGACAATTCATATATAAATGTTCTTTTGATTCACCTATCGCATTGCAACGAAAAAAACATCATGGACCTCTATCCCTTTTTGCTACAGCCATGATCTTGTAGGGAGACAATTACGACAAACCCTCCATGCAAATATTTAATCTTTTGAGGTACATAAAGACTCCAAATTCTTCTTCATGCTCCTTGAACAGCTTCACCCAAATCCAGACCACAAATTTCCATTGCCACGCGGTATGCTAATTTAACATTAAACCTCTCATCCTTGCTAAAATGCCAAATTAACTTGTCTCCTACACCTCTAGATGATAATGGAATCCCTTGAATAGCAATAACATCTCTGTTCTGAAAAAGTGAATCAATCATTTGAACATCCCACCTAGAACCATTATCCACCATCAAATCATATACATGCATAGTTTCAAAGCCCTTCACAACTTGTGTCTCAATAAACCTGTTATTATCATCTATCAACCAAGCATCATTCCATATATTCACCATATTACCCATACCAATCCACCATCTACAGCTCCTTTTTATCAATTCTTGAGAGTTATGGATGCTCTACCGAACAAAACTAGGTTTATGTCCCAAGTGAGCATTCAAAAAGTCCCCACTTGGGAAATATCTTGCTTTAAGAATTCTAGCCACTAGGCTATGCAGTTCGGCCATCAATTTCCATCCTAACTTACCAAGAAGAGCCAAGTTGAAGCAATGTATATTTCAAAACCCAAGACCACTATCTTCCTTTCTTCTATATAGTCAATTCCAACTCTGCCAAATTATTCCTTGCGCCATCTCTTTGGTCACTACCCCATCAATATCTATTCATCATCCTTTGTAACTCAGCACATATAGTTGTCAATAATAAAAATACACTCATACTAGAAGTCGCCAAAGCTTGAGCCACCGAATTGATCACCATTGCTTTACCTGCTTTTGATAACAAACATCCTCTCTATCCATGAATTCTCTTCCACAAACGATCCCTCAAGTAGGAAAAAATTGAATGTTTATTACGTCCAATTTGTGATGGTAACCCCAAGTACTTTCCATGGTTTAGAGGTGAAAAGACCTGAAGAATAACTGAGATATGTTGTTGGCAGTCCACTTTGACATTGCTACTGTAGAAAACTCTCAATTTCTGAAAATTAACTGATTTTCCCAAAGCCAACTCATATTGATGCAACAGGTCCTTAACAACATAACCCTCTTGCGCATTAGCTCTAAAGAAAAAGAAACTATCATCAGTAAAAAGAAGATGAGAAACCGCAGGTGCAACTCGATGTACCTCTCATTCCTCAGCCTTGCTAAACAAAGTAGACAGACCCTGACTACACAGAATAAAAAGTTATGGAGATAGAGGGTCCCCTGTCTCAACCTTGTACGTGGCTTATATTGCGACATGTGCGGTGTCGAACAACTACGAGTATGCCTTATAAGTACGTTATAAATAATAACTGGATTTAATAGTAAAATTATAATTACCTAGACTTTTTAACTAATATTATATTCATTAAAAAATTTATATTTTGTGAAAATTTAGGTAAGAAATTAGTTATATAAAGAAAAGACACATTACCCCAGTACACCCTGCCTAAAATAAATTGTATTATTATTTGATTGTTTTTCTAGGTCATGTTTTTATCCATTAGTCTTATCTAAGGTTTAAGGTGGATCTCCCTTAATGAGAAAGTCTCTAACTTATTGGGTTAAATTTTAATCATTATAAAGGCCAGACTTATTTATTTCTTGGATATAGCTAAGTCATAGCATTCTGAATAATAAAATAATTGTTATGAGTTTTTTTTTTGTATTTAAAAAAAAAATTATAAAAATATGATTTTTATTTTTAAGAAAATATGCATAAAAAACCTTTAGGATTTGGCTGTATACACAGATACAAAATATTTTTCTGTTTTTTTAAAGAGGAAATTAATGTAAAATTTTTTGAATTTTCATTTTTTTTCTTAAGAAAAGATTTGGAGAAAAACATGTATTTTAGTATAGGATCTGAATCTTACAATGTAAATATACAGCTCAATATTATGTAAAATTGTTAGAAAAACATGTGAAAAAATCACAAATATTTTGAAATGACTTGAATTTTTTTTATATTTTAGATATTTTGATATTATATATTATTATTATTATTATATAGGTTGGGGCGAACAAGGTGGGTTAGGTTGGGCCGACAGGCGACCTAACAGACCTGACCTCATTCTCTCTCTCTCTCTCTCTCTCTCTCTCTTAAATGGGTTAGACTTGGCCTAACCATTTGGGCTGGCCTGAAATGGGTTCAACCCATCTTTACTTATATTGCCATTCGCATGCAGCATGAATTCTACATGCAAATGGCTTTGGAGGGAGGTTTCAAGAAGAATAAAAAGAGGGAGGCCTACCTGGCTAGAGTCGAGAAGTTGTTGGTGGTGTTCCTGGTGGTGCTGGGAAGTCCAGCGTGTAGCTGGTGGCGACAACGACAACGAAAAGAGTGGAAGAAAACCGGATGGGAGAACAGAAATAAAAAATTGAGGAGAAGGCTATTTTTATTTTAACTTTGGCTTTTGATATCTTCATGCTTAATGTTTGGAATTCACCCCTATTTATAGGGGGACGCGGAGGGGCATTTTGTCTTTTTAGGAGATAAATCTTGGCTCTTGATTCAAATCAGAATGATCTCAACTGTTGATTCAAAGTTGTTATCATGGCCTGAAAAGTTGGTAGCTAAAAATTGTTTGAGCTGTCCACTTTGAGGTGGTGTCGCAACCGCTGTGGTATTAATCAACCAAAATAAACCATACTGGGGTGTAGTCAAATATTAGATCATTATAGTGATGTATGTTTTGTCAAATTTGGTGAAGAGACGAAGCATTAAATGCTCTTGAAAAGAAGCTAACCAAACAGCTTTTTCGGGCAAAATAAGAAGAAGATGATGAATAGGAACCACACGACATGCTGTCTGGTTCCCCCTTTTTTTTTTTTGTTCAAAACGACGTCATTTTAGAATTTTTAGGGTTTTAATTTAGGGGTTTAGCTAAAGTTCAATTTGGTCCTTTGACTTTTAATTTCTTTCAATTGCACCCCTAATTGACCATAAACTTTCAATTTTATGCAGTTTCGCCCTTGTCAAACTTCAATGCTAGCCCTGGATTTCAGCGCCCTTTTCACTTTGATTCTTGGTTTTGAATTTATGCAAATTGACCCTCAATTGATCCTTAAACTTTCAAATCTCTTTATTTTCCCCATTGATTTCAATTAATGGGGCCCCAGAGTTCAACGTTTTTTTCAAAATAGTCAGTGACTGCGAATTTCTTCAATTTAACCCTTGATTTAAACTAATTGACTTTGTAAAAATTAAATTTGGTCATTTAAAATCTCAATCTTCTAAATTAAGCCTAATTTTATTTTTTCACCAGTTGAGTCCTTAATAAAATTAATTTAACCCATTTAAAGTATAATTAAGTTCTTGCGCCTAATTAAATTCTTTAATTAGATCCAAATTTTAAATTCTTAATTTGACCTATGATTAAATCAAATTGGTCTGTGAAAAATCTAATTATGTCCCCGGGCTTAATTTTTATGCAGATTCATCCAAAAATCATTTAATTTAACCTTGAGTACATATTGTCTCTCCAGTTTTGGTACAAAGACGTACGATTAGGCTCCTAATTTATCTTACCCTTTAAAAATCTAATTACATTATTTGACTTAATTTTTACGCAAATTCATCCAAAAAATATTTAATTTGACATTGAATTTAAATTGTATCTCCAGTTTTGACACAAAAGGGTACGATAAGGCTTCTAATTTATTCAAAATTTCAGCTTGAATTTTATGTATATTTGGAATCCTTTCCAATCTGATTTTGCCCAAACATCAATTATCTTGCTATTATTATTTATTTCTAATTTTTTTATAGGGAAAGAAAAGAACAAGTAAACTTTAGAGAATAACTCCAAAATAAATTGCGACAGCATAAGCTTAATCGGACCAACTTCACTACCATTGAAGCAAACAGTGGAAGAAACATTTGTTACACCATAACATAATATAATCCACCCATGCCTCTGCAAATCCTAACCTTAACAGAACAGCTTGCAAATAATTCCAGCGTATCCGATCAAACGCTTTGCTGATATTTATCTTCAAAGCTGTATTCCCGCTAGTATGACTCTTCATGAAGTGAATTGTCTCGAACGCAATCACAACATTGTCTGTAATTACTCTTCCTGGAACAAAGGCAGCTTGACATCATCCCTTTCAGCCGGTTTGATAACACCTTAGCAATCAACCTATACAATACAATACATTACATAAAGAAATCGGCCTAAGCTCTTGCATAGCTTGTGGACTTTCACACTTTGGTATAAGCACTACCAACGTGTCAGTTAATGTAGGAGGAAATTCCTTCTTCTCCAACCAGCTACGACAAGCCTTACACACCTCTGGACCAATCAGTGACCAGAAACACCGATAGAATTTAGGATTCAACCCATCTGGACCCGGAGATTTATCAGGTGCCATTTGGAAAATTGCAATCCTAAATTCCTCATCTTTGAAGGGTGCTCTCATTCATCTGCGCAGTAACACATGGCTGAACACAACTCAGCATAGCAGCATCCTATTGAGGCATTTCATCAAACAAGTTCGTGAAATAATCCTTGGCCACACCTTGCAGCCCTTCCGTATCCTCAACAACTGTACCTGCACCATCCACAAGCGCGGAAATCACGTTTCTTCTTCTCCTAGCTGTTGCCACCGAGTGAAAGTATTTAGTATTCAAACCCCCTTCTGTCAACCAATATATTTTAGCCCTCTGCCTCCAAAAGTCCTCTTCCTGAGCTAACAGCCTAGCCAACCTGTCTGTGCAATTTTTAAACTCAATCGCAGAATGCTCATCATCCAAATGTCGAAGAACATCAAGCTTATTATGGCAGTCACGAATCTCCACTTTAAAATTTCTTCCCAAACTCCTCCCCCACTGTGATACTCTACCAGTACAGATACAAAACTCATCCAGCAGCCCCATTCCTCTAAACCATCCCATGAGCTGGTCATGACTTGATACAACTCGAGTTCTCTAACCCACGAATTATCAAATTTGAATCTGATATGTTTCAGGTGAAACGGATGCTTCCTAGTCACCAACAACAGTGGACTATGATCTGATGATGAGCACGTCAGAATGTGTAATTCAGCCCTATCAAAATAATCAAACCAAGAATCCGAACACATAGCCCGATCAATTCGTTCCTGGATCCATTCAGCAGTACCTCGTCCCCGCTCCCACGTAAATGGATAGCCAATCAACGGCATGTCTGTCAGTTTGCAATCCTCCACCGCCTCTCGAAAGCCTTGAAACGAAGAATTTGGATGAAGAACACGACCCCTCTTTTCTTCCGCACACAACATATCATTATAATCCCCCATACAAACCCAAGGAAGGGCTGATTGTCTACTGAGAGCCCTAAGCAAGTTCCAAGATTCCATTTTCCTATTTCGGTCTGGAAGGCCATAATAGCCTGTGAATCTCCATATAAAATTATTTGCTTCCACCACCAACAAGTCTATATGATTATTCGAATAACCCAGCAAAGAAACCGAAGCAGAGGACCTCCACAAGACAGCTAACCCACCACCTCTCCCCAACCTATCTACCGCAAAGAACCCTTCATAATTAATCTCAACTTTTAGTTGTTAAATTCTACTAGCAACTACTAATGTTTCACAAAGAAAAATAACATCTGGCTTTTTTTAGAACACAAGCTCCTTGAGAGCACGAACTGCACGAGGGTTGCCAAGCCCTTGACATTTCAACTTAAAAAACTCATTGATCATGGCAGGCCTGCTTAACAGGCTCTGCTAATAACATGGGTACACGATCTGGGCTGCTAATCTTATTTGCGGAGAAAGATGGCACAACCTGAGACTCATAACCTTCTAAATTAGAGGTGATTATTTTTTATTTGGTTTGATTTTTATCTATAAAAAACAACCAAATCAATTTTATTTTTTTTCACACTCCTATTCCAAACACATGTCTTCAGCTCCACTTTCTTGTAGGCCCACGTCTCTTTTTCCTATCATCACTTAGTTGAAGGCCCAACTCTTCTACATCATCTTGCATACCGTTGTTTCCCAAGCCCAGCCCGTCATTTCCATAACGTAAGAGCTCATTTGTTGGTGCTTCAGATGTCCCGACGTTAATTGCCCTAGTTGCCGTTACAGATTGAGCTTTTGTAACCATTCTTCCTTGATCATAAACCACATGGGACTGCAGATTAATTGAATGAGGCGTTACCGACATGAACCCAGCCCTTCCACTGCCCCCACGCAACCTCCGGCCACCATCCTCACCCGTGACTCATCTCGGAGCAGCTCGCAACCATGACCCCCATTCTTTCAGCACATCCTCTTCATGTAATTGAAATAATTTGTCACAAAACCGATCCGAGTGGCCAAGCAATCCACATATAAAACAGAATGTCGGCAATATCTCATATTTAAACTTAACAATGGACCAAGAATTCTAACTCATGCGAACCTTCTACCATCTCTTTAAAGGTTGCCTGATAATCCTCCAAATTCCAGAACTATTCTTCGCATCAGAGTCCACAAAGGTTCCAATGCAATTCCCCAGCTGCTTGCCAATCCCAGCCGAGATATAACCCACTGGTAGATCATGCACTCAATCCAAAACTCGATGTTGTGGATATAAATTTGGCCTGGGGCCTCTCCTTCCTTCAAGCGGTGCGGTAACAGAAGATGATTATCAAACGTCCAAAGTGTCCCCTCCATTTTCAAGGTTGATTATACCACATTTTGTTTTCTCATTTGTTCTCTTCTTTTTGACCGTTTGCTTCTTTTTAAGTGCAACTCTACCTTCTTTTTTTAATACACACACACATATATAATCTACCTTCTTTCCCTTTTTAATCCTGCTTTCTTTAGGGCTTAAAAAAATAAAAATAAAAGGAAAAACATCAAATACACCCTAGCTCGGCTATCGGGGCAGTTCACTTTTACCCTCAAATAATTTTTCCTATTAATTTTGTCTCCAAACAATTGAGATTTTTCAATTTTCTTTTGCTAGAAATCCATAATAATAATAAAAATATTAAATTTTCTACAAATATATTTTTTATTAAAAAATTGGTACATTTTGAATGTTATCTATGATTAAATATGAATAGAAAGACTTGTTGAGAATTTTTAAAAGTCGACAGAAAAAATTAATATATAAACTTGTTTGGTTTTAGATTTTAGATTAGCAATGAATAATTAATAAAAATATCAGGTTAAATGTTATTAGCTTTCACAAGATTTTTTGGTTAATGCTACAGAGAAAAAAATTCATACGGAGAATTCACTAATTAGATGAACTCCTGCCTGTTTTTTTTTTCTTCATAAAATGTACCCCGTGCCGTGTGGTTGTATGGCTTTGTTCATTCTCCACCATACATTCCCTTTGTGATTCCATACCTAACTTCGTCTTTGGTCTGCCTTTCTTTCTTCTCTTCCCTTTTTCTTTTATCTTAAATAACTCGATGCTTTGAAATTTCGCTCTTTAATTGACTATATATAAAAGAAAATAACGTGAGGCTGCCTAAAATACTCCATTGCGACACCAACGCAGCAAGCCCTTTTCCGTTGCCACTAATCTGTGCACATGAAACGAAGGAATTCTATCATTTTTTCAGGAGACAATTTACGAATCAATAACAATTTATTAAGCATCTTGTGCATATGGTGACAAACCAAGCCCAGGCCGTGCACCTGCTGTACATCCACAAACACAGCAATTATTGTTCAGCTGTCGTTGCGAAGAGAACCGCTATGCTAAACAAAAAATAGCAATATTTGGTTGGCACTGTTAGCCTCTTCCCTGTAATTTATTTTATAAATATTTTTTTCTACAATTAAATAATTTATCATTAACTATCCTAGCACGAGGACAGACAGAGCGAGGAGGATAACACGCATCAAGATTAGAGAACAATTTACGATACTTTCTTTTCCTTTTCCTTTCATGCTTACCCCAAGTAATCTTGATTCTTTGAAAGATGCCCTCCACCATTGCAAGGTCGACATAGCACCATACATAAATAACAGATAGCTCCACAGGTGATGATTTGTCACATATGCACACATAGATCCCTCAATAGATATTATCTCATTGAAATCACTTTGTGGATTTTGTCTTTTTCAAAAATTTAAAACACTTAATGAAAAGACATGTTTTTTATGCTTATAAACAATAAAAATCCTCATCTTATAGCCAATATGGGATTGGTGGTATCATTATAACCCTCCAAACGAAAGTTTTAGATAGTCGCACATAACTGACGTTTCCACAAACAACACCAATAATAATGTGTCAACACCTGCACATAATAGACTATTCAAAAGGTCTCACTAGAACCACATGGTAAGTTTTGTACTTGTAAACAACTAAGGATCTCATCTCATAGCTAATATAAGATTGACAACTCATCATATGACATTGTTTATAAAAACATCAATCATGAGCGACTATCCAAACCCTCGTCTAAAGATTATGATAATGTATACCCACACCCGTACATGGTGCCCTCCAAGAAATGTTGTCTCACTAGAACCACATAGTGAGTTGTGTTTATAAACGACTAAAGCCCTCATCTCATAGCCAATATGAGATTGATGTCATCATCATATAACGTTGTCTATGAGAACATCAGTCATGTACGACTACCCAAACCCCCTGTATAGGGGCTATGATAATGTGTGTCCATACTTACACATAGTAGGCCTTCTAAAAGGTATTATCCCACTAGAACCACATAGTGGGTTTTGTATTTATAAGCGACTAGACCCTCATTTCATAGCCAATATGAAATTAGTGGCATCATCATATGACACTGTCTATGATAACATAAGTCATGTATGACTACCCAAATCCCTTGTTTAGAGGTTATAATGATATCATCAATCCCATATCAACTAGAAAACAAGAGTTTTAGTCGCTTATAAACATAAAAAAACCCCTCTCTCCTCAATAAATGTCTTTTAAAATGACAAAACTTACTATATGGTTCCAGTAGAACAATACCTCTTAGAAGGCTACAATATACGGGTGTTGGCTTATCAAGAGGCAAACAATATCAATCCTGTTTGCTTTATCCACTAAACTAGCAACAATACATTAATCACCAAGAAGCAAATACAAAGTGAAAACCTGAACATGAATGTACATCTGTTAAACCATATAACATTCAAAGACATAAAAACTACAGAACAATAAAGCACAGGCCAGTCATCTAGACAAAACATAAAGAAACACCATTTTCTACAACCACTTCTCATTTCCTCGTAATGTATTAATATTTCCATACGCACATAAATACATAAATCACACTATGCCCACCAAAGTGGAGGAGAATTGGGCTTTTCCATGAATACTAAACAAATGAAAATTCAAACCTTTCCCTGATAGATACACAACATCGGTATAGAAGCTTCTCACACAAGAGATCATCATTTTCCGCCCTCAGCTACTGCCTGTAGAAGAATGTCTCTGTGCACCAGGAGGTGCCGTTGGCCTTGGGAAGTTGTGGTTAAACTGAGCACCATCAAAATGCGGAGCTTCCACATAGGGGCTCTAAGATGTCCAATATTTCCATGAGCACCACAGAAAAGGAAAGGAGAGAGAAATCAGTAACATGAACAAGAAACAGTGAGAACTATATTAGATGAACAAGGGTGCTTTTCTCAATTCCCCACCCTTCTCTTCCATTTTCTACTATGTAAATATGTCAGGGACTGTTCTGACATTCGTTGGAGATACATTGAACATAAAAGTCCATCACATTAATTATTCTCAGTTTTCACACTTCGGTTCGGCAATAGTAACCTTAAATATACCACATTAACACCTGATCACTGTCAGATGACTGTGTAGGTGGACGGGTTTGTTGTGTGCATGTGTGTCTCTGTAAAGTGAAAATTGCTATGCCTGTTTAATATTTTTCTATTTAGTTCTTTTTTCAAGTCAAAGGTCATCACATTGCTCACTGAAAGTCATGCCAAATAAGCTCTCCAAATATTGTCAGAAGAGCACAACCTAACACAGAGCTTAGCCTCTCCAAGCCCCACCACCCCATCTCTGTGAAGGGAATCAGGCTAAAAGAAAAGTCAGAATGGTCTCTGTCAGCTTAACTTCCTTGTACCACCTTCATACAAATTAGCTCCTTGCAACATACACTTTCACATCTGTAGCAGCATTGTTTATGCTCAGAGTTTTCCCACAACTTGTTTGGTGCTATCTATCCAGTTTCCAACAGGCAGACATCTGCCAACCTAGTTTGTTCTTAGTAGCACCATTAATTATAGAAAAAATTCTCCCCTTGGTTTTTCTCGGTGGTTTTTCTTCCTCTGCATACAAGCAGAAACACACAACATAAAGAAAGCCAGCTGTATCTTCACTTTACTTCAAAACTTCTGCACCAACCAAAAGGGGCAGAAATATGAAAATGTTGACACATGAAAGTACCCTGCCTACTCAATCATGCCCTACACCAGATTCTGTAACCTTGCCTAAGTTTTCCAGAACTGTCTCACAAATTGATAGTTGAAATGTGATAAAACCACATTGGCCATGAATCACACCTATCAAATACTGAAATGTTGAAATGCCTTGAAGCCCGAAAAAGAATGAGATACAGAAGTATGTGTGCGAACAGCTGGAGATGAGAAGTACCTGTGATGCCAACGTGCTATAAGATGCCTCTTCAGGACTTTTAGATTTTGGTGACGTATTAGGAGAAAAAGCATCAGAACTTGGTTCTCTTCCATTCAGTTGATGCAGAGAACCACCTAGCACAGTTTCACCCTCACCTCCATTGGCCAATTTTACCCTCTATATTCACAAAATTCTTTCAAGTTTCAGACGCTTGAGGAATTAACTATTTTTATATGAGAAAGTGCAAAAACCATGGGTGAAAGTAATACCTGGAAGATTGTACCAAGAGTTTTCAAACCCTTGGCCCGTGCACGAAGCTCTTCTTTCTTGACACTGTTGTCTTGAAGAACCTAGTATAAACCATTAATAGATTACCACCAAATAAATTGAACCCATAATCTAACTCAGTTTTAGCCAACAACCATTAATATCTATGGACTAGCAAAACAACCATCTGACAAACACGGGAAAGAGTGGCCTCAATATCAGCTACATTAAGCTTCCACAGGGAATCGGTCATCAACTTCTTGTGGGATAGGATGTATGCTTCAAGCTCTTCTTCTGTATAATTCCCTTCCGCACTGAGCTGCTTTTTCATTTCCTCTTGTAACTGGATCAGGGCAATGGCACCTGGTAACAGCAGCCACAAAAGAAGCAAAAAGGGAAAAAGCCCAAACTTAGACTTCCCATGCAGAAAACTGTTGTGCAACAAAGAGTTGAACTTTTTTTATTAACATAAAATACATTGAGCTATTTAACGCTATATACAGAAAATATGCACAAACACACACACAAGTGTGTATGAAAAGAGATCAGACACATGCCCAACACACTGGAAATATATCAGAATTTGATACAGGTTTTGACACCTATAAACTACCCCTGAATAACAGTCAAAAGCCTGTATGGTTTGACCAAAATGCAGATCAAACATGTAACCACCATACATGGTTATGATCAAAGCTACAAGTGTCCACCAACCTGTTGCTGCAGTTACTTGGGATTTAATGAAGTGGCCTTTGTTTCTAAACCACTCAGCAATGAATGGCACACCCAGATATATCACTTTTTTCCCAAGCTCTTTTGCTGCTTGTCTTGCATAAATGTAACCAATTGTGTTCAACATATCAACACCATAAGCTGTAAAACACAGAGAACAAAAACTTTTAAAAAAGTGTCACGCATCATGTCGAAACACAAAAGATGAGAAGTATTGCAAAGGGCCGTGGTTAAAGTTCAGTTTCACCAGTCATTGACCAAACTGTCTCTGGTAGTATGAAAAAGAAAAAGAAAAAGAAAAAAAAAGAGGGATTTTTTTCAGTTTCCTAGGATGAATTAAATAGACAGCATTAATTTTATAAGAATTAAGTGCTGTTTACAAAAATTTTGTGTCCTAAAATGTTGTGTCTTATTATCTTCATAAGATGCTTGCGGTGCTTTCGTTTGTGCTTCATTGTTCTTCAATCAAGGGTCATGAATCATGCTCCTGATGATTTCTATTCTCCTTTTAGTAAATTCCTTTAGTCCATAAGCAGACTCGCAAAACGACTATTCAAATTTCAAACATGCCACTTCTTTCCCTCAAAAGATTGAAGCCTGGCAAACTAAATCCACTTGCTTCTCTCTGCCACACAGTAACCCAACTTTAGTCAAGTGGTTAGATTTTAAGTAATGAATGGGTTTCTTTCTTTATTTTAATTTTTCCAGTTGGATAAAGTTCCATACTGATGTAGATAAAACAACAATTTTACTGTTACTGAAAAATGTCAGCTTCGAAACTTTCAAGCAGACCTAATTTTTAGCCTATAAGCTTCAACTGCAATTAAAACATAAGTAATGTCCAAAATATTGAATCTTTTCTCTTGGCAATCACCAAAATCCTCACCTTTTCAACTGTACCTACCGCATAAGCATCAAGAAATAATTATGTAATTATCATAATTTTCATCCCTTTTGGAACAACCACACATTCCTCATACAATCAGCATCTTAATCAATTAAACATCATTTTTTTACAATTATATCAGCTAGCAATTCATGCAATGGACATCATTGAGTTCAAAAGCCATAAACCATCACATGAAAAAAATGAAACTCATCATGAGAGTGAAAATCTCTCCCATTTAAAATGGAAATAGTGCATTGGCTGTTTCATGTGTAGATCCTATATTTAGAAAAGCACTTTAGAGTTTAGTTCTCCCTAAAGCTCAATTTAAAGCAAAAGAGATGGCCAATTCAGCTTTAAATAAAACCAGGCAGACACAGAGAACTTATTGTATTGTACTCTTTTCTTCATTTATTTTTTTTGTAATTCCTTATACTTTAAACAATCATTTCCAGAAAATGAAAATTAACCTGCATTTGAGAGCCTAGCTACTTCAGCCTCAGCATGATTAATGAACTCCTCTTTGTTGCCTTGTACATATTGATTAAGTCGATCTTTTAGTATTTCTGCAAGTTTTTCTTCCCTCTCCCTCTGAACAACCTGTTGAAAAATAAAATTGAAAAGTGCAACCCTTCATAACACAAATTCATCAGCAAATATTCAAGTAATAAAACAGAGCACATCTTCAATGCTCAGTCCAACTCAACCAAGCCCGGGCATAAATGCATGAAAACAAACTCTTACAGATAAAGTTTAGAGAAAGTGCTACATCTGAGGTTTTATGTTCTATATGAAAATTAATGACATATATTATACTTAGATTGTGTTCTATATGAAAAGTTTGGTGGAGGAATGTTAAGGGAGTAAGATTTAAAGAACAAGTGTTAAAGGTGTAAAAATATGTTAAGAGGTGAAGTGTTAAGGACGTTAGGTAGTAGTTGAAAAAAATAAGGGTAAAAGTGAGTCCCAATATAAATCAAATCAAAATTAAAATTAAGTGAAATTATAAAAAATTAAATAATAGTAAAATGAGAAGTGTAAAAGAAAAATGAATAAATTAATATTAGATTAAAAAAAGGGACCCCTCCCCCCCCCCCCTAAAATTCTTTTGCTCCTCCCCTTGGAAGGTTAACATCTAACCCTTTTTAGGGTTAAATGTTACCCTCCTTGAAAATTCTCTCCCCCAAAGGTTAACATGTATAGGGGGTTAAGAATTACCCTTGCAATCCCCCCTTACCCCCATACCAAATATATCCTCAAGTATAAAATGACTTCTTTATTGTATAATTGCCAAACAGAGGGAGCATCTGCACTCTGACTTGGTTTGAGACATGATAGTTGCAGCAGAGGTTCTAACACTCTGCCCAAAAGCCCTCAGTTCTGACAGTAGTATCAGCAAAGAGGAGTAGAAAAAATTCCCAGCAGATCACAGGGTTGCAAACTCACTTTCCCATACTCTTTTTGTTGTATTATTTATCTTCTTTTCACTGTTTAACTCCTCAGCAGTAACAAGACTCGTTTTTAAAGCAATAAGACACAAAAGAATCAGCACACACACACACAAAAATAATGAAAAGAAGAGAAGTTCTAATGAAATGCCAAGGGTTCAGTTGATAATAAATAATGGTATACTATTGGATCTTACTCTCATTTTCTCTTGCAACTTTTTAGTATCCAATTGTTCCCCCTCTGTGAAAATGTCTAGTGAAGCCATTGATGCCATAGCAAGTTGTCCTATGTAGACCTCAAAAAGCTCACTGCCGAAAAGCATCGCAAAAATTGCTGCAGGTTCAATGATTGCTTCGCTGCAGAGAATGAAGATGTAAACAAATGTAAGAAGAAAAAAGATAAGAGAATTTTTTTTTCAAGCTCTATCTTATTTGACTATTCTATTTGAAACGCCTTGTGATCTTCCACTAATACTGCACTTCAATATTACATAGAAATCTATGTGGAGCCAGACAATCCATCAGCCTTGAAATTCATTTATCCACAGATTAAGAATAGAAACTAACGTTGAGATTCCAGATTTTCCATTAGCATCGTAAGCTTGCCGCTGGGCAGGATCGCTTAATACTTGGTATGCCTCTCCCAACACCTGAATCCGAAAGAAAGAAATCTCAATAAGAGATGCCAATGCTTTCAATACCCAAATACCCATTGCTGTTCCTGCCGATCCTTGAATGCCTGTTAACCATTAGTCTAACCCAAGAATGAAAACATAGAATTTAATATAACAAGTATATTCAGATTTGATACCTGGAAACTTGTTCGAGTTTTAAGAGTCAGGAAATTAGATTTTTTTTAACCAACAGTCATTTGCCATGTGGCAACTAACCGTAACTTGATCCTAAAATATGACGAACAATTTAGGCTATGTGATGCAGTTCCAGAAAAATTCAAGAAACTTAAAGATGGAATCTCTTCAACCTTAAGGGAAAATTTGGTAACTTGGGATCCACAAAAACGCTTAGTGGTTAACAATGAGAGTTGTTTTGGGGGTTTATTTAATTTTGGATAATTAGCCTATAACCAGAACAGATTGGGGGTGGCGGAGAGTAATACTACTTTTACAATTAAGTCTTCCCTCCTAACCAGCAAGGTAGGTGCATCGTCTCCTTTTCCCTCATATGCATCTGAAAAAAGGAGGCTGTAACTATACCCCTTTACTCCTCTTCCTCTCGGTCTTTACTTACTTTCTTCCCTTCCTTCTCTGCTCATTTAGATCTAATGTTCACACTTAATACTACCACTTTCTAAATGATTCATCTTGTACTATCAGTTAATGCCAACAATAATCCTAGGCGGCAAGTAACAAAGGGTGATTCTGAATAAATAAGCTCGAAAGAGTGTAATGGGAAGGGGAAAATAATGAACATTTCCAACCCTTAAATATCTCGTGTGGATTTCATGGGAAGAGTGTAAAAGGCAATCCTAAATGACTCTCCTGTATAAAGAAGAACATGCCAGAGAGACTAAATGGAAAGCTCATGAACCACTTCAAGACATATCCATCTGATTTGAGAGTATAAAATCTTTTCCGAACAGTACTACTAGCAAGGAAGCATGCAAATACGACTGTGATTGTTAATGATGACTTACTGTTGAGAAAACGAAGTTAGAAACACCAAATAAAAAAAGAGGTATCAGTATTTCTATTTCAGAAAGGGAAAGGCTTGCCTGAAAATTCAGCGCAGCAAGGGGATCATTAGGGTTTTTATCAGGATGGACCTGCCGTGCCTGCGGAGGAAAATTAAACAAAAAAAAGAGGAAATGACTCTTAGTGAAGATTATAGCAGCTCTAGTCTACACTAGAATAATAGAATTGAATGGAATAGAGAAGTAAGCAATCAAAACATTCTATGGGTTTATTTAAAAAGAAGAAGAAGCGTCATTATCATCGTAACGGATCCAGCCAGTTGAAATGAATGGATAAATGATGATGGATGGCGAGAAAACGAGATCTATCCGTTTCTACTGAGAAAGAAAGCAAGAGTAGTGAAGTAATTTCTTGAAATTGAAATTTGGCAATTACCTTGATGTAATAAGCTTTCTTGATCTCAGCCTCGGTGGCTGTGGGACTGACTCCAAGCACGTCGTAGTATTCTGTTTCCTTTACCATCTTGTAATTTCTTCTCTTTCAATCCAGATCCCTTCTCTTCCCTTCCCTGTCAATCAAAGATTACTTACTAACTAGTTGTACTTTGTACTTTTTAATTTTACAATCTAAACTCTTGATAAATAAAAATTCTGTAGACTTTGCAGCGTGTTAAGCAGAGATGATTACAGTGCAGAGAAGATGGATAGGTTCTCTCCGCCCCGCTCCGCTCGTTCGTTGTAATTTGAGCAGGCAGTGAAAAAAGAGAGTCGCGTAGGACGATGCTGCTGCTGGTGATGTGGCGTTGCTTTTGGCGTTGACTACTGACTTCGGCTTTGTACCTTCTCCTCTTTTGCCAACTTCCCTGCAACTTCCGCTTGTACTTTCTACTATTTCAAGTTTTCAGCTTGAAACTTTTAAATTTAGATGAATTAATTTATTATTTAAACAATTTCCCATGCAATTTCGCTTAATTAAAATTAGACAAGGGCAATGATAAATAATAATAATAATAATAATAACAAATGGATGCAGATCGTTCACCCAACCATCCCAGATGAACATTGTTTTTATTTACTTGAAATAATTTTGATGACTACAAATAATATATTTATTAAAAATATATATAGAGCATGAGAAAAACATTGCAGCACTGTTTGTTTTTGTATTTTAAAAGCTTTTTAAAAAAAAATTAAATTTTTTTTATTTTTTTATTAACTTTAAATTAATATGTTTTTAGTGCTTTCAAATCATTTTGATGTGCTGATATTAAAAATGATTTTTAAAAAATAAAAAAAATCATTGATATGTATTTTGGCACGAAAAGTTATTTGAAAAGTAACCGCAACCACCAATCGAGTAAAGACAATTTTGCTTTTCATAAAATCAAACAATAAGACAGATCAAGGGTAAATTACAAGATTTATTTAAGTTTTTTGTGACAAAAAATCAGATAATTGATAATTGGTCTCTAAGAGTTTTTTTTTTTGTGATTTCACTGTTTTTTGAATTTTCTATAACAACCTTAGTTTCAAGATTTTTTCAAGTTTTTTTTTTGTTATAATAAATTGTCTGAGAGGTAAATTATTTTTTTAAAATAATTAAAAAATATTAAAAAACACATATTAGGCGTTGAGGGGGTCGCGACTTTCTAGCGGCGCGTGCGCCGTCATACAATAGATAAGAAATTGCTTTTATTGTATCATTCGATTATTCATAGCGTTCTTTTTCCTCACTAGGCGGCGCATGTTAGGTTTTGGTGAACAAATTATCGCCGGATCTTTTTTCTCTCTCTTTTATCTCTCTTCCCTCGAGATTTGAGCCTAACATTTAAAATTTTAGAGTGGACCCCTATATTTGAGTATCAGTCTTTTTTTTTCTTTAATTTTTGTCCTTGGTCATTTTGTAAGTTTTATTTTTATTTTTTTTCAATTGCATCATTCAATTTATGTTGTTGTTTTTATTTGGTCCTGATTCTTTTTTTTTCGCATCTTTTGTAAACTTTCAATTATTTTCAATTTCATTATTTAATAAAAAAATTATTATTTTGCTTTTTTATATTTGACTCATTCTCTTGGTGGTTTCTTTTTTTAATTCTTTTGTGAAAATAATTCTTCTTTTCAATTTAGCGCCTCAATCCAAAATTATTCATCCTCTATTTCTTTTTAAATGGTCCCCGTCCTTTTAATTGTTATTTTTTTTAATTATTTTTTTAATTACTATTTTTTTTAATTTCATCATTTGATATTTGATTTATAAAAATTTAGGTTTCATGTTTTTTTTAGGTTTGGTGCTTCCAATTAAATGGCTCAAATCATGAGTTCATATCATTTTTTCTACTTATTTTATTTTTCGATCTCATTACACAATGTTAATTTTTTAGAATAAGCTTCATGGTTTTCTTTGTTTTTTTTTTCTATAGAGTTATCTTGATCTCATAACTTGAACCATGAGTTTAATGGGTTGATAAAAGTGGGCTCGCACTTTTTTTTTTGCTTTTAATTATTGTTTTTTAT
>Ga0307515_10009182_pt1 | contig 19162 bp, 17 predicted proteins | sample 17_EM_MG_FD_194513 | JGI IMG/M metagenome (GOLD analysis project Ga0307515, IMG submission 194513) | Populus trichocarpa ectomycorrhiza microbial communities from riparian zone in the Pacific Northwest, United States - 17_EM | ecosystem: Host-associated > Plants > Roots > Unclassified | place...
TATCATAATTTACAAACATGCTGTCCACTAAAAATAGTAACAACTTGGTAAATGTTACTCCAGCTATCCAGATAGAAATGAGTCATTGAGAGCTAATACTACAGTCATTCATTCAATTTGAACGTGAATACTAGTATCAGTGGCGAATGCCAAGTCAATTTTAGTATCATATTGTTTCAATATACTGTCCAGTAAAAATACTAACTTGTTGGTAAATGTTACTCCACCTATCCAAGTACAATCATGTTGTTGAGAACTGATACTTCAGTTGTTCATTTGATTTGAGTGTGAATAATATTATCTGTTGATAATAATGATTTGAACCTTCTCGTAATGAGCATCTGAAATGATCTGTATTGTCATTCGACTCTAACGCAAGAATGTAGCTAACTAATAGAACTGTTGCGGCTAGCAAGCAACGAAGCAAGTAAGGTACCTTACCGTCTCATCACCAGTTGCACTGTTTTGTATTTTCCTGCATTCTCCTTCTCAAAATTAACAACCACACAACCTATACTGCTATCCTTAGTCGGAGATTTTGTTAGTCACTTGACTTCAGGCATATCCTTAGAGTCCTGAATTTAGTATTTCTGCCCGATGTGGAATTATTGACAGAGAGTACCAGGCTGTGAGTGGAACCATCCATGCTGGCAAGCTATTCTTTTGGGTGGGGTACCACGTTGCCATATTACCTGTCGCATTTTTTGTATTTTCTTTCATCTTCCCTTGACTAATATACCATAACTCAACAAGTAATGTTATTCTCAGTATGAAACTTCGTTAGCAGCTTCTCTCAATACTTATCTACCATGCCATTTATTTAATTTCACTCTATATTGTGGGATTGTTGATAAATGGTACTAGATGAAAAGGAACCTCTTTCAGATGCCAAGACATATTCTCAGTGTGGTACCACACCTTCTCTTCACCTGTCGCATTTTTTGCTATATTTATCCTTGTTCACCAGTATTCTTAACAACTACTCCACAAATAATGCAATTAGGAGTCTGAAATTTTGTTATTGGCTTCTCTTCATACTTATCGTCAATCCCTTTTAATTATTTTTCCTCTCTATTGTGACATTGTGGGGATATAGTAATGTATGATGAAGGGTCTCATCAAGGCTGGCGAGAATTTTTAGTATGGATGGAGATATAGTATTAACCTCAGATAGGCAGGAGTAGTTCACACCCCTGAACTGCATCCTATGGCAGCAGGTCAGATCCCTGTATTGCATCGTATGGTAGCAGGTCAGGACCCCTGCATGTGCATCCTATGGCAGGTTAGACCCTGGTTTCTACCCCCTGCAACTGCATCCTATGGCGTGTAACGTGCATCCCACCCATAGGATGCAGTTGCAGGTTAGCTGACCTGCACTACTCCATAGACCTAGATATCCCACTGTCTTGTGCAAAAAATTAACTTTGGTACATCATTGTCTTTGTTCTATTTATTAGCTGCCTTTAAAATCAAAACAACCAGAGACATGCTCGCTACTACATCATAAAGTTGAGTGTGAACGATTTTTTGTCATGCATCATTAGTAAGATTTGAGGTACAGAACAACCATATTGACAGCTAATGCTGTCATTAACCCACAATTGGATCGATGTGCACCTGCTACAGCGCAGACAACACTTGGTGAGCTGATGGAGATACACAACAGTGAAAGCAGAAAATCGGTATGCAGCATGGAACTTCACACACAGAAGAAAGCCATCTGAGATTGTCATCCGGGGAACCACTGTGTTACATTGGCATATCGGCTCTGATGCCCGACGAAGTAGACAATTGAGCACGGATGAAGAAATTGAAACTTGCGAAACCTGTACGCTTTTAACCTTCACGTAACCTCCCTAGCGAATAACCATACAGGAATTGGATTGAGACGAACATATTCTAACAGCTTGTTTGTCATTTGTGCATTATATGCAGAATTAGTGACTATTGACGACTTCTCTCCACCAGAAGTAATGGGTGTACCTATTTCGCTACCTGTCAACATTTTTTTGAATTCAGTGAACAAATCGTGAGGCTTGATAATTTCTCTGTGCATGTGCAAGTGTCATACGGCCCATACAAAAGTTCTAGACTCCAAACTGAGTTGATTGATGGTTGATCAACCAGATATTGTCCTGCCCCTTACAGATATGTGACAACGCGCAATCCAGATTGGAGCCAAATATTGACTAACAAAATCCGACTCAGTGATGGTGTACGAGTCATAGAAGGAGCGGTAAATGCGCAATACGAATCTGTATTAATCACCACCATCATGATGCATACATTCATACATCCAACTACCTCACTCTGCATTCAGCCCTGGCGCACATAGTGTACATTTTGGAAATTGCTTATGGTAGGTCATGAAAATCGAGGAGAAGGAACTGCATAGGGCAAAGTGAGGAAGTTGGGCTATATTAATGAAAAATGAGTGTATCGATCTACATGTGGTGAATTGCCAGCTGAAAGCACTGGAATGTGACAGCCCTACGTTATCCATCGCTGAGAGATCATGTGCATCAGTGGGGCAGACATTGACACGCCACAAAGCTTTTGGATACAACTGAGTATTCATACAAACTATAGAGTGGCTGTCAATAATGACTATATGATTATTTGTACCAAATTATTGACCATACAACAAGTTTTACAATATATTTATGGTGAGCGTCAATGGGGTGTCAACGATTTTTGGACTTGTTAGCAACTTAATTGGGAAGCGATTTGCTCACTGTTATCCATAATCAATGTATTGCCAGCCATCAGAGGCAAAACTGACAGCGACACGGTAAAAGCATCATTCTGAAAATGAGACCCAATGGAGCTTCAACCACTTTTGGTTTTGCAAGTTAGTTAATTGGTAAGCGATGCGCTCGCTGTTGTCCATAACTAACGTGTCGGCCACATTTATAGGCAAATGAGAAAGCGACACAGTAACAGCCCCATGCTGAAAATGAGCGTCACTAGAGCGTCAACGATATTTGGTCATGTAAGCAAGTTGTTTGGGACACGAATTGCTCACAGTTATCCATAATCAACTTATCGGCAGCTTCTATAGGCCACAATGATACTGACATCGTACCAGCCCCATGCTGAAAATGAGCCTCAACGGAGCGTCAACAATTTTTGGTCTTGTAAGTAAGTTGTTTGGGACGCAATTTGCTCGCTGTTATCTATAATCAACGTATCGGCAGCCTCTATCGGCCAAAGTGAAGGTGACACGGTAACAGCCTAATGCTGAAAACGCGCGTCAACAGAGCGTAAATGATGTTTGGTCTTGTGAGTAAGTTGTGTGGGACGCGATTTGCTCGCTGTTATCCACAATCAACATATCAGCAGCCTTTATTGGCAAAAGAGAAAGTGACACCGTCACAGCCGCTTGCTGAAGTTGAGCGTCAACGGAGCGTCAACGATTTATGGTCTTGTATGTAAGTTGTTTGTGAAGCGATCTGCTCGCTGTTATCCTTAATCAACGGATTGGCAGCCATTCTGTGCAAATGGGATCGTGACATGATCACAGCACCTGTCTGACAATGAACGTCAATCGAGCGTCAACGATTTTGTTTGTTGCATTATGTATGATCCAAGGGCTGTGCTACGGTATTTATCCATAATCGAAGTATTGGCAGCCTTTATAGGCAATATCGTGTTTGTCAATACCGTTACACCTCAAAATGAGCGTCAACAGAGCGTCAACACAGCATCAACAGAGCGTCAACAGAGCATCAACACAGTGTCTACTGACTGTCAACAGAGTGTCAATGAGTTTGGGTGTTGGATCATGTAAAATCCAAGCGCTCTGCTATGGCATGTACCCATAATCAACTTACTGGCAGCTGTTCTGTGCAAATGGGATCGTGACATCGTGACACCACCTGTCTGAAAATGAGCGTCAACTGAGCGTCAACAATTGTGAGTGTTGCATCTTCTATATTCGAGGGGCTGTGCTATGGCATTTATCCATAATCGAAGTATTGGAAGCCATTATAGGCAATATCCAGCTTGTCAATACGGTTACACCTCAAAATGAGCGTCAACAGAGCGTCAACACAGCATCAACAGAGGGTCAGCAGAGCATCAACACAGTGTCAACTGACTGTCAACAGAGTGTCAACGCTTTTGGGTGTTGCTCATGTATATTGCAGGGGCTCTGCTACGGAATATGTCCATAATCAAAGTATTGGCAGCTGTTCTGTGCAAATGCGATCGTGACATGGTCACAGCACCTGTCCGAAAATGAGCGTCAACAGAGCGTGAACCATTTTGTGTGTTGCATCTTGTATAATCCAAGGGCTGTGCTACGGCATTCACCCATAATTGAAGTATTGGCAGCCTTTATAGGCAATATGGTCTGTGTCAATGCCACTACACCTCCAGCTTCAATGGAGCCTCCACAATGATTGGTCTTGTAGATAAAGTAATTGGTAAGTGATCTGCTCGCTGCTATCTATAACCAATGTATTGGCACCCAGTATGTGCAAAAGAGCAAGTGACACGGTCATGGCACCAGTCTGACAATATCTGTCAACTCAGCATCAACTTAGGGTCATCAATCGCTGGTGATACAGATCGGGTAATGAAGGCATAGAATGGACATTTGAGCTTATAAATGAACTATTGACCTCCTGCCTGTTCAAAAATACAAAACATTACAAGAAAAACATGAAATATAATATTGTCGATCTCGCTACAAGCAAAACATGCAAAATGTGATTCCTGGATGTCAAATGATCGATTTTGATTGAGTACTATAATCAAATACCAAACGCTAGCATGTGATATGAATTTACAGATGGCCCCGCAGTACAACCCGCTGAGATCCCGCCCAATTCAGACGGGTAGGGAGATGTCGATGGAGCCGTACCCCAATCGAAAGTTTTGGTTTATTGACAACCCAGACCACCACTCTGCCTGCGGTTCGGTTCTGACATGTAATAGGACCCGAAGTGCCGGTCCAGACCCGTTGCTATCACTACCCGCTCCTCACATGTCAACATTCCTTGCCCCAATCAAGTATTTGAGTTCTGATTGTATCACGACATGATCAATACGTAGATTGTCCAGTTTTCGTCTCTCTTTCACCTCGCGCTTTCAGCTTTGCGATCCGACAAGTATTCGTTGAGTCGCGATCGAGAACCCGCCAATTTTGCACAAATCAAGCCATTATTTCATAACCATTCAACAAATATCAGTCGGATTGCACATTTGAATGCAGGAGGTGAAAGAGTGGCTAAATCTAAACAATGTATGTATTGACTATGTCATGATACGATCAAAACTCAAATGCTTAATTGGGGCCATAGATGTAGGAACTGTAAAATGGAACCGCAGTCCGGTTTGAACGCCTCCCCGAACCCGGTGGGTACAGTTGTTTCATGGGTAACACCCCTGACTGGACCGTCCGGTCTGGTCCCAATCCCGGACCGCGGCCGGGTAACCCGGAACGGTTGCTAACACTACCGCTCAATGATATGGTCAGCATCTGTTGGGTTTCTGGAATGGTACGAAACACTGACCAGAGCTGATGACGCATACCAACCAATCAGCCGGGCTGAACTCAGTAGTGTGTCGGCCAGGTTTCGGCTGCGACCCATCCTTATTTTCGCTCAGTCTCAAGAATTCCTTATTTTCTGAACCAATTAATCAATTTTGTTTTGCTTGGATCGCAATATACCATATACATAGATTACGCATTTTAGATGCTGTTTCGCATTCTGTCCTCTGATTGGCACTCTGAACCACATTTGTTGATCTGCTGTGGAAATACTCTGTAGCTGGCACCTAAATCGCTGATTTGCTACATCGACTCAAAGAGTAGTGATTAGATAGGATATTAGAGATAGAAATATGTGAGAGCACCTGAAACTGAATAATACACGTATTGATTATATCGCACTGTGATGAGAACTCGATAAGTCAATTGCAGTGATAGAATTTGATGTTTACCCGGTATAAACCCGGTTCTGATGTTGTTGGAGAGGCTCAAAGACCCTAACACAAGCAATGTATTGAACAAAACATCATCAGTACTCTCACGATATCTAGACATCTACACATGTTTGCACAACTTACAGAGCCATCAATGTATCAATGAGCCTACCCATTTCAACCTCAACGTCAAATATGACCACATGTACAGAGACCACCACATATACAACCAACCAATAATTGAACCAGTCCGGACGGACCCGCTTTGGGGTAGGGCTTAATACAGTCCGCTCCAGACATCGTGTCGGACTGGACCATGCCCATCAGTGGCAGTCGGGGACTGGACTGGCTCAGCCTGGAGCAGTCGGCATACGCTTGCTATTCTAACATTGTTTCTTAGTCATGTACCAGTGAAAACCTGACTTATCATCACAGTTATAACCGCATACCTGTGAATACCCGCTCTGGTTGGACTGATGAAAGCTCTGTCGGTATATTTGGTGCCATCGAGATAGATTTCCCCCATTAAAAGCCCCACCCAGTGAAAAAATACCCTAAACCTAGACACTGTGCTGGACTGGTCCGAATCAGTCCAGGCCAGTTCACTCCAGGTCCAGAAAAAGTGGGGATTGGTCCGATCCCGGTCCAAAAATTACTCGGACTGGATTGGACTGGACTCGGACGGACCCGGTCTGGACTGGTTAAAAGCTGGACCGGTGGAATCATTGCAACCAGCCGAGGATACTATGGCGGTCCTGGTTTTTCATGTGGTAAAACCTGTTGCCACGGTTCGTGTTCGGTCCCAACCTGGAACCGGAACCAAACCCGGAATTTGAAACCATTGATAACACAATGAGTCACGGAGGCGGAGAACTGGGGTACATTCCGCGAATGAACCAGTCCAGTCACAGATGCTGGGACTCCGTGAATGGACCGGTCTCTCCGCGGAGGGACAGCCTCCGTGAAAGGACTAGAACACTAACTACTTCAAACATTGAAGTCTATGGCGCTATCAACCATTTTCCTTAATCTTAATGTCCCAAGTAAATACATATTTGGTAATATGAGGTACAACGGTGATAAAGTAACCGCACAAACACCATCGACTACCGCATCATTTAACCCTATACCCGTAATCATCACACCCGATCATTGCCGCCAGCCCTCTTACATATCGGACATTGCTCCGTATTCAGCAAGTTGGAACCCATCCTCAGTCCATTTACCATCGGCTCCCACTTCTCCAAACAGAATCTTTCGCGATCCAATGAAGACCACCGAATAGGCGCGGAAGTCCTTACGTTTGACGGTTTGCTTCAACTCGTAACTCTCGATGTAGTCATTGATTTGTGGGCGGATTGTTTCGGCAAACTCTCTAATTGTGCCCTTTCTGTGTTTCTCGCGCTTGTTGAACCTTAGCTGCAAAGTTTCATGGAGAGATTTCTCATTAAGCTCCTCTGCTCTTTCGAGTGTTTTTCTGCATTTCAGTTCCAGGTACTTCAAGGGGATGTTTTTTAGCTCAAGCAACACGCATACTTTCTCAGAATCAATCAAGATATCGATGAAGCCAGCGCGTGAAGTCAACGGTTTGGTCACCTTAAATTCCATCTCCGGCTTGATCCCAGCATTTTGTAGAAGTGTACCGCACATTCGATCTCGGTAATCGGCTTCGTTCAGATCGAAATCGCTGACTTGACGAAGAGATGTCTCCATGATCCTCTGGTAAGCTCGAAGAACACCATCCACAACGCCCTTATTCGCCAGAGCAAACAATGCAACTCGGATATCGTTTGAATTGACTTTAAACAAAGTCAACATATCTTTGCCAATACGAGATGCAGCGACATGATTCGGAATAACTAATAGCTTCGAGGGGTTGCACCGATCAAATGTCAATCCTCCTTGGTAAATCATAAATGCATGCCACGCCGTCTCTATGGTGTCAGGTTCGCCAATCTTATTGACCTTTAGATCAGTCATGGTGAAATGATCCAGCAAGGCCGTATAAGGGATCCTCTGAAATTCGTTGTTGTTATCCACTTGCATCGCCCGTTGCATGATAGCTACTGCATGAACGCTGGCGGCACCAAGACTCAACACTCTCTCATTAATTTCAGAGTTTGGGGGACTATCAATTGTGAACCGACCATCCTTTGCGATAGCCTATTGCCTGCAGTCAGCAAAATAGAAAAACAGGAAAAAATAGATGCGGTCACTTTCTTGAGATGCCCAGGTTGGCCTGTTTTGGAAAACTCTACGTAGCGAAGAGTCTAGTTATAATGTCTGGTGGCCAACCTGGGCAATGACCGCTAAACACTGAACATGAAAACTTACATTAAGATACTCAATAGTGGTGGACGTATTGAAGACAGTATCAACACGCCTATCGGGGCAGAAATGATATCCATTTGCGTAAAATGTTAACTGATGAAGAATATGTTTCTTTTTTTCCTCTTGATTTTTGCAGATCATTTCGACAGCATTCGAGACATCCTGGGACGTCAATCCACAGAGGCCTGAGAAGCGATGATCGAAGGAGAGATTTTCGGCAATGTTATATGAGCTGAAGGCTTGTGTAAGAAGAAGGGGCATGATCCCGGTCATGTAAACCAGACCAATACCATATTTACCCGACCCCATGGACGACTTAATGGCCTGGAAGAACGAAGCGTATGCATTGCTAAGTGGAGACTCGCGCCACGCTTTCGCGCTATCATTGAGAAAATACTGCGTAGCAGAGGCATCGTATTCGTCGATCGTAAGGAATATCTGCATATTCAGTCAGAATGAGACTACTTAAGGTGAAACAACTCGCCGGCAAAGACATACTCCGCGCACGTCATAGAAATTGTTCTGATGATCAGCTTTACTTTGAATCCTTGTAATCTCTGTGTCGACTGCCCGGACGACCCAGTAAAGGTTATCTGCCGCATTGTCTCGGTCGCCGAAGTCACAGTCCTCTAACTCCAACTTCAGACCCCAGGCATCGTAGAAACGCACGAAATTCCGAAGAACTGTGTTGATGTACTTGTTAAGATTTTCCGCAGATTTTTTCGGCGTATCGCCCAACGAAGCAAGCGAAAAATCGAACCGTAGGATAAGATATTGGCCATATGCGATGTCGCGTTGATTCACAACTTTATCGATGTCGAGTCCCTTGAAAAGTTGATTATATTCGCCTTTGAATTGAACTCCATGAAAGGTTTCCATCATGCTCAGCGTCAGAGATTTGCCGAAACGCCGTGGTCGACAGAAGAGCTTCACAGGCGAGCTTGTGTCGGAGAGTAAAGGTATGTACCGTGTTTTATCGAAAAAGGAGAATCCTTGTTGTCGAAGATGCTCAAAATTATATGCGCCTTGCGGAAACCGAGCAATCTTTTCAATCACCAATCGAGAAGAATCGTTCTGCGCCGTGCCATCCAGATGCGACGATGTCGGAGATCCGGTAATTGTAGTGAATGAGCGGGTACTGTGTATCACATTCAGAAATCCAATCCTGAGCGTAGGCAGTAGGCCGGGACAATCAAGACCTTTGCGTCGTAGAAGTCTTCTGATAGCGGACATCGCGGGGTGGTGTTAACGATGATGGTGGAGGGTAGTGTCGATGTGATGGTGGGAGAAAGGGTAGTGAGGCGTTTTTAAGCAAGTGGCCGGGTAAATTGCCTTGTCTTCACCACATCTCAAGCGTAGACGGTCTCAATCGCCGATAAGTCTGTCCCCACGTCATCATCAGGGTAAGGGATGCAAGTCCTGAAGGCGCTGCAATCCCAATTAAGATTCACAAAGAAGACTGTTTGGCGCTACAAAGGTTTAGGTTTTTGTTTGTTTTGTTTTATTCTTACTGTATTCACTCTAACTAGAGTATGACAGGGTCTAAATACACCTCCACCTCCAGATGAGTCGGCTTGTTTGTTTGTTTTATTCGTACTGTATTCACTCTAACTAGGGTATGACGGAGCCAAATTCCCCTCCGCCTCCGGGCGAAAACCATCCGGCTAGTTGGCGTAACTCCCACCGGCTACCCTTCGTCCCCACTGACAAAAGAGATATGTGAGAAGTTGACCGCACACACAAGACAAAAAGAAAGAGAAGAGAGAGATACTGTGACAAAAATGTTAATGCCACAGTGCGGTGGAAAATATCCAAGTCAACAGTTGCCGAAATGTTTGATTGTCATTGTTGATTAATTATACTTGTCATCAATTTAAAGCAATACATTGGTGGCTATTCGGGTGTGTTTGATAGCTGGTAATTGAAGCAAACATCAATTATTAAACATACAGGGTATGTAATTTGACGTTATTTCCAACTATTTAGCATTTCTTACGATGGTCATACACGTTATGTGTAATCAACTATGGATGTGTTATTTCGAGCCCTCGTACAGTATTTCGGTAGTGGCCAGCAGTTATTATATGCTGTCCATAGTGCCATTAACTCATTGGTTCATTGCCATTTGATAGTTAGCATTGGGTGAACTGTGGCATTGCTGCTCGGCATGCCACATTATGTTACCTGTACTTCCAATCACCCCATCACAGCCGGAAACTCGAGCTGGGCTAGATACATCACCCAGAAGGATGCTGACTTCCCGGTTGAGCAATGTTATCCGGGCAGAAGTTGGCACATTTCATGTTAACGTTTTGGTCAAAGTTGATTCTGTTTGAAAAAAAGACAAGTTTTGATTGCAGATGATGTGAGAAAATGCAGATATTACAATGTCTGATCTGTCAGTGGATTGGTGTGCACCATGGAAAAGAAATGGGAAAGGAATATTGTCTGACATCCGGGCTAAAAGCAATATAAAAATCAAAGTGATAACTGATATATGTTCCAACTGGATGGCAAAGATATCAGCATTGTGAATAAGTCGGCCAGTATGTGTAACGGCATGGCTGCACATTACATGTCCAGGGCCAGGTAACACCGGCTTTATACAGTCGGCTCGCCATGAGATTTAGTTCTCAATCGATAATCTTACCTTAACTACATTTTGACTGCCGCACAATATTGACATCCACGTTTGCAACCGTATCTACTGATATAACTTCCTACGAGGCCATACATGTGCGTATGCCTTTATACTATTATCCCTCTTACAATTTCTGATTTGTTTCGCGTACTGCATTTTATGAATTACCCCATTTCGACGTGTCACGACACGCAATCTATGCGCGAGATACCATACAGACTTGGCAACACTGATTGCAGAAAGGAAGTGTCCAGATAAGTCTATCAAATTGAGGTTAACGGTAACCGACGATTTCATGCGGATTCTAGTTGCCAATCGTCCAGAGACGCTCTTCAACGCCTAAGAATGAGAAATTATAGGGACTTGAGATCTACAAATCGCAGATGCAAGGACGCATGAATTGTCCACCTAATTGAGACTGATGGTAGCAGAGACAATTCCGAGTTGATTCCAGAGGGCAACCAGCCAGGAGACTCGTCAGCGACCAAGTCAGTCGAAGTCAATTGCAACCAATTTATAAAAGAACAGGAACGCAACCAATTGCAGCATAAACGAGATTCGATAAGTTACCTTCCGATTCAGTCATTTGACGATTGCAGTGACGATGCCAGAGCCCATACGTACATAACAGTCGGGTCACCGGCAATGCCGAAGATAGCCATTCTCCAGAAGCGATTTAGGAATCACGCGCGATTCAGGTCGATACACATCCCCGACAGCAGTCGAAATCGCGATGACCTTTTACAGGACTCAATGGAGACATCTACGTTACAGAAGCTACGCAGAGCGTAAACGGGCACATACCTTAAACACAGTGCACCAACAGAGGATTATGGCGGGTTTACAAAATAAGCGCGTTTCACGTCGATCCACATCGCCGATGGCAGTTGCAATCGCGATTACCTTCTATATGACTCGATACAGTCATCTCCTTTACCGATGCTGCGAGGTGTTCTACCAGCAGCTCCGCAACGAATCAACTATGACTACCAATATCCTTCGTCCATTGATGGCCACACTTAAAGATAGTGGAGCAGCGTTCGCAGATCATGTCGCAGCTCCGAATGGGAAGTATAATTATTCCACCTCCAAATGTTCGATAGTGACTGGCAATTGCTACTCGAAATTACGATTGTCCTTTATCACCTTTGGCACCTGATTGGATGACCGAATCGGATTGTTGTGATGAGAGAGCCATCTACGCGAACTCTATTCTATTTCGTGAAACAAGTCAATGGACGCTGATCACCAATGAGGGAATACGGTTATGTGCTCATACGATGGCATTCGAAGACGGTTTATAGGAATACAACGGAGATGACTGTTTTCTTGTAGTCGGGATTCTCATGATCCACTGAACTACCGGAGGATGGACCGTCTGGGCACTCTCAGGAGACTAGCGCCTTCCATTTGTATTTCACGTGCGCGGTGATTCAATCGATGTGTCGTATCCCTACATGGGAATGGGCAATATTTAGTTGTCAGACAGTCCCAATTTGGTGTGACAAGTATGTGATTTGCTTATCGAGTGAACTCAGAGATACACTCCGAGGCCGTGATCGAGCGAGTTTGGAGATGCACTTGGAGGCCGAGATCGATTGAACTCAGAGATGCACTTGGAGGCCGTGATGGAGCGACTTTGGAGATGCACTTGGAGGCCGTGAACGAGCGAGTTTGGAGATGCACTTGTGAAGGCCATCATCGAGTGAACTTAGAGATGCACTCCGAGGCTGTGATCGAGCGAGTTTGGAGATGCACTTCCAGGCTATGATCGAGCGAGATTGGAGGAGTACTTGGGGGTGGTCGATCTGGAGACGTTGATGGGAGGCGCAATGATTCCACCAGTCCAAACGATCCCGGTCGTGGGGTAGGGCTCGGTCCGGTCCAGTCCAACAAGAGAGTCGGACCGGACCGGACCACAGACTGGCAGTCTTGGACTGGACGGGCTTGGTCTGGCCCAGTCCAAGGAAGCTACTTCTGATCAATTCAAGCTAGTTACATAATTCCCAAAATCGTTCCCTCATTCTCGGACTTTACATGATTCCGACATCAGTCAATGGAAGTCAATCGAAGGCCACAATTGAAAATAGAAGTTGCCGAGCAAAAACTGATGTATGAGCCTGGGGGTTGTGAGTCAATTCGGCGACTTCCGGTGTATTGGCGACCACATTCGAGGCCTTCGACCAACAATTGGCAGCTGGCAAGTGGCAAGTGGCAAGTGGCAAGTGGCAAGTAGCAAGTAGCGTTTGAGCTAACATGTAGGAGTCTAGGTCAATGGAGTAGTGCAGGTCAGCTAACCTGCAACTGCATCCTGTGGGTGGGATGCATGTTAGACGCCATAGGATGCAGTTGTAGGGGGTGGAAACCGGGGTCTGACCTGCCATAGGATGCACATGCAGCGGTCCTGACCAGTGTTAGCAACGGTTCCGGACCGTCACTTCGGGTCCGGGTCCGGTTCCAACCCCAACCGTTGCGAAACTGACGGTCCCGGTTGTCAATAAACCCCAACCGTCAACTCAGATACAGTTCAATGGTGAACTCCCAACCGATCTGATTTGGGCCGGTTGTCAGCAGGTCGCCGAGTGGGTCCATGCAAAGATTCGATCATGTCTCTTGCTTTTGGAGTATGTGAATAGTATCATATCAATATCACTTTTTCAACAACCAAGGATAGGTTTTCGCATGCTGTGCAACTGCCAATATCCATTATTTTGGAATTGGTGTTGTACCTTCGATACATTGTATTTTAGTCTATCACTGCGGTCCATAATTCCATTATGAATGCGGAGCTCAGCTTGATGCCTTGAGTACCGAATATGCCACAACTAGAACTGTTGATGCTCTGTTGACACTCATTTTCAGAAAGCCGCAGGCACCATTTCGCTGTTGTTTATGCCAGTGAAGGCTGCAAATATTTGGTAAATGGATTTCTGCAACCAATCGGAAACTAAATTACCCAAGATTCGATGTTATCAATCGTTGACCCTGCATTGACGCTCATTCCCAGGATGCGGCAGGGAGCATGTCACTGTGGTTTTTCCCAGTAAAGGCAGCCAATATTTGATAAATGGATGTCTACAACGAATCGGAACATAAATTCCCCAAGATTCAAAGCTATAAATCGTTGACGCTCTGTTGACACTCATCTTCAGGATGCGGCAGGGAGCATGCCGAAGTAGTTTTCACCAGTAAAGGCTGCCATTCTCTGATACATAGAACTCTGCAGCCAATCAGAACATGAATTACCCATGATGCGAGGATGAAAATCGTTGACGCACTGTTGACACTCAGTCTCAGGATGCAGCAGGGCGCATGTCGCTGTTGTTTGTCCCAGTAAAAGCTGTCATTATCTGACAAATGGATGTCTTCAACCAATTCGAACATCAATTACCCAAGATCCCAAGCTACACATTATTGACCGTCTGCTGACGCACATTCTCAAGATGTGGCAAGTAGCATTTCGCTGTAGTCTGTCCCAGTCAAGGCTGACAATATCTAGCAACTTGATGTCTAAAACCAATCGTAACATAAATTACCCAAGATGCGAAGCTCAAAATCGTAGTCGCTCTGATGACTCTCATTGTGATTTATTGTCAATCCAACATCAGCTGCTATCGAGTTTAGTTTTCATTATGATTTGATCATATTGGTAGTCTTTCTGCCAGATCAAGACTTGGCCTTGTACCAAAGCCGAGAGCAGTAACATTCTTGAACTGTTCGCTCTCACATGACCAAAATATATGTATCTTGCCAACAGCTTCATTGCGCCTGATATACCTAGTTTTATCAACCAATATTAACAAGCTACTACTCACCATTCGCCCATAATATATCCCTAACTAAGATTCTAGTTCAAGATACATAAAGGAGCTGGTGGAACATTGATACATTCTGGCCAACTTTGTTTTGACTCTATTATTCCTCCTTGTTTCGATTCCATTGACCGTCTTCAACACGTGGTCAGACGGTCCCACAAACTTCTATGTCGGCCAATTCGATCCGGGAACATTTCGCGCGGCGCTCACATCCCACTGCTCTGGCCACTCTGGATCCACGATGCTATTGTGGTGCTCTATATAAGTTCCAGAATCCGCAGTGCATTCACCTTCGATGTCATTTGGATTGTCTAAGTCCTCATTCCAGTTTGGCCAAGCTTCAGTGTCCGAAATGCTGTCAGGTGCGCAATGGTTATCACTTTCGCCTGCATGACGGTTCATTCTTCGGAATCTGCAGACATTCAATATGTTAGTTTGTCCCCCGGGGTGGTCCTTTGCAGACAAAGGTGGTGGCAAAGTCGATGTTTCTCAAAATTGAAATGCAGCCACACCATCGGGTTGAAAGAGTGACCACGATGCTTTGACGATGTCTTCCAGGTCTGAAATGTATCCCATGGCAGTCATCTCATTGTTTCGAGCGCGAGATTCTTTCTGGGTAGCATATAGGGTTTGGCTGCCCTGCCACATCTCCAAAATGTCATGAACCTTGGCCATGAGGTGCAATGACCTTTCCTCTGCCTCTGTGTACATTTCGGTGTCGGTTTCTGTATTCATTGAATTCAATAATAGGTCATCGCCTTGGAAAATCCCGATAGTAGCTCAAGCAAGCTGCCATACAATGACCAATTTGCGAATAGTCTCCCCTGGGGTTGTTGTCTGCCTCCAGCTGATAACATCTCGGCCTAGGGAAAAACTGAGCTCCACTCCAACACCATGTGGTTTGATAGAGAATATGTCGCGCACCACATTATAGAGATCAGCGTGCCTGCAGTGTGTTTCCTTTTGTTGACGCCACCAGTCGGTTATGTCTGGTAACCAAAATGTCCTGCTAATCCCCATTGGGTAGGAGTGGTAATCATTGATATTTGGATTAATTTGCCCCCAGTTCAGTGGTGCTTCAGGTGGCGAATTGGAATGTAGCCTGGGGGCAGTCATTACGCGTGCTGCATGATCGCTTGGTGCTTCGGTCATCTCAGCTACATTGTTAGGCATTGAGTATTCTTCATCATCGCGGGACAAATCATATACATCAATGAATGATCGACATGATCCTGAAACAGTTTGGAGGGATAAAATTGCTCCTCGGTAGTGTTAACGACGGTTCCGAACCGTCACTCAGGGTCCTCTTCCGGGTTGAACCCGAACAGTTGCCAAATTGGTTGTCTGGGATGTCAATACACACGGACTGTCGATTAGGGTACAGTTCGATGGTCAACTCCCAACGCATCAGAATTGGGCGCGTTGTCAGCGGGTCGCCCAACGGGTCCGTACATAGATTCAATTCAGGCTCCTGCTTTTGAAGTATGTCAATAGTATCGTATCACTGTTTTCAACTAACAAGGATATGATTTTGCATGGTTTGCAGCTTGCAATTTTGATTAATCTTGAATGGGTATTTTACCTTCGATACATTGTATTTTTGCCTATCAGGGCAGTTGATAATTCCGTTATGAACGTCAAGATAAGCGCGATGCCTTGATTACCAAATATGCCACAACTAAAACTATTCACACTCAGTTGACGCTCATTTTCAGGATGAGGCAAGGAGCATGTCACTGTTGTTTTCACCAGTAAAGGCTGCCAATATTTGATAAATGAACGTCTCCGACCAATTGGAACATAAATTACCAAGGATTGACAGCTCAGAATCGTTGACACTCCGTTGACGCTCATTCCCAGGATGGGGCAAGGAGCATGTCGCTGTAGGTGTTCCGAGTCAGGGCAGCTACTATTCGATAAATGGAGGTCATTAGCAAAAACCATTTCCATCTGGGTAGAATGGCTCCATCAGAGTGGATGCGCTCCATCAGAGGCGTCAGTGACACCTCGGTGGCACACTACTCCACGGCCGGCGCCAATACAATGCGTCGTGGTGCCTATCGCCCTCTGATGACGGTTTTGTCATTTCTTCTCACTCTGTCATTATCCTATAGTAAATGAACTCTGTGGCGTTGTGGCCAACTGTGATCATAATTCAGAATGGTTTCTTTACGTACATCAGCACAATGTCAATCGCTCCGGAAGCCACACGCAGGGTTCCGTAAGCACACAGCATTTTGTTCATCATATTCATCTTTGTTACAGTCACAAGATCCACTATCTCACAATAAGGTATGCATTATTCAATTATCTCTATATATATATACGGTCAGTCTGGCCACAGACGGTAGTAGAGCATAATCGAAGGTTCTAGCTCAAGGAGCCTAGGAGGAAAGTGAGAAGCTATGATACAACCAGGCAGTGAGAATCCACGCAATCGGGTTGATCCAGATGAGATGGAAATGTGAGGATGTCAATCTACTCCGGGGCCCGCCAAATATGTGCTCCCCGTCGTTCAGTCCACCTCCGTTACACCTATATCTCTGTACACCCGCCGGCGGTCAGTAATGATGTACTTGAAGGCCGTAATCGAGCGAGTTGAGAGATTTACTTCCAGGCCAGGATCGAGTGAACTGAGCGACACACTCCGAGGCCGTGATCGCGACAGTTTGGAGATGCATTTGCAGGCCAAGATCGAGTGAACTCAGAGATGCACTTGGGGGCCGTGATAGAGCCGGTGTGGAGATGCACTGGGAGGCCTTGTTTCAGCGAGTTTGGAGATGCACTTCGAGGCCGTGATTTGGCCAGGTTGGAGATGCAATTGTACACAGAAATTGAGTGATCTCCGGGATGGACTGGGAGGCCGTGATTGAGCGAGTTGCGAGATGCAGTTGCAGGCTAGGCTCAACTGAGATTGGAGGTGCACTTCGAAGCTGTCGATTTGGAGGGAGGTGCCACCGCAGCTGAGACTCTATTCATTGGTTAACGTGAAATTGTGGGAATGTAGAGAGTTGAGTACAACGACATCCGCGGAGAGATGGGAAACTGGCTGGGAGCAGGAAACTGGCTGGGAGCGGGAGAGTGTCGATTTTGAGATGATGCTGTACGTGGTGTATGCTGTAGTAGGTGTTAACTAATGATTATGCCATGGAGAGATAGAGAGGGAAGACTTCACTTGGTGATCTTAGGTGAAGGTAGAGTTGAGCACAGCAAAGAGAGAAATCAGAGGAGATGTGGGAAATCATCATGCGAAACTGGGACTGGAAAGAATTTCGTGTGCGAGTCAATTGACCATCCCCGATACTGCAGGTACGAATCCCGATCTGATGTGTAATAACACCCAGACGAGGTCTTATGAACCCAATCAGGTAAGTTGTACCCGTGATTTCTCTGGTCCTCTCGTATCCTCCACATCGTTCTCATTTTCATCCCCCAACTCTCTTTTTCTCATCCATAACTCAACCATCACTTCAGAACATGAAGTTCATTGATCCCTCTCCATCACTCCAGGTCATCATCAGGAGTTAACACTGAGTGCAACATACACTGAGCACTGCATACACCACTTACTGAATCATCCCATCATCGACTGTCTCCCTCTCCCAGCCAGTATTCCATCTCTTTGCAGACCATGTTGTACTCAATTCTCTACATTCCCAAAATTACGAGTTAACCAATGACCAGAGTCTCAGCTCCCATCGCGCCTCCCTCCCTCACTACAGCCTCATTATTGACCACATCCAAGTACTGGTCCAAACTGGCTCGATCACGGCCTCCCAGCACATCTCCAAACTGCCTCGCTCACGGCCTCCCAGTGCATATCCGGGTTCACTCAATCTCGGCCCCCAAATGCATCTCCAAACTCGCCGGATCATGGCCTCCCAGTGCATCTCTGAGGTCACTCAATGTCGGTCTCCAATTCCGTCTTCAATATCGCTCGATCATGGCCTCAAAGTGCATCTCCGAACTCGCTCGAAGACAGCCTCCCAGTAGATCTCCAAACTCTCTCAATCACAGCCTCCTTGTGCTTCTCTGAGTCCACTGAATCTCGGTCTCCAAGTGCATCTCTGAGTTCACTCCATCTCGGCCTCCAATTGCATCTCCAAACTTGCTCGATCATGGCCTCCCAGTGCATCTCTGAGTTCATTTGATTTCGGCCTGAAAGTACATCTCGCAAGTCGCTCGATCCCGGCCTCCAATTGTCGTCTTCAGGCCCACCTCAGTTTTCTGACAATCACCATGTGCTGCCAGTCCAGATATACCGTGTGTAAATAGGTAGCTATTTCGATACATCTATACATATGTAAGGGCACGTATGCCAGCGTTCGGCCTTATAGGCATACGTATGGTAATTATGGTATACGGTTGCAAACGTGGACTCGAGTGATAGTAAATATAGGTGTATAGGTAAGATTATCGCTAGAGATCTAAGTCTCGTGGCGAG
>Ga0307515_10009184_pt1 | contig 19161 bp, 7 predicted proteins | sample 17_EM_MG_FD_194513 | JGI IMG/M metagenome (GOLD analysis project Ga0307515, IMG submission 194513) | Populus trichocarpa ectomycorrhiza microbial communities from riparian zone in the Pacific Northwest, United States - 17_EM | ecosystem: Host-associated > Plants > Roots > Unclassified | place...
ATTTTAAATTTTAAAATTATGTTTGCTTGACATTGTGTTTGTACTTTGTAATGCATAATTTATAATTAATTTATCTTGAATATATATATATATATATAGATGAACAGTACAACCCCGAAACGGCACGCCGAAACGCTCCGAAACCGAAACATTCCGTTCCAATTGAAAAAACAAAACACCTGCCAAAACGGTATTGACAACCTTGACCAAAACGTCAACACATGCATGAGCTCACACACACACACTAGATCAGTAGCCTGCACAACACTGCTAGCTAGGCTAAATTCTTTTTAGCCCTGAAAAAAATTAAAAGATGATTATGTTTTTAAAGATATAAGAAAAAATTAATAATTAAGTAAAGTTTTGATTAATTTGATAATAAGATTAAAAAAAAAATAAGACAACAACAATAAAAAATAAATGAAAAAAAATATTGCACAGGGAAAAGCTGGGTTAATACGTTAAATCTATAACTTGAACATGAGATATGTTCAAATTACGTGTTTATCGCGCATCCTAAATTATGAGGTCAGGATAACTCGATAAAAAATGATGATAAATAAAACTAAAATAAAAATAAAAAACAAGTATAGATCAATGTACTTAAAAGCACAACACAAGTTATTTATCCGACCATGTTAGATGGATTTATTTATTAAAATCAATTTATAATATAAATTAACAAATACATAAAATTTATTGAATAAAATAAAAAGAAAACAATACTTATAACGCTGCACACATTAAAAATATCATGAAAAAATACAAAATTTTAATTTTTAAGAATAAATTTAATATATATATATATATATATATATATATATATAAATATATATAAAATTACAAATGAATCATATTAATCTTATAAAAAATTAAAGACGCCTAATATAATTAAAAAATAATTGTGGTTGAAAAAAAGCTAAAAATTTTTTTAAAAAAATGACATAGGAGGGGTATTAATAAAAAATAAATTAAAAAACATTTTAAAAAATATAAAAAAGATATTAATTAGAAAAAACAATATCAAATAAGGAAAAGCTTATGCGTGCGGGGTTATTACTTTTTTTTTTCTTATTTAAAAGGGCCCCACCTCTATTGTTTATGAAAAAAATTATAAGCAAACGACACGTCGCCTGTTATGGTAGATGACATGTCATCTATCAGATCAAATTTTAAGCATTATTGTGGTTGATGAAAAATCAAGCCTACTAGTTTTTTATAAAAAAGAAAAAATATTTTTCAACACAAAACACCCATGGGACACCAAGAAACCAACATTTCAACCTAACAAACCAAAAAAACGATCCAAACCACAAAATCAACATGAAAAAAATAATTTATACTTGATTTAGATTTGGGTTTTAGACTAGGCTTAAAACAACTATTACAAAACTTCTCTCACCTAGTAGAACCCATTGATACCAATTTTAACTTGTTTGATAGCTCGAATTACTCTAATAAAGAGTTTTTTTTCTCTTCACTATAATCTGGTGACTCCCTTTTCTGCTCTTATAGAAAAAAACTGAAAATAACGAAAATAAAATTTTATAACAAAATATAATTTTTTAAAATTAAAAGGATTTGTCTCATAATAAAAAAATAAAATAAAAAATGAAAATATATTTTCCAAACAACTTACAAAGCCTTACTTGTGTTTTCCAAACAACTTGCAAAAGCAACTGACCGTGTTCTTTCAACTAGCTTGTCAGAGTACAAATCACATCAATCACCCTTCGACAGATTAGAATCTTTCTGTCTCTTAAAGTTTTCGACTTTCAAATTGCAAACTCTTACACAAAGTCACAAACCCGTCCATCTTTCTGTATCAAAGCAGAGTCCATCCTTTATCCAGGGGCCAAACTTCAAAGTTCAAATGAGCTTACCAATTTCTCACCTCCACAAGTCATTATTCATTTGATCTTTGAGAGCGTTTGATGGGTGTGAGCTTTCTTCGCGCACCATCACAAACTTTCCACATGGCATGTATCCTCGTGGGGAAACTTCCACCTTCTTTCCTCGTAAGTTACAGACTTCTGTTTTTATTTTTAAATGTTTTTTTAAAGAACATTTACATCACATTCCAAACACCAGTGACCTTTTTTCTGATTCCTTTCTCCGAAATATTATTTGGTTGTTTAAGAGACCAGAAAGAACATCGAAGGCAGGATTAGGCTTTAGCTTTCATGGCGGGTGATAAAGACTCTGGCAGTTCTAAAATGACCATTTTTCTTCGAAACGGCAGGCTCCCTCCTTGTGAATCTCTCTGTATTCTCACCTCTTTTAGCACTCTTCATGGTACTCACATTCTTTGAACTTAATTTTCTTGCTGCCTTCCTTTTCCATCTGATAAGCTATGATCTGTTTTAAGTTTCATGCTTTGTGTCTCGTCGGAACTGTAATATCAACTCTTTTTCTTTGCTGTTTCAAGTTTGTAAGTTATCTGTTTTCTGCTATGCGGTGATATATGCTAATGCTTTATGAGTGAAATCTTTCATTCCGAGGTTGCTTATCTCTAAATCTCTATAGATTCCAGAGACTTACCTTCTTCTATTAGATGTCTTGAGAAGAATTTTCCCTTGTGCTAGCCTACAAGGTACTACTACTAGTTTCTTTTCTTTTCCTTTTTATTTACGATGCCTTTCAAGAACAGAGTGCTTTTGTTATTTCATCATACTGTAAAGAAAAGATTGAAGCTTTAGCATAAAAATATAGAATTCTCACGTTAGAGTTTAGGCCAGGGGCATAAATTTCTGTTTTTCTACATCTTGGGTGGTTGGTGTCCTGCTAATTTACTCTTGGAACTAGCCTTGTCGTGCATACATGGGCTTTCCGAAGCTAGTTTTGCTTACAGATTGAAACAAATTTGGGCCATGTTCATTATTAGCTTCTTTGGTTGGACTGACGCTAGATAGCGACTATTCATGATCATGCTGCAAGCGATAACAGTGTTTGCCATCATTTGTTCCAGGTGCAAAATCTATGGTTAATTTTAGGAATGATGGAGGAGACACTGTAGATATGTCTTTTTTCCAACCACATGTCAAAGAAGAAAGTAGCGATGAGGATTATGATGCGCACCTTAAGCCATCTGAAAAGAAAAGGCGGCTTACAGCTGCTCAAGTCCAGTTTCTTGAGAAGAGCTTTGAGGCGGAGAATAAGCTTGAACCAGAGAGGAAGATGCAGCTTGCTAAAGAACTCGGCTTGCAGCCTCGCCAGGTTGCAATATGGTTTCAAAACCGTAGAGCTCGGTTCAAGAACAAGCAGCTGGAAAGGGACTACGACTCCTTGAGAATCAGCTTTGACAAACTCAAGGCTGATTATGACAAACTCCTCCTCGAGAAGCAGAATTTGAAAAACGAGGTAACCCTTACCTGTAAGCACTCAACAGTAGCATTCAGCAACTAATTGGCTTTCAATTATGAATTTTTCACTAATGCTTCGGTTTTTATGATTCAACAGCTTCTTTCACTGAAAGAAAAATTGCTTAGCAGAGAGGAAAGTATGGAAAGTTCAGAACCATTTGATGTCATCCATTCACCGGATGCAGAACTTGAGCCTATTCCTGATACAGTGTCTGAAAATGTTTCCGCCATTGTGCCAATGGTGACACCCAAACAAGAAGAAAGTTCAGCTAAAAATGATGTTTTCAACTCAGACAGCCCACGTTCATTTTTGGAGCCCCGTGATTGTTATCGTGTTTTCGAGTCAGACCAACCAGATTTTTCCCAAGTTGAAGAAGATAATCTCACCAGGAGCTTTCTACCCCCTCCGTACTTTCCAAAACTCTACCGAGAGCCACCTGCAAGTTCACGTAATTTTGAATTCTCAGCGGAAGATCAGCCCTTTTGGTCCTGGATTTTCTGAGTTATCATACCATCCAGTAAGCAAATCAAATTTCACTATAGTGATCAAGAACGAGGTTTAAATTTTTTTTATTATTATTAAAAATTATTTTTTTATATTTTCATATTTTTTTTTATATTCATCTTAAAAATAATTTTTTAAAAATAAAAAATATTATTTTAATCTATTTCTAAACAGAAAAACATTTTAAACCAGTAATCTCAGACAAGTTCTTAACCCCATATATTAGAATATCACGACATTTCATGCTTGGCCTAACTCTAGGATTAATATTTTTGCCCTGCGTTGTCATAGGTCATCGCAGGCTAAATTGATTTTTTTGTGATATAAAAAAATAATTCTAAAACGCTGTTATCATATTTTAAAGAATAAAAAAAAACCACGGCTCAACATTATAAATTTTTTTTTAAAAAAATAATGATTATTAATTTTTAATAATTAAAATATTAAAGGATAAAATTAAAAACAAATCAATAAAAACAAATTTTAAAAAACAAAGTACTAGCAAAACAAGGTGAGTGTATCAAAACCTACAAATAGAAACATGCGGACAGGGTAATACAATAAAAGGCAAGGCAAAACGGGAAAAAAAATAAAGTTTAATTTTAAAAAAAATTGAATTTTAAAGGATAAAATAAAAAAAATAAAAAAAATAAAAAAAGTGATCTGAAAAAAACATAAGTCATCTGCACAAACTTCTCACCTAGATCTTGAGATGGGGATGATGTGATTAAAAAGAAAACAGAAGAAAAATAATGAAGTTTATTTTTCAAAACAAACAACTTTAAAGGATGTAATCGATAAAGAAAACGACGTCAATCCTTGTTAACTTTTCAAATCCATGACCCTAACTAGTGACTAAACTGGAGGCACTGCATCTAGAAAACTACTATTTTAAAACTTAACTCGATCTGACGGGTTTACTCGTGACCCAAGTGACCCATGACTTAGATTAGGTCGAGTTTCAAAAGAAATTGCGAGAGAATAAATCTAGTATAAGATGGTCAAAAACCCGAGTTGACCTATGTTTCAGTTAACCTGGAGCAAATCCAATCAAAACAGGGTCAAAATTCATTCATTATTTTCTTTTTTTCTGAAATAGTATCGATTTGAATTTTTTATTTAAAAAATTTGGTTGACTTGGGTTAATTTGAGTCAACCCGCTCAACCCATGACCCGATCGTTGTCCTAGATTAACTCTCGGGTAGGGCTTAGAAACAATGAGAAAACCAAGGAGACCTAGCCTCAATAAATCAAATGTCGAATGATGAGAGAAAAAATTTCAAGGGTATAAAAATAGCAATTAAGAGAATAAGAACCTCATTTGAGAAGAAAAAAAATTGAAAAAGTAAATTAAAATTTGAATTGAAAAAAAAATCAATTTAACAAATGAATCCAACATAAAAAAAATAAAGATTATGGATCTAACGATGAAATTGAAAACAAATTAGATTTTGATAAAAAGGCTAAAAATCAAAATTAAAAATCAAAACATTAAACCTTAAATATCATCAAATATTGAGTTGAGGTGCAAAATTGAAAAAACAAAATCAAATTCACAAGAGAATCTAAAATAAAAATAAAAAATCAAGAGAATGAGGACCAAATATATATAAAAAAATAAGATCATGGATCCAATGATGAAAGTGAAAATAAATTAAAATTTGATAAAAAAAAAAGCCAAGAATCTAAATTAAAAATCAAAATATTGAAGGTTAAACCTGAAACATCATAAAATAAGTTAACAGATTTCATATAAAATTAAAAAGCTAAGGGATCAAAATGAAAAAAATAAAATAAAATATGATATAATTAACAAATAACACACTTTTATGATTTTTTGCAAGGGCTACACTTTTTCCAAGGTTGAAGAGAGAGAGAGAAAAGGGGGGAAAGAAAAATCATTGTCGGAGCTCCACTATATGTTTGGTGGCTACACGCGTCGGACTATCGTGAAGGGGGCAACAAGACGCATCGAATGTTATCCCAAAATATGGTGTTCAGTCATTAGGAGGCGCTGCATGAGCCGTCCAAAAGGCACGGACGCCTCCCAAATGCTGAGGCTTGTAATGCACGTGCCAACAACTTTTTTATTTAATTTATGCAAATGCCAAATTGTCTCTGACCCCACACAATATTAACATAATAAACATAATAAAAAATTTAAAATATCATCTATCTTAGCTTTAGACTATTTGACTCTAAGGGCACTAAGGCAACAACATTGTGCTAATAAGTAAAAACAAAAAACATTCATGCTCTTATTGTTGAGGAAACTCAACTTTTGAGGATATTTTAGATATTACATTGTACAAATAAAAAATTTAAATACTTATTTATTCTGTTCAATCTTGTAGTAGCAAATGTGTCCTAGAAAATATTATTTTATCCTTGGAAGCATGCTATAAAACCTAAATTGTTAAGGGAAAATAGTAGTTTTATTGCAAAAATTTACAGTAATTTACGAGTACGTACAGTGAAACACTGAATTCTTTTTGCTTTTGTTGTGATGTTAGCTTTCAAGTTGCTTGAGTTAAAAATAAAGAAGAAGAAGAAGAAGAATAACCTACAGTTCGTTGATGCTTAATTAGCATTTGGTATTTTGTGATATAAAAATAACCTTTTGAGCCTCCTTATATAATTATTATGAAAATCTGCTTGATATTTATTATTGATGTGTGTGTGTGTGGGGCCCGCTCAAGGGTGTAATTGTTTAGAAAAAAAAAATACTCAGTTTTAAAGGTAAAATAGAAAGTCTTTCTAAATTTCTCATGAATTTTGAAGGAGGAACCAGATACCTTGTTTTGAAGGATGAAGCTGATACGATAGTTTGATTTTATTTTCAAGTGCATGGTTGAGAAATTAAGGGGAAAAAAAGGTAGATTGATGGATTTTTTCAAGTAGAAGTATATTAATGTTACCTATATTTTCTTTAGAATTATGAGTTCATTTGCAATTAAGGGAAAAAAATGTAATGTTTTTTAGTTTTTATTGTGCATCACCTTGCAAAATACTATTAATTGCAATAATATTTTTTTTTTAAAAAAAATCTATGTTTTTTTATTTAATTTCATCATTCAACATTTTATTTATTGAAAATTGAGTTTCATGATTTATTAGGACGTGCTTTCTATGTTGTTATCTCAATGTCATGATTTATATCACCGATTTAGCAAGATAACCCAAATGACTCGAGGTTTTTTTTTTGTTTTTTATAATTGATTTTTTTTGTCAATTTCATCCTTCAACATCTTCAACATTAGGTTGATTAAGAAATTGGTTTTGTCATTTATTTCGGTTATGAGGTTATCATAGTCTTACGAGTTAATTCGGGTTGTTTTATTGTATCATATTTTTAGATTTTTTTTTCAATTTCATCATTCAATAATGAGTTTATCGGAAATTGAACTTTATAGCTTGTTTTCCATGGAGTTGTCCCAGCTCATGATCTGGGTCGCGAGCTTGGCAGGCTAATAGTTGACTCGAGTTATTTGCTTAGTTTACTTTCTACGAGGTTATCTCGGTCCCATGACCCGAGTTATGAGTTTGGTGGATTAATCCAGGTTGACTCAGGGCCTTTTTCGTGTTTTTTTTAAGTTGATTTTTTTTTAATTTCATCCTTCAACACTTGGTTGAATAAGAATTAGACTTTATAATTTATTTTAATTTACTTTTTATGAGGCTATCATGGTCTCACGACCCATATCGTGAATTTAACAAGTTAACTCAGATTGACTTAGGTCATTTTTTAGTCATTTCTTTAATTATTTTTCTCAATTACATCCTTTAATTTTTTATTGATTGAGAATTAAGCTTTATAATTTATTTTGATTTTCTTTATACAGAGTTATTATGGTTTCATGACCTGAGATGTAAATTTAAAAGGTTAACTCGAGTTGACTCGGGTCGATTTAATATGTTGTAGTCTCAATTTTTTTTTTAAATGATGTCTTCTTGAATTTTTTTAGTGAAATTATATTTTCATCGATCGTCTATGTTGTATTTAAATTCATCAAATCAACCACATCATATTAAATCAATTTTCATATAGTTTAGTTCCTTTTCCAACTAGAAATATAAAGGAAAGAAAAAACAAAGAGAGGTTTGAAAAAGAGCAAGAAAGAGATATTCTGATGCTCCCCAGAAGCTAAGAATCACGTGAAGTCTCGCATCATCCCCCTCCAAATCACTCTATCTTAATCAATCTCAGCAATTTTACAATGTTTCCTCCTCCTTTCGATGCCTTTTCTTGCCAAGATTTTACTTGCAGACAAAACGTTCCCTTTTACTTTATTATTAAACTCGAATCTAATAGCCTGAATGAAAATGTAAAGTTTTTTTTATTTAGAAATATATTAAAATAATAATATTTTTATTTTTTAAAAAATTATTCTTGATATCAGCGCATTAAAATGATCTAAAAACATCAAAAAATATTAATTTAAAACAAATAAAAAAAATTTAATTTTTTTTAAAAACACTTTTGAAACGCAAAAATAAACAGGGCCTTACAAGCACCTAACAATCTATTATTGATGTGGTTAAATTTAAGTGATTTAAGACTAAGATGAGATTTAATCGAGTTAATTCTAAGAAAAAAATTTTATATGTATAAAAAACCTATAATATTTTGGGTAAAATAAGTGATCATTAAATTTGTAACTTCATCCAATAACTCAATAACCCGAGCTTTAAATTAAAAAAGTATTTGGAAGCATAATAATATTTTTTATATATAGTATTAAAAAAACCTAAAATATTTCAGGGCCTTACAAGCACCTAGCAATTTATTTTAAATATTGATGTAGTTAAATTTAAGTGATTTAAGAGTAAGATGAGATTTAATCGAATTAATTCTAAGAAATTTTTTTTATATGTATAAAAAACCTATAATATTTGGGTAAAATAAGTGATTATTAAATTTGTAACTTTATCCAATAACTTAATAACCCGAGCTTTAAATTAAATAAGTATTTGGAAGCATAATAATATTATTTTTATATAGTATAAAAAAAACCTAAAATGTTTTAGATAATATAAGTGATTATGGAGTTTGTAACTTCATCTAGTAATTCAATAACATGAGCTTTAAATTAAAAGAATATTTGAAAGTTCAGTAATTTTATTTTTAGTATGTTTCATTATGTGATGTTTTTTTAATATTTTTTATAATATTTATATTAAATCAAATATATATATATATATATATATAATTATTTTAATAAATTTTTAAAATAAAAAACATTTTATACTACATTACCAAACACATTTTAAGTCGTACAACAAGTCAAATTTTACGACAAGATTTTATTATTGTTGTTATTTTTTATTTTGTTTGAAGGGGGAAGTAGTCAAGTGTTGTCTTCTTCTCCTGTGACAAGCAAAACAGATCAGACTGGATCTTGTCACCAATCACAGGACCACGTGCACCTCATCCACACACCCTATCCAAATAAATCTACAATTGCCCAAACACATGCTTTATTTTCTTTTTCTTTTTTATTAATAGAAAAACTCTATTTTGCCCCCTGTTTTGTGTGGGAGATTCAATTTTCGTCCTTTTTTTATTATTATAACGACTGCTTTGTTTCTTTTATTTTTTCTATTATTATTATCACCTTCATTATAATAATCATTTTCGGTGAAGATAACATCATTATTCATGTTCCAGGGACTATTTGATTTAGTTTTTATGATACAGTGATTAATCAAGTAATTGCGGTAAACTACAGGGACTAGTTTATAATTATCTCTCCTACTTCACTGGAATGCGTGCGCCGCTTTCAAGGAGGTATTGTTCGTTGCTTGTTCTTATAACACACTCTCTTACCAGTCTCTCTTTCTTTTATCTAACCGCGCTCCAATTGTTCGTCGAAATGCCTGAACCATGCTCCACTCAATCACTCACGCACCTAACTGCTCCGTAGATTTGAGCCCTCGGATCTTTCTTCCCTCCATGCAACTTGAAGCTACATCTAATAGTCATAATCTTCTCAGAAAAGGAAAAGTAAGCAACCAAGAGTTACGCTTTCTTGCAGTGAAGGAGACGAGTGGATTTCTTGAACTGAAAAGAAGCTGGTGGGTTTCTGGTGGTGGGTTTGTAAGGAGGTGTAATAGAAGGGATTGGGAAAGTTGTGGGAGCGATATTGCATTGGAGACTGAGATTTTGGAGTTCATGAAGAATTCAGAAAATCCACTGATGTTTCCCAGCAAGAAACAGTTGATTGATGCTGGAAGAATGGATCTTGTTGATGCTATCTTGAAGGAAGGAGGTTGGCTCGCGTTGGGTTGGGATTTTGATGATAATGCTGATGTAGTGGATTGCTATTCTTCTTTAACGGATAATAAAGAATGCAGTACTGCAGAAATTCAAGATAAGGCTTTAGAGTGTAATAAAGGACAAAGCTCTCAGGTTTCTTGCTCGTCCTCTAGTATATCACTGTGAGGCTTCTAATTTTTGTTAACCATTCTTGTTTTTAGTTGCAATTGTTATTTCTGTGGATTGAGAGTCAAATGTTTTTAGATGAGCATGAGTGCAACATGAAGTTGAAAGCTCACAATTTTTTCGTTTCCCCTTTGTTTGCTCGTTGCAAAATATTCATGCTTTTCTATTTTCTTCTTCTTTTTAATTTTTTCCTTCCGTATTCTTTTCTTCATCCACTTTTCAGTTTGTCAATTGGGAAACCACTTATCCAGAATTAAAAGAAAACTAACAGATATTCATGACTTTTAATGGCCATTTCCATGCCAAATTCCCATAAATTCTCAAGTTATAATTTTCTCATCAATTGGTAGATATTATGGGTAGTTTTTGATCCACCAATTCTGTGCTCTCAGAGAAACAGCGACTGAGGATGATGCTGGGATTGGGGGTATAGTGTATCGATTAGAGAAAGAAAGGAATATGAATTTAGGGTTTGCTTTGAAAGAGATTGAAAGCACTACTCGTGTCCAAAGTAGCGACATTAACCATGATTGGCTCCCTAAAACCACAAAGAATGGGGTAAGTTTTAATTTTTAATTTAAACCAGTTACCTATAATTGCTCTTAAGGTCCACGTCTGATAACTCAGCCATATGTGGATTACTTGTTATTGTAGATGTGTGGGTGCATTTATAGAATTTTTAATATATCCCATTTAGGTCATATATATATCATCATTTCCACCACTTCTGTTATAATTTAAAACGTCATGTGAGTACATGTAGCTTTTTGGTATGAAAATGATTTAGTAGCTGGACATTCCTCACAAAACCTAACTCATACTGTTTTTTTTTCCATTGTAAAAGACAGTTGCTGGCCTCAATGTTGACAATATACCTGGATTATTAAACCCCAACAGTGGTGTAATCAATGATTTGGAAGGTGAGCTTGATCATAGCAGATCTTTCTCAAACACTGATGGTTCTGGAAATTCGCTAAATCCAGATACGTGGAGAATTTGGAGCATTAAGAGGGCAGGGTTTTCAGACATGCAATTTGAAGGTATTATGTGAGCTGATGTTCAGGAGGTTTGATTGCATTACATTTTGGATCTGCTAACTTCTGTCTGTTTATCGATGTACAGCTGAAGAACTTAGCTCTAATAGAACTCGTACAGGAAGCGAGGAGAATGTTTTAGGAGATGAAATACTTGAAACAAAGGAGGGTTCTAGTGAAACTGTCAGCAGAAGTCAAGAGAATTGCTCTGATGGAGGGATTAATCAGAATCAAGTACGAAGTCTACGTGATCTGGAGTTAGAGCTTTCCTCCGTGCTGCAGGCATTGAAGTCAAACACTGGTGAAAGTTTATCACAGAAAGTGGTACCTAAACTATGCCCCCTTTGAATACAATTTGTTTAAAACTAGATTTTTGGAACCCTTCTCTTTTTAAACTTTTTTTTTCTTATAAGAAAAGGCTGGAAGTCAATGTGGAACTGAACTTATAGCTGTTTATTGTTTGTTACACATTGATAAGTCAATATAAGCTGATCCTGTGCATGAATTTTGTCTGGTGTTTGTTTGGTAAGTAATATTGCAATGCATCTTCCACATGCTTTTAATGAAATAGAAAAGGAGATAAAGTTTGAATAGAAATCACCTCTATGTCATTTCTTTCCTGAATAGAGAACACTTGTGTGGGATTTATTTTGTTTCGTCATCAATCTCTCTCTCTCTCTGTCTCGCCCTTTTCTCTGCTGTCGAAGAAATAGTTGAACTACAAAGGTATTAGTTAACTGGGTCAATCAAAATTTAAATATAAAAGAAGTTCATCACATATTCTGGCCATCAAATTGGAAAAAGGCTTTCTCAACTTTTGTATTTTTGGGATTTAATTTAAAGGAGCATTTGCTAGAATAAAGTTTTATTTCTTACAAAAAAGAAAGTAAGCTTGCAGATTAACAATCTTCATTTTTGTTTTGTTTTCTCAATTCAGGTAGATTTGATTCACCATGTAGTTTCTTTAGAACCTTATCCAAAGCATATCTTGAACTCTTACAAATCATGTTTTATACTCTTCACCAGGATAATGGAAGCTCCTCTGGTGATTTTCTGAAGCTTTCTGATTCTTGGGAGTTCCAGGAAAATGAGATCATGAATGCCCAGGATAAATTACGGTCAATAAGGGCAAAATTGGCAGTGTTGGAAGGGAAGATGGCACTTGCAATAATGTATGCTTAGCTCTCTTCATCTAATGGCACATAGCTAAGTTGAAAAAAATAAATGGTACATGGCTCTAATTTGCTTTATCATTAATGCCATATTTCTATTTAAACAGTGATGCACAAAAGTTTGTAGAAGAGAAACAGAAAAGGATTGATGATGCTTCTAGAGCTTTGCAGCTTCTCCGCGCTGCTTGTATAGTTTGGCCTAGTTCTGCCTTAGAGGTGTTCCTATCTGGATCGTTTGATGGCTGGGCAACCCAGGTTTGATCCCATCTAAATTGATTGACCAGAAACTTAGAATTAATGGTACTGGCTCATCTAAATTATAGCAAGGAGATGTTTTGCAGCATAAAATGCATTTGCATTTGCATTTATTTTTGTACTAAAGCGAAATATCCTACATAACTTTGCTACTCATATTGAGAGACGTAATATCAAAAGCCTACAGCCTAATGGGATGTTGGGACTTGGTAGTTATTTGGTTGTCTGGCACTGTACTGCCCCGTGTTTGTGGACAAAACATGTTGCACAACACAGGCAGGCATTATTCATATTAGTTGGGCTTAGTTGAAAACAAAAGCTGTAGTTTACCCAGAGAGAGAGTTGGGTCTGATGGAACGGTTGTTTTCCACGAATACATGGATTTTGGTTTGTAGATTTATTGATCCTTGTGATTGTTCTGCCCGCCTTTCTCTATTATGTTGCAACCTCTAGTTTGGGCACGTGATGATATCATTTAGGCAGGGTGGGCTGGGGAGAAGGAGATTTAGATCCAACCCATGCTAATGCCACTGGCAGTTCTAGGTTTGATCCCACACTGCCACCAGCCTGCACAAAATAAAGAACAAAAGAGACCTCTTGGTAGTAAAATTATGTCTAACTGTTTGAAATATTTTCATATTTCTGGGATCATACACTGTTCCTAGAATAGGACAATTATCTCCCATATTTTTTAGAATTACGGGTTGAAAGCTGTCATGACTGCTTATTTTTGTGTTAGCTACTGTTACAGGTCATTTTTATCTTTCCATTTCTGTTGCTTTACTTGTATCTTTTATATGTTGTTGCCTCGGCAACCAGATCTAGACCTATGCATGTCATCCGTTTGCAATGGCATGCTGTTAAATTTCCGCATTTCTCCTATTGATTAAACATGTCCTCAATGTGATCATTTCAGACTAGTGTGAAACTTGAATTTCCATTTTGCAGAGAAGGATGGAAAAGTCTAGTGTGGGTATCTTTTCTTTGTATCTGAAACTGTATCCGGGCAGATATGAGGTAAATCATTTTTGCCAACTTGCATAATCAGGTCCCTTGAACACAGTATATCTCAGCACTATACCTTTGTGGTACAGATCAAGTTCGTTGTTGATGGTGAGTGGAAGATCGATCCCCTACGCCCTATTGTTAACAACAACGGATACGAGAATAATCTGCTCATTATCAAATAAAAACACAGAAAACATGCAACGATGGACACGAGAAGATAATCAAAATCCTAAGAAGGTAAGGAGGCACGCTCAGCAGATTGCTTTTGTGTTCCTCCTTTTCTTTTCGACTCTTCTCTTGTAAACGTATTGATTGAGTGAGACATACCATTTCTTTCTCTCGTTCATTCTCTTACTACAGGATTAGGATAGGTAAAAAGCTCTGCAGACACTTATTTTTCTCACATGTTTTCTTTATTGATGTATAGACATTGTGTATGAAGATGCAATTTCAGGCTGTATGTTTTATATGAAAGATGATTTTTTAAAAATCATTTCTTAAGATTTCACGTGGTTGTTTACTTTTAAAAAAGTTTATCAATGAAAAAAAATTTTAAACAGAGAAAAATTTGTTTAGTTTTTTAAAAAATATTTTTTTTTTATTTTGATCGGAAAGTACTTTTTTAAAGTTATGAAAAATTCAAAAATATCTTGTTATTTATTAATTATATTCAATTTGATATTTAATTTTTTAATTGCTGTATATTTTGTTTTGAATTTCTTTTTTAATTTTATCTTTTAAAATTTAATTTGATTTGATTTTTATACTAATTTTAATTTTAATTTTAATTATTTTTTAATTAAATTTTTTATTTGTTGATCATTTTATACCAATGGTATAACTCAATGCTTTGTTAGTGTAGTGTTTTCATGTGCTTGTTAAACTAGTCATAGGTCCTAAATGTTTATGGAAAGATGTTCGTTTTAGGATTTGTTTTTATTTAGGATTTGTTCATTTCATCTTTTCCTATTAGAAAAACATTATTCATTTTTTACTTTATGCTTATCTATAAATATTACTAATTGTATTTGTCTTTCTAATTACATCTAACTTTTTAATCACTATATTTATTAATATAACATTCTGAATTTATGTGACATATATTTAAACAAGTCAAGCATAGTTTCAAAATCCAGTCTGACGGATTGACCCGAGACCAGTTTAAAAAAAAATTAAGAGAAGCTAAAAATCCTAGTGATTTGATCAAAAACTTAGATTAACCTGGTGATCTAGTTGATCTGGTAAAAGACTAGGTTATAATTTGTTGACTGCTTTTTTATATAATAAAAATCACATTGTTTTGCTTTATATATATAAAAAATATTTGGGGACAATCTAGGATAACTTGGTGACCTGGATAAAATCTGTGACCCGGGTTTTGAACTGAGTTGATTACTCGATCGGATTTAAAAACTATGATGCCAAGTTATTTAACATAATTAATTTTTAAAGACATACTTTTTTGACATTATTAATCAATCTCCAATGTATACCATTTATATATATACATGTTATTAATATTTTTTTGATGGAACATTTTATAAATATTTATTCCAATCGTCGGCTCCACTTTCACTAAAAACTTAGCAACTTGAACCACATGAATCTCTCGAGTTCTTGCACCATATGCCATTTTTAACGTGGATTCCAAGCATTTTGAATAAAATAGTGGGAATAATATTGATTAATGGATGAAGTCAAGAAGAGGATGTGATAAAAAGCTTTCTTTTATCTAAAAGATCATGTGGTCAAGAAACATTTTATACATACATAAAGTTAGAACATGGTATTTTTACTATTCATAAAAAAAATGTTCATCCTCTTATATTTTTATGTGAATTACAATAGTGCAATTTTTGATGATTTTCAATTTGATCATTAATTTTGTTTTTCACAATTGAACTATTTTTTAGATCAAATTATAGTTTAATTGCATGTTTTTTTTTATAAGAGAGGATTGAATTGAAAGAAAGGGGACTGAAGTGAAAAAAACATGTAGCATAGGTGACGGATTGATAATTTCGATCAAAACTTCATTTGAGTTCCCCATCTATTTTAGCTATTAGATGATCGATCCCTTGAATTTTACAAAATTCAATTTGGATACCAAACTTCATTTTACTAATTTTTCAGTCCCTTTTTAGTTGGAGGAGAGAGATGAGGTTGTTGGATTCTAGTTCAGAGAAAGAAAGTGTTTGCTGGTGAGGAATTCGACCACCAAAACAATAGTTTTATTTTTTGTGTCAAATGGTTCTATATGATGAAGGGAGTTAAGATTACGTGTTTTTTTTACATTGAAAACACCTGAAAAATCAGATCTAAGCTAGGGAAGTTTTTATGTTTTCAGGTGGATATCGGGTTTTAGGGCGGTTTTTTATGTTTTCCATGAACAAATATTGGTTTAACAAGGTCCTTAGGGGGTTTCCTAGGTGTTTTGGGTAAAAAACAGGTTGAAAATGAGTTTCTAGGCAAAAAAATAAAAGACTATGTTTTTTCGGCCACCATAGTAGCCGCCTAGCCGGATTTTGGGAATGAATAGACAACATGTCATTTTGTTTCCTGATGAATGGGGCAGACGACGCGTCGTGTACCCTATTAAACTTAAAAAAAAAATACAGGCCCACGCGCTTGGGCTAAGTCTAATTGTTTTTTGAAAAAAATGCATTAGTTGATTTTTTTTTCACATAAATTTTGGGTTTATGTTTTAATTAGTTTGTGATTATTTTTTAATGATATTGGATGTGTTTAATTTTTAAAGAGGTAGGTATGATTTATCTGTGATTTTTTTAAAATTTTATATAGATTTTTTATATGTGTAGCCTTGCATTTATTTTTTATTTTTATTCAATAAATTTTATGTGTGTTGGTTTTTATTGAAACTTTTTTGTGTTTTTCTATTACACGTTTACTTTGATGGAGAAATTTATTAAACACAATAAGATAAATTACTCGTGTTGCAATGTTAAATATTTTGATATTCATTTGTCGTTTAATTTTTTACAACATCTCAGTATTAAGTGAGTGTTTTATTTTGCGATTGTAAATTTTTTTTTTATCATGTAGTTAAATAAAAAATAATTTTGGAAAAACAAATCTCACTAGAGTCCATAACCCGTTTCACGGGTTTGGCATGCTACCCCGAGTTACCCGGTTCATAGGTTTGACGAGTTTACCCCCTAGTTGATTTTTTTTTTTTGGTTTTTGGTTCATTAATTGTTTTTAATTGTTTTTTCTCGATTTTATTCTGCAATATTTGATTGGTTAAAAAATATATTACTTAATTATTTTTTACTTTCTTTAGGGTCATCACTGTCTCAAGTAAGTTTTTATTTTTAGATCGGTGCTTGATTTTCTAACCATATATTTTTATCTTATAATTAAAAATAATATTTTATAAAAAATAAATTATTAAATTCAATGGAGTCCATGATACAATTTGTTTAGGGATTGAGATCGATCAAATATGTCACTGTCTCAATAGTTTTAGTGAAAAAAATTTTCATCTTGGAGTTTTGTTAAAAGCTAAACCATGTTTTTAACCGTCGTTAAGATTATATTTTGATCCATGAAATTAATCAATTTAATTTGGGTCAACTCTCGCGTATAATTTTGGAAAAACAAATCTCACTAGAGTCCATAACCCGTTTCACGGGTTTGGCATGCTACCCCAAGTTACCCGGTTCATAGGTTTGACGAGTTTACCCCCTAGTTGATTTTTTTTTTGGTTTTTGGTTCGTTAATTGTTTTTAATTTTTTTTTCTCGATTTTATTCTGCAATATTTGATTGGTTAAAAAATATATTACTTAATTTTGTTTTACTTTCTTTAGGGTCATCACTGTCTCAAGTAAGTTTTTATTTTTAGATCGGTGCTTGATTTTCTAACCATATATTTTTATCTTATAATTAAAAACAATATTTTATAAAAAACAAATTATTAAATTCAATGGAGTCCATGATACAGTTTGTTTAGGGATTGAGATCGATCAAATATGTCACTGTCTCAATAGTTTTAGTGAAAAAAATTTTCATCTTGGAGTTTTGTTAAAAGCTAAATCATATTTTTAACTGTCGTTAAAATTATATTTTGATCCATGAAATTAATCAATTTAATTTGGATCAACTCTCGCGTGATTTAGTTTGAAACTCGAGTTAGATAAAAAGTTATATTACGAGATTTTAAATTAATGTATTAAACCAGATTTAATAACACCATAAAATTTTTTTCATGCTATTAATAGTTTTTAATATTTTAAAAAATTTATCCGATCCGAGACAAAAAGCTAATTAACTAGTTAAAGACTGAAATTTGACTAGAAAGTGCAAAATGTCTGTGAAGGTGGAGGGTCTTAAATCATTAAAATTTAAAAGACTTGAGCAAATGATTTTATAATTAGGGTTTTATTTTATAAATTTCCATCGTTGTCGAAAAAAAGGTAATCTTTGTTTATAACGTTACAAGTGTATCCTTCTATCTTTGTTTTTTTTTTTTTTTTTAATTATATGTTATGAGTGTATAGCTTAGAAATACTTAAATAATAATAATAATAATAATAATAAGTCATTTTTCTAGTCCTGGGAATATTCACAATATTAAATAACTAACATTTTTTAAATTATAAAAGAAAATTGTATGTTTTAGTTTTTTTTTTTTTGAAATAACTTGAAATCCTAGAGATTGAAAATTCTGATCATAGTTATCTAGCTTGACTGAACAGGTTTATCTAATCACTTTTCAAGTAAAACAAGATGAATTTGTTTTAAAACTTGTTTAAAAATTGATTCAAACTCGAATAATTATATAGATTAACATGTGATTTAGTGATTTAACCAAATCAAAGTGAGAATTAATCAAGTCAATATAAAAAAATTTATTCAAATCAATATTTTTTTAGATTTTTTTAACATTTTCTTCCAAAACAATTTTATTTTGGAATGATCCACAACCTACCTGAATTTTTTATCATATTAAATTCTAGATAAGGTCTAATAACTATAATTTTGAATCATTATACAAACTTGTGGGTTTTTCAAAAGAAATATTAGTTTAAGATCCTGTTTGTTTGTTGAAAAGTAATTTAAATTTGGAAAGTGAATTTTGGAAAAGTGGATTCCAGTAAAGTGAATTATTTTTCGATGTTTGGTAGTATAATAAAAAACAAGTTGGAAAATACTTTTCAGTATTTGGTTATGTAATGAAAAATAAATTAGAAAATAACTTATTAATATTTTATTTTTTGTTAATTGAGGGTTCAAAATTCTGATAGTTTTAAAACACTTTCTTTATATGTTTGAGTATGCAGTTGAAATTATTATTTTTTCAAGATTTTAAATTTTTTAGTTTTTAAATTTTTTAATATTAAAAATAATTTTTTTAAAATAAAA
>Ga0307515_10009185_pt1 | contig 19161 bp, 7 predicted proteins | sample 17_EM_MG_FD_194513 | JGI IMG/M metagenome (GOLD analysis project Ga0307515, IMG submission 194513) | Populus trichocarpa ectomycorrhiza microbial communities from riparian zone in the Pacific Northwest, United States - 17_EM | ecosystem: Host-associated > Plants > Roots > Unclassified | place...
TGTCCGCAATAATATCCCTTACATTGCCCCCCCCCTTCTTGCGGTTGGCCCCCGATCGCCATTACCTTACGGTAGGGAGATTATAAGGGCTTATCCCAGAAGAGGTTTAGAGAGATATTAGAGAGGTATCGGTATGCCGCTGTATATTATCTATCTATCTAACCCCTACTTTAAACTCCTAAAAACCCTTAATAAGGAAAAAATATAACTGGAGAAAAGATATAAGGATTGCTAGGAGACCTATTAGAAGCCTATTAAAAGTATACCGGTAGCTACCTAGGCTAATATAGGGATTTTTATATAACTTTGCTTTTAAGCCTTTATACCAGTCTATAATTAATTATAAGTATTATAGGCAATTTAGTGTTCTAGTATAGTTCTATAGAACTTTTTAGTATAGGATTTAATATATAGAGCCTTAGCTTGCTATTATCTTTAACTACTAAGATATAGTCTATAATTCTTTCTTATAATCCTTTTCTTATAATCCTCTACGTCACTAACGTATTATTCCTATATTTGCCCTTAGGCTATTAGATACGGTTAAGGTATTAATTAGTTAGTTAAAGAGACTTATCTCTTAAAATTTAATATATATGGTTTTAAATCTAGTGGTCCTATGCTATATATTTAGTGTAGTTTTACTACTTAGTAAATAGGGACATTTCGCAATAGTAATTATAGCTATTATACGATTGTTAAGAACGTCTATAACGTTATTCTTTAATACTATAGTATCGTTTTAGGTCTAATTTAACCTATATACGTCTTTAATTTAACGTCTTAATTGCCTTCCCCTAGCCGCGTAGTTAGTTTTTATAAGGAAGTAATGGTTAAATAACTTATACGCGTGTTTCCTTCCTTTTAAATAGCGCTATTATAACGGAGTTATATTGGTAAGGTTACGGCTATTTACTAAAAGGGTATTGGAAGGTAAAGTATAAAGACACTTTGCTTATTAAGCTGCTCCTTTTCTTAAATACCTTACTTCTTGCTATTAACCGTCGTCCAATTTTAGACGTATCTTTAATATATTATTAAGATTTTCTTCTTTTTTATTATTAATTTAATATGCCTCTTTATTCTCCTACTAACTACTTTTTTAAGTAGATTCTATAGCGTATTCTAGCCCTGCCTTTATATATAGAACCCTAACCTCCGCTAACTCATAACTGGTGCTAGTCCTACCTAAATAATTTTGCCTGCACGTCTTTAAAAGACTAGAAGTTTAATAATAGGATTTTAAAGGCTTATAATAAGACGTACTGCGTTAGATCTAATACCTTTAGTCCTTATAATTAATGCATACGTACTAAGAGCGGTAGTTGCGTTAAGGTAAGTTTTTCTATTCTTAATAGATTTCTATTGCTAACTTTAAGCTTTAATAGCCTGGGCCTAAGTAGCGACGATTCTTTAATGTCCTTAACTATTATATTACCCGGGCTTTGTCTTATTCTAGCGCCAATACTAAACATCTTAGTTATATTTAAGACTATACTATAGCTATTTATACCGCCTATAATTCTTAGCAAGCTAGCTAGTAGCGCCTAATATAAGAGTAAGGTTAGTATACTAAGGATAGGGTATAGGATAGGGGTAATAAGAAGAAGGTCGCTATCTACTATAGAAAGGAGTTTGCGCATATACGTTAAGTTTTAAAAGAGCATAATATAATGCGGTATTAGGTAGGTTACCCTTTAGGTACCTAGCGGATAGGTAACTAATAGTTACTGTAGCAAGGTCTTAGTGGTTCTAGACTATACTAGCTAGCTAACGTCTCTATTTATTCTAGGCTTAAGCATATCTTTATTAACTATAAGCTTACTCCCTAAGAGCTTTATTAGTATTGGTTTAGACCTAATATTAGTGTTAAACGTTTAAGAGTCTCTGCTCCAGCTATACCTCATTATCCTACCCCTATTTTTATGCCTACTTATATACCTACTAAGGCATCTAGATCCTATTCTTATTAGCTATTACTTAGTGGCCTAATAGATACTAATCCTACTCCTAATAATAATAAGGCGTAGTGGCTTTTTAGATTAGGCATTTATGGTTTAGACTTTTAGGATTCGTTCTTATATATAGTAGCAATTAAGGACCTTAATTAGGTGCTTAGGAAGGCCTTATAAGGCTTTTAGAAAGGGCCTAAAAGCCCTAAAAATAATATTTCTGGTATAGATTAATGAATAGAAATGCAATTCTAGCAAAATGCCCTATTAACTCTATACTATATACGTGGAAAGGCTAAGGACCTATCCTGCCTTAGGCCGTAGCCTTATCCCTATAGTTTCTGGAGCCTATCCGTTCTATATCCAATTTAACCTATTTACTCTTTTCGCAAGCTTTCTTCCTAGGTCGCGATGACACCGTAGTATTAAAGCGCTTTTTATAACTTATAGATTATAGACCTTGGTCCTAATATTCTTTTAGAATATCTTTATAATAATTAAGGTAATCCTCTGGTTCCTATATAGAGTCTTTAGCGGGCTAGCCTAGCCATTTAACTTTAAATTAAAGCTTGTTCTTAATAGACTTATAGCGTAGTATAGCTTTAACCTTATACTACTTACCTACTACCTTAGGGTATTTAATTAGGCCTAGACGGAAGTTCTTTTCCAGTAGTAGTTTATGCTATAGCTCTAGTAGGTTTATATAAAACACTAAATGTATATAGGCTATAGATAGGGGTAGCTAGAGACGATAGGCTAGCTTACTAATTTATTCCTTAACCTAGAAGAGACCTAGGTATCTTATATTAAGCTTCTTTAATAGTTAACGGGTCTTAATATTTGTTAAACGTAATAGAACCTTATCGCCTACTCCAAAATGCTTGTTCTGGTGCTTATAGTTATACTAAAGTCTTTACTACTCTTAGGCATCTTATAGGCTCTGCTTCGTATACTTCTATTACTCCTCCTATTTCTAGAGGTATCCTTATACTCTCTAGTAGATGTCCTTAGACTTCCCGGTAGGATCCTATAACTAATTATACGGCCTTAGCTAGTGATTGTTGGGTATACTATTAAACCTAAATAGTTAAACGCTATAGGCAATCTGGATTAGTGCATACTTATACAATATATATTACTTTAAATTATAGGCGTACTCCGCGTATAGAAGTAGCTTGCACTAGTTGTCTTGCTAATAGTTTAAATATATCTGTAGGTAAGACTCTAGTTCCTAGTTTTAGCATTCCGTTTGCCTATCCGTCTATAGGTAAAAAGCCGTACTATACTAGTAATTTATTTTTAAATAGAAGCATAGGTCTAACCAGTATTGGCTTATAAAGACGCTGCCCCTATTAGTAATAATGGAGTGTAGCTAATCTACTTTAAGAAAGCATTTCTCCTTAATTAAGTTGGTGAACTCTTATACGTTAATTATCTTATTAATAGAAAAGTATTGGACGTACTTTAAAAACCTATTAATAAGTATAAGGACCAAATCGTATGTTCGTCCTTAGCTATCTTTAGATAGCGGGAGATCTATAATAAAGTCTATGGCGTAATATTACTATAGCTTACTAGCGGGGGGAACTAATTTAAGTAGACCCTATAGCTTGTGCCTGTGGATCTTATATACTTAATACTTCTTATAATAGCCGATATACTCCTTTGCTTCCTAATTAAGCCTTAGCTAATAGTATTTGCGCTAAAGTAATTTCACTATCTTTGCTTAACTATAGTGGCCGCCTAAAGGATTATTGTAATTTTTTATAAGAATTTTTTATCGTAGATTTACTTCTTATAGCACCTAAACCTTACTACCTCTATGTAGTAGGCCTATTGGGTTTAGTTCCCAATAGTGGCGCCTAATAGCTTCCTTTCCGTTACGTTTCTGGTCTACTTCTATATTAAGGTTAGTATAGAAAGCGTCCCTCCGTTATACCTTACGGATAAGATCTATTAACCTTTTAGATGGTTCCCAGGTAAAAGCTATTTTATTTTATACTACTCTAAGTATAAGACTAAATAGTACCATAGATCTTGCAACTCTTTAATGCGCGTATATTAGGAAGGCCGCTATAAGGTTAAAGTCCTTTAGTTATTATAGGGCTCTAAGTTTTAATTGCTCTATAGCTTCACTATTTATTTAAGGGGATAGCTTAGTAATTAAAAATGGTATATTACTAGGTTCCGAGAATATATCGGGGACGTCCTGTCTAGGTATATTTAGACCTTTATTAGTAACAGACCGGGTACTAGTTAAAATATTAGTAGAAACTAATAGGGCTTATACCGCCTAAGACTTAGTATATAGAGCTATAGGTGTTTAAACATCCTATACCCGGAGCTTATTCTGTAATATAGGGAGTAAGATATCTATTATTTGTTTTCCTTCTCCCGTTTTAAAGCCTTTAGTATAGTCTAGCTATTATAACGGTCTGTTAGTAGGGTTATTTTCCCCTAGCTTATATTTAATCTTAAAATTAAATCGCGTAAGCTCCTCTACCTATCTGGCTTATTAAGGTATAAGCTCCTTTATAGTTATAAAGTAGCGTAGATTATAGTAATCTAAGAGTATACGGGTAGTATAGCTTGCGTGCTTAAGGTAGTGTCACCACTATTTAAAGCAGTCGACTATAGCTAGCAGTTCCTTATTATGGGTATAATACCTAACTTTAGGTCCCTAGAATTTTCTGCTATAAAATACTACTAGTCTCTAATAGAGCTAGGTAGCGTCTAGATGCCTATTAGGTTATAGTAGGATACTAGTAAGGGCAAAATTTAATATATTAGTGATTATTATTAATGGCTAATCTAGGTTAAAATGCCGTAGCAATAAAGCTTTTATAAACTTTATATAAAGTTCTTAGAAGGCCTCCTAAACCTTTCCGGGCTATAACTATAGCTTATACTATTTAGTTAATCCCTTTTTAGTTTTTTTCCTTACCGCCTTTAAGCTTTTTGCTCCTTAGGTTGGGTTTTAGGAAGCTTCCGTAATATAGTTAGATAGGTATTAGGTGATATCTAAGTAGTTATAGATAAAGCGCCTATAGAAATTGGCAAAGCCTAGAAATACTTAAATATCCTAGTAGCTCTCTAGCTCTGGCCACTCCTAGATTGTCTATACCCGTACTAGGTCTATAACTATACCTATAGGCGTTACAATATAACCTAGGAACTCGACTTGCTTAGTATTAAAGACGTACTTTAACGCCTTAGTATAGAGGCCCTAATTATCTAAACGTTCCAGTACTTCGCGGACGTATTGCTTATATTAATCCTTATCTTCTAAATAGATTAAGATGTTATCTAAATAGATAATATATATGCGGTTAACTAGTCCCCCTAAGGCTCTATAAATATATAATTGGAATGTTATAGGCGCATTAACTAGCCCAAAAGGTATTACTAGATACTTAAAGTAGCCGTATTAGGTCTTAAAAGCGGTCTTCTATTTATCCCCTTCTTTAATACGGAGCTTATAATAGGCGTCTTATAGATTTAACTTTATAAAGATCTTCGCCCTAAATAGTCGATCCAGCATTTCACTAACTAGTAGTAGTAGGTAACGGTTCTTAATTATAATCTTATTAAGACTATAATAGTTTACGTATAGCCTTATAGTTTTATCTAGTTTTAGGATAAAGAGAATCGGCGCGCCTAACGGCGACTTACTAGGCTAAATCTATCCCTTTTCTAGTAAGCTATTAAGGTACTCCTACAGGATCTTAAGCTCTTTACGCGAGAGGTTATAGATAGAAAGGTTTAGTGGTTGCTTACCTTCTTTTAAATTAATTATATAATCGTACTCCGAGTTCTATAGTAGGACTTTAGCTCTCCTACCTAAAAATACCCTTAGTAAGTCTCTTAGGCCTACTGGAATATTTAATAAATTAGGGTCGCGTTTGTCCTTTACGTTATTATTAGGTAGGTCCTGGAGCTCCCTTAGGATACTTACGGGCAGCGTCGTGCGCTATAGTGGTTATTTGTATATGGTTGCTACCGTATATTATACCGTTTTATACGGTAGCTAGTAAAGGGTAGGGAAATTCTTAACGCAGCGCTTGAGATACTGTAGTATACTCTCCGTATATTACTTAAGCTAGAGTAACCTATAATGGTTAAAGTATCTTATAAGATCCTTAAGATCGCCGCCTCCCTATAATATCTCCGCGACCTATCCGGTAGTTCCCTATAGGGTCTCTATTATAGAGGGGTTATTACCTATACTAGGCTTTATACCTATCTTGCTATTAAATAGGGGTTAGATCTAATACTCCTTTGGGTATAGAGCGTACACTATTTCGCCTAGGGCTACATTCTCTAGAATATCCTTTAGGCTTATTAGTAATATATACCCTTCTAAATTTTTATTATTCTACTATTTAAAGGCTCTAGTCTTAAAGCGTATCTTAAAATCTGCTTCCGCTAGCTAAGGGTATCTAAGGATAAGGTTATAGCCTATAAAGTTAGCCGCCTAAAAGGGTTGCGGGCTAACTACCTTAGTGCGGTTATATATATCGGCTACTAACACTATAAGCTTATGGGCACTATATAGCTTAATCTAATGCTTATCTAGAAAGCCTATAATAGGTTTCCGCCACCTTTATAATAGGATAAGTTTATACTCTTTTACCAAATTATATTATATAAGATTAATTTTAGCGCCGCTGTTATATAGTACTTAGAACTGTTATACTTTACCTATAGGGAGTGTTATTTCTAGCTTAACAGTAATATAGAGAGTCTCTCCTTCTATATCTTGCCCTAGTTGTAGTTAGAAGAGGTCTATAACTAGGGCTTTTCTTTTTTTAGATTGTTAGTATAATTGTCGCCCTACTTGTTTTTTTTAATAGGATTTACCTCTAGAGTTTTCTCTTAACTTCTTAGAGTGTTTCTGTAAAGGTGCTGGATGGGTATTGGGTTAACCCTAGGAGTTTTTCCCGTTATTTAAGGTTTTTAACTTTAACCCTTCCGAAGTTCTCTTTAAGAATAGCTTCTTTAAAGGTTAGGTCTACCCTATATTACTACTAGAGTACCTACGCTTCTAGTAACCCCCTAACTTTTTACTAAAAGAGGTCTAGTTCTTTACCGCGTCTTTAGCATTTAGGACTACTCGTTTAAAATCCGTATATATAATAATCCGCGATAGGGCTCCTACGCGCTTTATTTTGTTATAAATTACTAGCTTAATTCTAGCCTAGATAAACCCGATCTTCTCCTTCTTATAAATGCTACCGTCCTTATTTTTAAAGGGCTCTAAATCTATCTGCTAAGTATGAGTTTCTATAAAGTTTATAAACTAGCGGAAGTTATAGCGGTCTAGCTGTGTCCTATTCCAAAATAGCTCTATATTATTATATTATATAATATACGGATCTTAAGTCCATTTCTTTAGGAAGGTTTACAGCTGTAGCTATATAGTAATTTACTCTTTATTAAGCTAATTAAATGCAATTTAGTTTAGTGATCGGTCTTTAATCTTACTAATAATCCAGCGTATACGCTCTTTGGTATTATCTTATATTATTAGTATCTTAAAGAAGTTATCTATCTTATAAACCTAATCGTCTAACTACTAGGCGTTAGGTCTATAGCGGAGTTCTAAACTACTAGAGGCCTTAGCTAGTTAGTTTATATCCTTTTTCCGTTTATAGCGTAAATAGCTCTCTAAGTCTTCTATACCTTTTTAGGTAGGTACTAGGTAGCTTTTAGGAAGCCCTTAGCCTTAACTAGGTTGTAAAAAAATTTACCTAGCTTAGATTAGACCCTACTAGATCTAGATTTGCCCTTAAAGGGTTCTAATATATTTATTAGTGGCTTCCTTCCGTATAGCTTCCAAGAGCCTTATAATAGCTTTCTAATATCCGTCTTAAAGGAGATTAGTATAAGGCTTTTAACCTTCTAAACTTGGGCCTAGGGAGGCTCCTGCTATAAAGGTAGTATTAGTACTAGTAGCTAGTATAGGCTTCCTAATAAGGCTCGGGTCTTAAGTTATTAATTAGCTTAGATTACCTAAAGGGGTAGGCCCGCTTAGCTTGTAAGTAGTCTATATACTATTACTATACTAATTATAGGCTAGTGGTCTTCCGGGAGGGTTCCGGTTAGTTCCCTAATTAGATATATTAGTGTATTTCTCTGGCATTTCTAGCTTAGGGGAAGATTTTAGAGTTGCCTCTAGTGCCTAATCTTCTAATTGGCCTAGGTGGGGCTAGAGGGGTTCCGGTTACTTTCTAGCAGTATTATAACTGTTATAGAGGGTGTCTATGTTTTTCTTAGCGGTAACCGTAGGTATATAAGAGTCTTTAAGCTCCTGGAGCATCTAGGTATTAAGGCTTATTCAGCCATCTTGCCTAAAGGGTTATATTATTACAATCTTTCGCTGTTAGAGGGACCTTCCTACCTTTACGCAACGGCTTTCTATAAGGTATCCGTGGAGTTTCCGTTTAAATTATCGCGAGATTTTTAAGGGAAGATGGTGGTTGTAAACAAAAGATATAAATAAACAATCTAGTCCTTAAAGCCGACTACCCTTCTAAAAGAAAGTAGGAAGGATTTAAATGTAAGGGGATTTTGTAGACAGGGGGCTATAAGGACACGATTGTGGAATAGGATAGATTAGTAAGAGAGACGATTCCTTAAGGAGGTAAGGCCTCTAGGATTGTAGAGACTATATACTACGGGCATGTGCCTTTGGCACGTAACTAGTAACTATTTAAGGGGCGTCCGGGGGTTGTCCTAAGGGCAACCCAAGGTGTTCGCAATAATATCCCTTATATATATTCTCCTTTAAGTACTTAATCGTAAGAGTCTTGGTTTAATTAAGGTAGGCAATTGCCCTTATAGCAGCTGCGTTGTAAATTAGTAATGGATTTTATAAGAATTCTAATAGCTTACTTACTGTTCTCGCTATATTTAGATAAGTAATATTAGCTATATAGAGTATAGATCTAACTTTCCTCTAATAGGCGTAGGTATCCTATTTAGAGGCTTACTCTAAATTAGGCTTAAGTTCCTTAATACCTATTAGTATATATATCTTGCGATAATCTTTAACTTTAATATAACGGAACCTTGTAGCAGGAACTACAATAGGCTCGTTATTGGGCTAGGTGTATAGGAAATGCAAGTATAAAAGTTAATAACGTAATAACAACTAGTAGAGTGGTTGCCTAATAGATTAACTCCAATTATATTCTAAGAATTACTATAAGGAAGGAACCATCTTAGGTAGGGATTAAGGGTCCTTAAATACATAACCGTACTCCTATAAAGTCCTTTTTATACATAATATATATATGCTCTATTTACTCTATTATAGATCCTATAGATTGTATAGATTATACAGATTACCCTATATAACCTTAGTTACTATTCCTCGTTATATAGCTCTATTAGCTCTATCCTAGACCGTGCCTAAATTAACTAACTAGCTTCTTCTAACTCTTCTCTAAGTAGTTATAATATTATACTTAAAGCGTCCGTAACACTATCTCCCTTCTCTTTATCTTCGTCCTTAAAGATTTAAAATATCTCTAAGTTGTTTACTAGAGGTGTAATATCCGTCTAGTTAGTTTAGTTAATATTATTACTTATTATACCTAAAGCAATTTCTTCTTCCTTAACTACTCGTCGTGTTCGCACTATAGCTGCGATATTATCTCTTAGTGAGATTATGCCGTCTCTGTGTTCTCGTTACTTAAAAGAGGGGTTAGTTTATATTATATTGGTAAACCTATCTTTGCAATAACCGTCCTCTTATTTAAAGTGCACTGGGGCGGATATTTATTTGTCCTATAATGTTTGCTCTATCTCTAATACTAAATATACGCGACTTATTATTCTAAATAGTTGTCTAGTTCCCTAATTAATTTATCTTAGGGTTTTATATTTAATCTACTGCTATATAGCTAGATAATAAACTATCTATTACTCTAGTGGAGTTACGCCATTTTTATAATATAGAATAAGAGGCTGCCGATGCTTAACAAAGAGCCCTTAAGTCTTATCTTGCGGCGTTCGCTTAGTTAATCCGTCTTAAGAAGGTCCGTAAGAAGGTGCGCTCTAAGGAGTAGAAACTTATAGAATAGGGTTTATAGGAGCTTGGTAATAAAAGAACGGACTTTCTTTTAATAGAGAAGGAAATAAATTTAAGTAGTTCGGTAACTACTCTTCCTAGGTCCCCCTTAGGTAACTTATTCTTTAGCGATCCTTTTTTATTAATGTTGCCTAACCTAATCTCTTCCGATACTCCTATACCTTTCCTATAGCATTTTTTAAATTCTTTAGTAGCTCCTAGGTAGTCTTAGTATAGCCTATCCACTTAACTTTATACTATGTTTTATTATTAACGTCCTTATAACTAACGATCTTTAAAACTTGCTATTTATCTTCTTCTTATTCTCTATATATGTCTACTTTATAAACTAGTAGCTTAACATTCCCGTATACTAGCTCTAGTATTGCAATATACTATATAGGGTAGATCTTTATTTTGGCTAGTAGGTTTAACTTAAACATAACTAGTAAAATCCTTTACGCGATTTTAAAAGGTCCTAGTCTAATATAGTTTAACTTCTTGCTTAGTCGTTAACTCTTAAAATTTTTATGTAGTAGCTATACTTTATCTCCCTCCTTAAGATCTGGTCCCTTAAATCTCTTAGCGTTATAGTACCTTTTTATTCTTTCTTATACTTTCTTTACTAATTCTATAAGGTCTATATAAAGACTTATTAATATCTTTATTCTTTCTTTAGCTGTACTACTTGTTTTCTTTACTTATCTTAGTAATAACGATATTCTTAGCTTATATCCATAGTTTGCTTTAAATAGCGATATGCCTATCCCTTCTTAAGGTGTTGCGTTGTATGTAAACTATATAACTAGTAGTAACAATACCCAATTATTCTGTGCATAATTAATATAATGCCTTAGATACTGTTCTAGCGTCTAATTTAGTCTTTCTATTTAACCGTCTGTCTGTAGATAATATACAGTAGAAGTTACTACTTAAACTCCTTACTCTGCTAAGAATACCTCCTAAAATACTGCTATAAATCTTAGATCTCTGTCTAATATAATCTTACTTAGTACCCCATGTCTTGCGAACACTTCTTTTACGTAGATCCTAGCGATATCTTCTACTAAGATTTCTTCTATATATACTATAAAGTATCCCTACTTTATAAGCTTATCTACTATTACTAAGATTATGTTATAATCTTATTTAGTAATAGGATCTTTTAATTTTAGCAACTTAATAATAAAGTCCTATAATATAACCTCCTATAGTCTCTCTAGTGTTTTAATAGGTTATAGCCCTCTATATAGCTTATACCTTATTAATTTATTTCTTTAGCAATCTAGATACTCTCTAGTGACCCTTTTAGCTATTCTCTAGATTCCGTCAATAATGTACTCCTCTTAAAGTCTTAACACTAAGCCCGTAGCTCTATTATGTCCTTAAGTTAATTACTTATAGAATTCCTCTATAAATTGCTTTACTATACTTCTTGGGATATATGTCGCTTTTTAGTTCTTATATATATCCATCTATAGATCTTCTAGCTGTGCTTTTAGAATTCTTTATACCTAAAAGCTTTCCGGTGTCTTATAGACCTTATCTTATTTTTTATAAGTTGCTATAATCCTCGGATGATTATACCTAATTAGTCCATCTATATCTTTTCGCAGTAAAGCCCCTAATGGCTTCTCGTCGTTTTGTAGTTTAGCTTTCTAACTTAGAATATCTACTCGCGTGTTATCTATACCCTTAGTATACTAAATCTCAAAATAGTATTCTGTAAGCATCTCTGCCTATCTAACCTATCTTTAGTTAAGTTCCTTTATTATTAGGAATCCCGTTAGGTTCTTATAATCCGTTTTAACTATAAATAGTTTCTCTATGCCTTATAAGAATACTCTCTATTCCTTTAATACTGTAACTATACCTAACAACTCCTTATTATAGATATTATAGTTTAACTCTAGTAGTGTCATTTTCCGACTGTAATATGCCACTAGGTGCTATCTATTTTAATATTTCTATATAAAGTACGCCCCTAATATATAGTCTAATGCATCTATTTCTATAACCGTTTCTAGTCCTGGTTAATAGATCTTAAGAACTGGCTCCTAGATAAATAACTCCTTAACTTTCCTAAAGAGTTCCCTTTGTTCCTCTCCCTATGCCTATAGTTCTTCTTTCTTAGTTAATCGCGTAATCTCTGTCCAGGGACTCCCTCTTCAGGTTTAGTGCAGTCCCTGCGCTAACCTCATCGGGCATCGCCACTCGCCCCATCAACCCGCCGCTTTTGACGTCTATAAAATGCTCGCCGTCCCGTCGCCAGGCTTCTTCCTCACCATTTCTCCTTAATTCTCTAACGCTATCCTGGCGCCTTTGCTGCCAGGCAGCCCACGCCTTCTGCGCCTCAACTACCTGCCCACTATCTCATCTCCGCCCTCCAATCAAAAATTCGCTCTCGAACCACCCAACATGCTACACGGTTTTCTTAATTTCCCCATTTATCGTTCCTTTACCGCTGCAGGCCGTGATGCTGCTAATACGACTTCCACATGCATCTGGCTATCTGATAGCTTCAGCCAGGTTTGATTTGGATAGCTTTTGGCTCTGCTTTTCTTTTGGATTGTTCTCCCCTCCATCGTTTGGGTATTTTCTAGTGCTCTTTTCCAAGCCTTTCGCAATTGCTCTCGCTACCTGTTGTGGTGGGGTTTCATGCGAAACGCCCGGAATTGGCATGCACGTGGTATTGTGCGACTTGAGGGAGTATAACACCACCGCGCGCACACAACTCATCAAGATGCAACATGCAACATAAAACATGAAACTATCGAACCATTGAACGAACTCTTTGAATTTGAATTGGAACACTGCACTTGAGCAGAGCCTTGTTGATAGTTTGTTGATATTGCGAATCTGACTTGTTATTGACTGATTTGATCCTAGAGCTTGTGGCTCTAGCTGTATCCTGATATCCTCCTTCCAGCGCGATATATTGACGCCAACAACTTCTTCTCCCATCTACTGATCCTCCAGAGTGCAGTTTAGCCTTCGCACTCGACCCGACCACACTGTGATCTTACCTTTCCACCTCTCTAGTTTTCTTATAATTACGCTCTTCCGGCGAAGGTAACCTAACCCCACCAGGATACTAATTCCTTATCTTTCTTCCTGCTCCAACAGCCACCGCTGCAAATTGACTAGAGCTGAGTCTGCCCTACTCCTGGACCTATACAACAGCGCCAATCATGAAATGCCTCATCTCCTAGCGAGTAAAAAATCTTGGCTTTAGCAGAGCAGCATGTGGACCACAAAGAGAACCAAGAGACGATGGATTCACTCCTTAGCGCTGTCCCTAAGTCCAAAATCTGGCTGTTATCCTACCAGCATGCCTCATGATTCAGTCTGCCAGGTCACATTCTGCGACTGTCATCCCTCTTTCCCCCTAAAACTAGATCAAGTTCAAGCAACGGTCTGACAGTGGTGTGTATGGGAAAGGAAGGTAGGAACGGGGGCAGCGCAGGGATTACTCTCAGCTGATGGAGACGCCTTCCTTTAGCTAAACGTCAGAGATTGCTATAATGGGTGTATGTGGTACCAGCTCTACAGCAAGATGGAACAATATCCATGCGATGGCAGGAAGGCTATGCTCCCCGACGTGCGACTTATCCAATAGAGAAAATGCCTCGCCGTTATCTCCATCGTCTCTGCCTTGCTGCGCCCTGGTAAATACTATATCGGCAATTGCTCTGCTGACTTCCTGCGCAAGATGGGTAAGCATCCTTCCGCGCCGGTTGCGCCGGATGGACATATTCCGTCCTAGGATGTGAATCTGTAGTGTAGGAGCAATGGGACTAGGGATCTTATCCTTATCCCTTTTGGCATTGCTGTGACGGATCCCTTTTAGTCTGCTTCGGCGACACGGTCGGATTTGCTTCGCCCTCCGCCACCTCCTAGTCGTTTGGTCCACCAGACCAGATGCCATAGGCAGCTGAAATCGGAAACCAACAGATGTCCTGAGCATGCATAACCCATCGAGTGCTAGAATCGATTATCAGCCATCTTGTCACACAACGAACGCTTAAGGGAGATGCGATCAGCAGGGGTGGAAACCTAGGCATCGTTCGTGCATGGCTTAAAACCTGAGGACAAGCCCAAACATTCCGCAGCGCTGTCAGGGATAGTGAGAAAGGGGCAGTAAGGGATATCTCCACTTGACGGGGTACTTTTGGTCTAGAACCAACCGCACCGTCTGGCTATTTCTCTGGGGCGGCTATGAAAAAGAGGACAGGTGTCTTAGAGAGTTGCGTCATAAACCAGCGCTCCGAAGATGGGATCCTGCCGATCTTGCCGTTGCGCCTGGGCTGCGGGCGCCAACAACCCTACCGGAAGAGGGAGGAGTAATGGTCATACATTGCAACCTCTTGGCTGGATTTATGCACTTTACGCGGCCACTGCAAATGATTCAGGAACGCTTGATATCTGGTTGACATGGATGCAGATCCAGCAGCTGAAGTCAGGCTACGCAAAGGGGCTGAGAGGGTAGGGAGGTGCACGGAGCAAAGGCCGCGAGCGTATAAAATGGCCCACCTTCTCGCTCATGGTTTCTGCTGCCTCACCTGTATTTCCTCCTCATCTTCCCCTCCACCAGATAGCCTTCGATCGTTCGTTCCTGCCTACCTCACCTGCAAACCCATTAAAATGTATACTACTTTCTCCTGTCGGCCCCAGCAGGCGGCCGTCCGTACCCATATGGACACAGCACGTTGTCTTCCGCCAGCCTACAACAAACCCTCTGTTACCATTCCAAGTGGAAAAAGCTGGGCAGGCCCGCAGCATAGCCACAGGGATGCGACTTTGAAATCCCGCGGCATGATAAAAGTCGTAGATCTTACAGGCGACGACAAAGGCAACGAGCCTCATGTGGACAGCTGCGCCAACCATGCTAAAGATGGAAATGACGACGATATTAACGATTTCCCATCTCTCGAAGAAATCCTACACAAGGAGAAGTGGAAGAGAGCTCCGAATCACAAGCGTAATACAGCTGAGCCTGTCCATAATAGCAATTAAGATCCCGCTAGACTAAATAGTGGGAACATGGACTTGGGATCCTCTCAAAAACGCCAATTTTATGGAACACCGGGTCCAACTACGCAGGCTGCTCGTGACGGTTCAGCTAAGGGTAATGGTATGTAGGCATTATCATCATAAAATTACCTCTGCGATCACATCTAACAGTATACAGAAATTTCCGCTGCAATGAGACATAATCATCCCAACAATAATCGCAGCCAAATAAAGGAGGACTGTGCTGAGACACCCTCTACACCTGTCATAGAGATTCTAGCCGGAATGAGTCAGAAACTGGTCCAGAAAAATGTAAAGCCAAACCCTCAACCTGCAATCGCCGAGCAAGTTTACAATAGAAGCCTTGACTATGGCTCTGCCCAAGCAGGCAGCAGTGATTTAAGCCCACATGAGAGTCATGGTGCGAGATCTAAACCATATTTAGTTTCTACACGCACGGATTACTTACGATATCCTAGATAAACCAACGGTCCTAGAGAGCGATGATGGCAACAGACCCATTGTGGGTAGTGGAGTGCATAATGATAGCACAAACGGCGGGCTTAGCACTTGCAATCATTCAGTTAACACTGTCAAGAGTGGCGAGAACCCCAGCGCCATGTCTACTAGCGGAGTCCACGTTCAGACTAAGCCGGGCGACGATGGGAACGAATACGAAGACAATGATGACAGTCGGCTTGCACAGTCTCCCAAAGGTCGAGCATGTACTCACTCCCTGCCGCACGATAAGACCGCGGATAAGATACGGAATTACAATGACGTTGAAAATACTTATAGAAGCGTCCAGTCGTCCGGTGAACGTGTTCGCAACATATCTAGTGAACACACCAGACCCTTCAATGGGGATTGGATGGGCAGAGAAGCTCAAAGGGTAACTTTAGCCCGCACCAATTCCCTTCACAGCTCTGCTGAAGAACGAGTAAACGACGAGACTTCGAAGGAGAAGACGTTCAGTAATGTCTGCGCAGGAAGCCCTACTAAGGTAGCAAGTGACGATAATCTTTATGCCAATTACTATTATAATGACGAAGGAGTCTATGATGAGTTTAGAGAACGTTGAGAAGATAAGTTACAACAGAAGCCGTCCGCCTCTGAAATGCTCTTAGAAATAGATCAACCTCTTCTCCCTACCAACATCACTAAGGAGAATGGAATCGTTGGAGCGAGAAAGGGATCATATTAAACCGCTAGTCAACGTAAGCCTAAGATCTTCTAGAAGTATCTCCAAACTACTTCTAATATACCTTCTTTTAGAAGATAACACTTCCCTAGATGCTCCAGTTACCAAGCTTAGCAATGGTATGGACTTTATAAGCCGTCTATCAAAGGAGCAGCAAGCTCAATACGGTCCCCTCGAGGATAAGACATCGCTACGCGATATTAGTGCTCTACCTCAGCAGAATCCTCAACCCCAGAAACGCTCCAGATCCCTTAGACCATCGCCAGCACGCTCTAGCAACACTCCCCTGCTGAATTCTAAACCTATCTTACAGGCGATCTCCTCAAGGGGCAATAGCAGGGGTTAGAAATTGGCCGCGCCCATCATTCGTAAGTAGTGTTATCTCAACTCTAACCTCACGCTCATGCTTACAAGTTCAGATAATGGCCGAGATGTTTGTGTTAGAGACTAATTATTCATGTATTACGAGGGCGAAGATGATGAAAATCAGCCACCGATAGCAAGGGTGGATGAGGTCCTCCCCCAACGATCGACTGAGTGTGCTATGGGCGTATCACCCTTCTAGCCCGGAGGTGCCAAAGGAATTCAACTTCAGGCGCTACGAGATACTTCTCTCAGATCATAGGGATATAATTAAGGTGGAGTGCCTGATGGGATTTGCTGAAGTTGAGGAAAACTGCCAGAACTGCAACGACGCTCCGCATTGGTGTTGGAACAAGAGATTTATGGTCATTGAGAAGAAGATTATTCCCATTGAACGTCAGGCAAAGCGGCGAAGGTTGGGAGTTTAGAAAGGACCAGCGGCATATGTGGAATCAGTCATGAGGCGTACCTGATCCCTTTAAAATCCCTTTAACACTACTTAAATGTGATCTTAGGAGTGACGTTGACCCTATACTCAATAGCAAAGTGGAGGAGAATCTCATAATCAACAAATCAAAGTTTTCTAGTCCTCTAGAATGTAAGACCTTGTATCCACCATGCGAACAGATCGATGCCAAATAATAACCTTAAAGTCTCTAAATGTTAAGTTGCTAGAATCAGACAATATTTTAAAGGCATTAGTAATAACAATAATACCCAGACGCCTCAAATTCAGAGATGCGCTAACTTAATACTTCCCATCCTCAGCAAGCGAAGCACTAAGCTTCCTACTCACATTATCGCTTCTTAAATGCGTCTCGCTCGTCACACTGCTAGCAATATTTTTCAGCCGATGGACCTCAACCGGCCCACCATTACCCGTGGTTAGGTCAGTCCTGTTGCTGTAGAAATCTCTCTTTAGACACGAGTGGAAGGGAATAAATTGAAACCCTCTGGGACTCAGAGGGACGATCTCCAGATCAACAGGCGTTGTAGTCGGACGCTTTACCATCCACAATAAAACTGTATTTAGTTGCTTTGTCTGAGCTTGGTGTTGTCTGGCCGCTCGCTTTTGTCTGCTGGGCTGAGTTTTAGGCAAAAGTCACTCTACTGTGAGGCACTCTTGGCCTCAGCTGATACTCCTCTGATAGAGAGTAATTTGCGTTTAATTCACACGAAGAAATATTGATGATAGAGTGAGATGTTGTAAAACATGTTGGTCCCAGTCAGACCATTACTCGCTTCCCTTGTTTGGGTTCAGTTTAGTTTAGGCAGCACACAACACCCAACTTAAACTCCTCACGATATATCCCCCAACAATCGCTTAAACTTTGTGATGCGCATTTTGTCTTGTGTTGTGAGAAAAACTAGGAAAGAAAAAAAAGGAGCAAAATCCATTGAGCGTGCCAGGGGTCGAACCTGGAACTATTACCATTATTAGCACATTTCCCCAATGCGCTAAGGGGGTTTTTACTCTTCTGATTCGTAGTCAGACGCCTTGCTAGGGGTTGTTAGCGACAAAGTTGCGCAGAGTAATGGATCAGACTCACCCATTGGGCCACACGCCCTAGATGTTGTTGAACAGTGAATGACAGTAATTATAATATATTCTATAACTTTGTTTATCGAAAATTTGGTCAACTTTTATGGGGTAATACGAGCATTATATGGTGGGCCATACGTACCAAACCGCCAATGTCAAAAATTTCGCGAAAAATCCAAGCTTGTATCTCCGCGTTTTCACACCAAAAACCATGAGATTCCAACCATCTACATTTATTTTAATTTCTACATCTAGCATATAAGTGAAGCTTAAGATTATATAGCAGGTAAAGTTTATATACTAATTTCTGGTGTTCTAGTAATAAATCTATTTCTCACACGTCTACTACCGCTGTGCAGTCTCTATAGCAACTTAAATTCAGCTTCTTTAACACTCTTCCTATCTACCGCCGTAATGCTACTAGATATAGTAGAGAGATTTTATAGGCCTCTAGGTAACATAGTTACTCAAGCTTTAAGAAATTAGAGTTCTTATTAGTTAGTTATTCTTCTATTATTATAGTAGACGCTAATAGTGCTATAGCTATTCAGACATTCTTCACCTATTACTATAATGGCCATTATTAGTAGTATATAGATGCCATCTCCTTGCATTTAAAGAAGCTAGATCTAAAACACCTATAACTTCTTTATCAAGCTCTTTAGGATATTAGATTTTAATAATTTAATTAATAAAAATCTTAAGACTCCCTTTCCTCCTCCCTCTCTACGCCTTCCGCCTCTTCCATAACTACTACTACTACTACTACCGCCCGCGCCCTTCGCCGCTTCTACGCTCTTTACACCGCTAGGCCGCCTATCTCGCCCCTTACGCCGCCCACCTGTTGCTTCTTCTAGAGATATTTAAGATGTTCCTTTATTAGATAAGGATAAGGATAAGGATAAGGATAAGGATAAGGATAAGGATAAGGATAAGGATAAGGATAAGGATAAGGATAAGGATAAGGATAAGGATAAGGATAAGGATAAGGATAAGGATAAGGATAAGGATAAGG
>Ga0307515_10009186_pt1 | contig 19160 bp, 18 predicted proteins | sample 17_EM_MG_FD_194513 | JGI IMG/M metagenome (GOLD analysis project Ga0307515, IMG submission 194513) | Populus trichocarpa ectomycorrhiza microbial communities from riparian zone in the Pacific Northwest, United States - 17_EM | ecosystem: Host-associated > Plants > Roots > Unclassified | place...
TTCTTTGGCCTGAGAGACAAAGTAGGCGAAAGTGGGTTTCGGGTCCTCCATCCTCATTCCCTGCCAGGGATTCCAGGGGGAGATACGGAATCCGACTCGGTCTTCGCCAATAACGTTTGCAATGGCTTCGATGATTTCGAGCGGGAACCTGGCGCGATTCTCGACCGATCCACCGTATTCGTCTGTCCGTTGGTTCGAGACGTCCTGGAGGAATTGGTCCGGGAGGTATCCATTGGCGAAATGAAGTTCGATTCCGTCGAATCCGGCCCGGTTGACGGCTTTGTCGGCGGCCTCGGCGTGCCACTGAACGTAGGTTTTAATCTCTTCGACTGTCAGTGGACGGGGGGTCGGGTCGGAAGGGGACATGGGGATATCGGAAGGGCCAACCAATTCAAAGTTGGGGTCCTCGGACTTGAGCAGTTCAAGGTCTGTAGTGCGACCGAAAGCCCAAAGTTGAAGGAAGATGTGCGAGCCGTTGGCGTGGACTGCGTCTACAATCTGCGGGACGGAGAGGTCAGACAGAGGATGACTGGTGGGGTGTGAACAAGACGTACCTTCTTCCAAGCCTGGACCTGAGCATCGGTGTAAATATATGGAGCGTTGGGGTATGCCCCAGCCGCCGGGTGGATGACGGTAGCCTCAGTTATCAAAAGCGATCCAGGGATCGAAGAACGCTGTGTGTAATAGTCCACGCCAAGCTTGGTGTGAACGTGGTCCTTGGTTGCTCGAGAGCGGCTGAGAGGCGCAAGGACGACGCGATGCGAGAGGGACATTCGACCGACTTGGATGGGCGTGAAGAGAGCAGGAGACTCGGTGGGAGAAGACATCTTCTCTAGAGTTGAGTGCTGAGTGGGAGGAGTCGAGTTTGTCGAGTGGCTAGGAGTGAAGCTGGAACTCGTTGGTTGGAGTCCGACGTATCGAACTCCCAGTTCTTATACTCCCCAGATCCCAAAGAGATATGTTTGACGGCATGGCGGATTAGTGAGATACGTTATTCTTGCAATTATGGGTCGGTGATCTTTGGAAGAAACGTTAGTAATGTCAGCGCAACTGATGCGGAAAAAAATGGGTTTTAGTGGGTATCACGCAGTATCGCGCCCGCGTAGTACGTCGCAGACGTAGGCGGTTAGGTCGTCACTTCATCCCAGCGCGGAGTCCCACACAGTGCCACCTGGGTGGCCAGTGCGTAAGAGCATTTCCTCCGGGTGTCTTCTGGAGCGATCATGCGCTCCGACTGACTAGGTGTTGTTACTCAAGTACTGCACAAAAAAAAAGAAACGATAGTAATGTCGATCTGATGTCAATCCTCACCTATGAACTTCGTCCTCGAATAACGCCGACGGCTGAACGCGATTTGTCAGATGTCGATGACTCATGATCTTACAAACATCCAATGCCAGCTCACGTAACATTTCCAGTGGGACAGTAGAATGCAGTTGCGGCCATCCATGCGTTCAGATCAAACGTGGAAACAGCCGGACCACCCGAGGTCACCGCAATCAAAATTTTGTGCTTACGCTGCCATCCGACCCATGCCTGGTCCCAATGTCAGTATCCTCGCCGTTCTTTCTCGTGTCCCTTATCATTCAGTTTACCAGGCAGCGATAGTACAAGTGTGGATCCATTTGGCACGTTGCTTTGAGGTGAGACCGTACGTTTGTCCCCTAGGCAGCAGGAACGTTAACAAGGGTACTGGAATCAAACGTGTGGCAAGCCTCAGGGGAGACTGTAACCTTTTTCCTCGTTGTTTTGCCTGCGAGGACCTGGTGCTACGGTGGACACCACGTACGGCAACAAGCACACTCGTGGCCGCGATTGTGGTTTGTCTTTGCCTATGCATGGTGGGAGTACGTCCGCGCTCACGCCCTCCTGAGCTTCGCCCTTTTGATTGCCCGTTTCCTGTTGAGACGACCTGTTCTGTAACTAGAAGCCGGCTCCCTCATCAATACCGGACCTGACTTGGATCCAAAATATACATCGTGTTATCTCCCTTCGTTGAGCGCGAAACGCAGAAAATGTAGGGTACAAACCTGCGGAGGTTTCAGGATGCACCGGCTACCCTAGAGGACGAAAAGACTTCACTCCCTTCTTTTCTCTCGAGTGACTCGGTAGGATAAGTAACCCTACTACCAAGAGCCCCTACGTGACTCACGCAGGTCCGGTCCACCACATCCCCCCAGATCGCCCGCTGCGTTCGTTACCCGTACATTAACGCAAACACTACTCTTCATCCTCATTGAAAGGTGTTTCAATTCACAATGACCTGACTGTGTGAACTCTTAATTTCCGTGCGGCTTGAGTTTCCAACTTGAAGGAAGTGCATATCTCCCGACATCCACTGAGGTTGCCAACTCCTACATCCTGAGGGTGGACGGCCACCGTCACCGTTCACACGCTGGCAGCATAGGGATCGCACGGGGTTTGCCCCTCTTGCTGCGTGTGATATCACAATGGGCAACTCGCATTTTTTTTACTGAATTTTGCGCCTCGATTCTCGTTCTTTTCCCATCATGCGGCACGCCTGGACTCTCCCCGGATGCCCCTTCCAATTGAGGTGGTCCGGAGAGAATGATCACCCGTGGGAAATGCATCAGCTGGAATCCACCATTCCCACGATCGTTGCCGCATCCTGGATTCCGGGCGCTAAAGCGGCTAGGACCCGGACACGAAGCACACGAGTCTCGTTTATTTATGAAAACCTCAGATGCCCGCCTGACTTAAAGAGACCTGCAGAGTATTTTAATTTTCAATTTCGGCCGCAAGTCTCGGGTGACCACGTCGGGAATCCGCTCAGAACTTTGCATACGAAATCTGCAAAATATGATCCACGTGATTTGTCATCCCTGGAAAGCGCGACGACGGATTGTGAGGATAACCATCGCGGGAATGTTCGTCCAAGATTTGCAAATGCGGACACTCCATTATGTAACATTTCCACGTTGGCGGGAAGCCGCAGCCAGCCATGGTTCGAGGTACAGATAGAAGAACAGCTGGGTACGCCGCGATCAGACCTTCGTACTTATGCTGGCACCCAACCCAAGTTTGGTCTTCTTGATGACCGCTGCGATCGGAGCATCTAAACCTCCAGACATCCCTATGGTCGCACCATCTGACCAACCCATCGACGCCAACATCATGAACCCAACGTTCGTCTCGTCTATCTTTGGGGCAGCCTGGAGAGGGAGGCCGTTTGTGAGTCGAAACCGAGGTGAATCAGATTCGGTGAAAAATCAAGCACTCACATGTCCCACGACGTCCCCCTCTTTCGTATTCAGGTGTCCGGACTGGTCTCTCCCCTTCATCAACTTATCCTTACCCTTACCCTTGCCCTTACCCTTGTGCTTTCCCTTTCCCATCCCTCCGCAACCCCAGTCATCGTCAGACACATCATACGACGCGCGATACTTGAACCCTTTCATCATCCTCGCTACCTTCCGCTCATCGACATTCTTCCCGCTATCTTTCACCTTGGTCAGGATCGTGTACCGTCCAATCCCGCCGCCCTTGCTCTTGCTCATCAACCCGAACAGAGCAGCGAGGTTATGGATCTTCTTCCTCGTGCCTTTGTCGCAGGCGGGCAGCGCCATGTCTTTCTTGTCTTTGTTAGCGAGGAACCTTCGGATTTGTTGCTCGACGGAGACCATATCCACGATTCGATATGGAATTTCAATCGAAGGGTCCAATCTCGCCGCAGCAATCATTGCCTTCTTGGACTTCTTGCCGCCTTTCTTTGTGACAAGTGGATCGAGGGCGGCCTCGAGACGGGCGAACTCTCGTTCGTTCTTCCGTTTGGCTTTCTTGAGCCGATCTTTCTCCCACTGCTCTTGGAGCTCGGCGGGAAGGTCCTTTCGTTCTACAGAGCCATCAGTACGAGACAGTACTATCCGCCCGGGTGAAGAACCCACTTGACGAAGAAACCTGAGGCTGCGGCTCATCGAAATAACCATCCTGGATGGCCCTGAAAAGCGCATTGCGCGCCACCCGGTTCTTCTCGTATTTTCCGAGGGCTTCTTCGATAAAATCCTGAGTATAACATGTAAGTCGCGCGATTGCGGAACAGAACCTTTGCGTACATCGATCTCCTCTCCTTCACCCCATTTGAAGTCCGGATCCATCCCTTCCTCGTCCTCGTCATCCCCCAACTCGATCATCTTCTGCTGTTTCTTTCGTAGTCTGTCTAGTCGAGCTTGGAAACCCGCCCTTGGATCCAACTCGCCGTCTTCGTCATCATCCGAGGGATCAGAGCCATCTTGGTCAGCGAGGATTTCTTCTATCAACATCCTCTCCTCGTCGCTCTCCATATCTTCGTCTTCGTCCTCCTCGTCCACATCTTCATCCGAAGATGTGTCTTCCTCAGCATTCGCGTCCTCCAGATCGTCCATCGTGACATGATTCCCATTGATCCCCTCGACGAACCCCTTCAAAGCAGCCATCGTAATCCCTGACCCCACAAGGTCTGGATCTAGATCCATACCCTCTGCTGTAGCGATAGTGGGACCACCCTCTTCATCGTCCTCGTCTGTCTCCCCTCCCCAATCTATGTCTGAATCCCCTTGCCTCCTCAAGTGCTCCTTCGGGTCCTTATCTTTCCTATCATCCTGTGATCTCAGTCTAGTCTCCGCAATCATAGCCCCAAACGCTGCAAAGTTCCCATGCTCTGCAAGCTTCTTCCTTTTCACGCCTGTCACACCACTACTACCCCGTCTGGCGTTCCTTCCGACAGCATGGACGAATTTACCCCTCCGAAGAGGGTTGATTTGTCTGGGGGTCGAGGAAGGGGCATGGTTCGGGAAGGAGATATCCGCAAGCGTGGCGAGATCGACCTTGGGTGTGGATATCCGAGGGTTCGGTGCGTCGTAGACGATCACGTCGTCTTCAGGATCGGGTTCAACTTCGGCCTCCAGCTTTACGCTCTCTCCGAGGGACACAGTGTGCAGATGAACCTCATATGCGGGAACAGGAATTTGCTTGTAGGATGTGGAAGGATTGGTGTCGATGACAAAGAGAGGGGAGGCTTCTTTCGGTGTCGTCGTCGGTCCAGGTTCGACCGTTGCGATCGTAGTGTCGGGTTCAACCACCATCGGTTCGTCCTGGACAGAGGTTGCCAGTCTAACGGTCTCTTTCGTTGTCTCAACCATGGGTCTGTCGGGCAATTCGACGTCGGTGGCAGTAGCGGCCTCGGTTCCCGTTCGAACAGTTGTCTCGGTAGTCACCAGAGTTACATTCGAAATCTCTTCAGGTTGAACCCTGGGTTCGGTTGGAGGCTTCCGGTTAATGCCATGGAAAACCTCCTCCTGGGCTGCGGAATCGGTAAGGGCAGCCGGAGCAGAATCGAGAACGCGTTCGTGAACGAGTGCCAGATCTTCAAAATTGACCTCTTCGATGCCCTCTTCGATTCCGAAGAGAGGGTTGTCGAAGAGGTGGGGGTGCGTGTTGCTGAATACCCGTGAGACTTTATCCGCTGTGGGGACGTGGCTTTCTGCAGTTTCATCTGGACGGGGGGAGTTTTGAATTCTCAGCCGATACACTGGATTCAGGACAGGAAACACTTGCCTGGATTTTCAACGGTCGGTTCGAGGAGTTCCTCGGCCTCTTGAAATAGCGTGGCGGACTCGACAGACCTAACAAACTTGATAGGCCGTAACATCGGTCGTTCTTCGTACCAGAGACTTGACAATGACGAGGTAGGTGGAAGTTTCTGGGCGTGGCCTCCACGACTACCGCGACCTCCGCGACCTCGAGGCGTGTTGTTTCCATTGGGTTTCGAGGGTGACCCTCGTCCCCGGCCACCGGGAGTGTCCCTCCCGTTTTGCGGCGATTCGTCTGGGAAAAGTAGCCGAGGTGAATATGAAAGGAGCAAGCATGGGTACGGATGATAAGAAATTTTGTCGACTCACTCCGCTGTTGAATCTCAAAGTCAATCTCGCCCATCGAATGGTACGCTGGCCTTCCACCGCGGAAGTTACCCATGAAGCTTCCCGATTCCACTCCTCCAAATCCTCTCCCTCTACCCACCCAACCCCCTCGACCTCGGCCTCTCCCTCTCCCAAATCCGCGGTCCAGTACCGAAGGAGGGGGCCCACCTCTAGGGTTCGATCCCGGAGGACCTCCGCCTCGAATTCCGCCCCGTCGACGCGAAAAATCGTCCTCTCCTCCACCGTCATCCACACCTCCATGGCCGCCACGCCCTCCTCTCCCTCGCCCACTTCCACCCCGACCAGGCCCTTCATTTCTACCAGAATTACGTTCTTGGTTCGGAGACGGGTGAGGTTTCTTGTTCTTGTTTTTTGTCATCCTTGTACCAATACTTCGTTCGTGGGTCTTTGATGAAAATGAGATGCGATGGCCAGGCAGCAAGAGAAAGGAAAGCGACGAAAACACCACCCCGGCTCTAGGCTGAGGCGAACGCAAGATATCTGACCGAGATGTGACTCTTGGAGATCGGAAGCGGAGACGGCGACAACGAGCGATCGAAAGCCTTCGGAGCCAATTGTCACGACGATCACAATCTTCATGCGTGGCGGCGCACAGAGCAGGTGGGCGCATCGCGATTCCACCCCCTCCGTCCAACCTTCTCCGGGTTCAAGATGGCTGTGATTAGGATTCTGCAGAGAACTACTAATGTGTCCGATTCTAAACTGGTCGCGCCCCCTTAGGCTACACGAAGTGAAGATGTAAACGTGCCACCTCGGGTACCCAGAGAAAAAGTCAAGAAAAGAAGATGAGGATGTAACTGTGCGATGGAGAATGAAGTGTCTGTGTCCTTGCAACAGATAAAACATGAAAAGATTGAGCCGTGGTTCTACGACCCGTGAAGAGAGACAGGGGACCGAGGATGAGAAAGTAAGAAAAGATGTCCGATGCAAAAAAAGTCGGGGCGACAAGCAAGACCAAGGACCGAGAAAAAAGTCGTGTGTAAAACCTCTTCACGGTTAGCGACACGAATCGCCGGCGGCTAGTTTGAAAACCCTTTCCAAGAACAGACTGGCCGGTGCGCTGGTGAGGGAACTGGTAGTGGGTTGGAAGGCAAACGCAGGTCCAATCAGATTTGATGGTATATACGAATTATCCTGGGGTAATGGAGGGAATCATGAACTATGTCAAGGGGTTGTCAACTTCAAACGAGAATAGGAAGGAGGATGGACATTCTTACGTGTCTAGTCGAAAAACCGTGCGGTCGTTCACGAGGCGTACCCAGCTCGCATCTCCATGGGAGGCTGTTGATATTGCTGTTGCTTGGTGGATGTCAACTTCTCGTTGGAGGCAGCAGCGGCCGTGGCTACAGACGGGTCGCCGACACCGGCACGAGTTCCCCAACCGGTCTGTGGCACATGTGAGTCTGGTTCAATGGTAACGAGCTAACGCGTGAAAACTAACCTCGTGCAGGGTCAGGAGCGCATAAATCTTCATAATGGCGAAGTAGTAGCCGAACAAAATGAATGCGGGCACGTATATGATATCTTGTGGTCGATTCCACAAGTGAGGGAGAAGCTTGGCAGTACGTGTAGCCGAAAGCCAGACGATGTAACTGATGAGGATATTCCTGCAGCGCCATGTCAATACCGCGTTGAGACGACAGCTTTTCACAGATGCGTACCACCATGGCAAATGATAACCGCCTTGAGCCACAGGTTTCGTACTCTTCCACATGAGGGCAAAAACAAGACATGGGCCAACAAGGAGTGTCAAAGGATTGAATAGTTTGTCAACCTAAACGAGGCGGCACTGAGAAACCTGAAAAGATGGAATTCACGATCACCTGACGTACCATAGTGAAGGCAACGTAAGGATGGGCGGTCCATATGTGGCGTTCCGTGAAGAGAGACCTCATGTCAGACCTCCAAGTGTTCCTGGTCCAACGCAGGACCTGCTTCAAAAACCTCCAGTTTGGCTTCATGGTACTCAGCAACTCAGCCTCCTTGCAACACTGGATATGTGTAGACCAGCCATGAGAAACCATCCACCTAGTCAAGAACTTGTCGTCGCCAGAGTTGAGGTGGTATTTGCCCAACCAATAATCGTGGGTAAAGCCGTGGATGAATTCGGGATCCTTGAGGATGACCGTCCGGTATGCAGCAGTACGACCGGACAAACAGCAGACGCCGCCATCGATGTGGGTGGAGGCAGAGATTTCGATGTTCCGGATGGTCAGACGGAAGGCAGCAAGGACTTCCCAAACGGTGAATTTATCTCCGACGGGTTGAACTCTCTGTGATGTACCGACGCCGCCCACTTTCTGGTCCTCGAAACAGGCTAGGACGTACGGGAGGAGGGTAGGAGGCCAGATAGCGTCATCGTCGGCAAAGACAATAATGTCGGTCGTGACTTCCTTGATTCCCTTCACCATCTGCAGGCGCTTGTTGGCGTAGGGAACGGTAGTCACGCGGATGCGTTGGGGGTCTACGGCGTTAGCGAGCTCCTGGAGGGGGCCGAGCATTTTCTCCTCGGTAACGATAATAACCTCCTTTGGTTTGCCAACGAGCCAACTGCGGGCAGCTTCCTTGAACTCTTCTCCGGCGTCGATAGTGGGGACAATGATGGTGACATCGTCCTCGGCAGTGTAGGTGGGGTTCTCAGGGAGAGGGACAGGGCGGTAGGTCAGCGAGGCAGCTATTCGAATAAGGTACCATAGGTATCGGTAGAACCTGAACAACGCCGAGGAAGGGTCAGCCAACGCTATTGAGGCCACGAGCTTCTGCTGGTGATACTGACCCAATGACACCGAAGGGTATGACTGTGGAGGACAGAGATGAACACCGTCGAACTGTGCTGTAAGGGAGACAACACTCACAAACAGGGAAAGCGTCCGAGGTTAGATACAACATCTAAGCCTGAGACTGGGCGACACTGAAGACGAGTTCTAGGAAAGGTGGAAGAAAGGAGTGTGAGGTGGTAGACGACTGGAGGGGCCCGCTCAGGGAGGTAGGGGGTAAGGAACAACAGCGGCCGACGGGTGGAGCAGATCATTTCACGGAGAACAGAGTAATGCAACCGCATCAGCCGCTCTCGGCATTATGCGCGAAAACACCCGGCCACGCAAAAACCCTCGTAAATTGTGATGCAGGAAAAAACACACTAGCACTTGTTATGATACAGGTATGGGTTGTATAGAAAACACGAAGGGGACCGTTAATCAAAGCCCTCAACAGGCGTGTTCCACTTCCAGCGACCGTCAAGGTAGCCCTGAGCGGAATCCTCTAACACTTTCTCATTCCTCTTCTGCACATAGACCTGACGGATTGCCAAGGCTCAGCAAAATATCGGGTTGCTGCCAACTCAGACTCAACACTCACCGCCTTATCAGTCACCTTTTGCCGCAATGCACCAATCGTTTCCGTATCAATTGGCTGCTCGAGCAACTCGGACAAATCCTCGACCGCCTTCTCGAGGTCCCTGGGCTATGGTTAGTTTCATGCGCTGGTTGACCGGACAAGCGGAGTCCCAAACCTTTGATTGTCCTCGAAAATCTCCTTCTCGTTACCCTTTTGTAGGTAATATGCCATCGCGTACGTCCACTTCAGAGTCATCCTACACCTGAACACCTCATCTACCGCCTTCTTCATGAACTGAACCTCGATCCACGTCAACGCGGACGTAAGTTGCATTTCTTCCATTTTCTTCTCAGTCTTGGCGTACAAGTCCATTGACAGCTTGGCTGACTGCTCGTGGTTGGCCCATCTGTTGTAATACTGTCGGAGAGACGGATCAGAAAATACCGCAAATCCGAGGGTAATGTGCCACTGACGTGCAAATATCTCTCCAACGAGGCACGGCTTTTCGATTGAGCATCGCGTGCATCAACACTCTCCTTTTCGTCGAACCGGTTACAAGAATACCATGCCGTCCCATGCTCCGACCAGGGACCTGAATATGGGCACGGCGCAAATCAGCGACCACACAGAGGTATCTATAACAAAACTCCGTACCCATACAGACCCAACAAAACTCGTATTTACACTTCTTACAAGTCATATGGCTGAGTACAAAAGCATGAGCAATCAAGGCCGCTGTCAAACGGACAAACGATGCTCACTTGCAACCTCCGTCCTTTTCGATTGTGCTTTGGCACTTGCTGCACTCCTTCGTGTTGCTTTTGATCCAATTGGCGGTTTCGGAGTCGTCCCGACACTTCTGCGTCCATAGTTTAGAGACGCTACAGATTAATGGCCGATGGTCATCCTCAATCGGACACGCAAAGCAGAACTTGTGCTTCTCGTCACCGCAGTTCACGATCGGAACGATCGTCGTCAGCGCGAACTTTGAGGCGGCAGGAGGGCATGAGACAGTCTGGGTGCATTCCGGGTACGGGCAGAACTTGAGTTTGCGATTACAAGAGACAAAGTGACGAGCGAGTAGTTCCTTGAATCGATCAAACGCAAGAGGGTCCTCGGCCAAGATGGACTGGATGAAAGAGTCAGTTGCGACTAGTGTACAATCTTCAGCCATGCAGGTGATCTTAAATTCACCCTCGGACCTGATCTTGTTTGTCGCGTACGCAGTCCAGCATTCCGTGCAGAACTTGTGAGAACAAGCAAGAGCATGTGTCCGCGTTTGGGTGTCATCAAAGCAGATCGGACAAACGAAGGGCCCTTCGACGGAGAGCGACTTCTTTGATTTCGAAGATGCTGGAGTGGTTCGCCTGGTAGACCGAGAAGAGCCAGATGTGACGGGTCGGGGAGAGATGGGTTTAGCAGAAACCCCACCATCGACATTGACACCAGTTGGATTATCCATGTACTTCTCGGTGAGCTTCTCCTTGTCCCATTCATAATGTCGCAGGAGGATTGAAGCCACTTCGGGCTGCAGGATCCCGTTAGGGACACCCGAGCGTCACAGTGGCCACGCGGTTTACTCACCTCGAGCCCAAAAATTCCAGTGATGTACTCAACATTCTCGCTCATGGCCCTTTCCACATCGTGCTTAGAAAGTGTGGAGAAGTCGACGTGATAAGATTTCTGTTTCCCTTTGATAGGAAGCTCGAATGCGTCAATGTCCATCTCCTCCTCGGATGGGGCAGAATCTGCTCAAAAGTCAGCAACTGTGCACTGGAGCTGGGGAGGGTGTCAGACGACACATACCCTGATCATCTTCATCCATTAGTTCGTCCTCATCGTAGTAATCAACATCGTCGTCAGAGTATTCGTAGTCAGAAGACATGGTGGCAAATGGAGACTGGACAAAGGGCGCGTTAATAGGTGGTGACTCGCTATCGCTGGTCGTGGTACAAGTCGAAGAGGGTGACAGTGTGTCCGGTTAGAAACTGACTGTTACTAGTCTTATATAACCCTCCACGGCCGGGTGTACTCACGGAGACCACGTCGTCGGAGTTTGGCTGAGTTTCGGAAAATCCCGAGCCCGTGACCAGTGTGACGGAAATGGGAATTTGGGGATGTTACATAATCAGCCAGGTCTGGTACAAGGGACGTGATTGGAGATAGTGAATGCACAGGGCATCCTTCTTCTTCAGGCCGCTATCAGCCTCGATTAGATCTCCCTTTCTTTCCAAAGACCGCCTCTGTTTTCCTGCCCTTGCCAGAACAATGGCTTCCGAACAACCCCCAGCTGGCACGCACAAGGACCCCGTCACGGGAGAGATGATCTCGAAGACGTCTGCACATCTCATCATCTCACTTGTCAACCCGGTCCTAATCCCTCATTTCAACTCATCCTATACAGAGAGTTGAAGCGACGCGAAAAGCAACGCCAAAAGGAGGCAAGGAGGGCCGAAGTCGTTGCCAACGCACCACCCCAGTCCAATCCGCCTGCCAACGCCAACGCCGCTGAAGACGAGGAGGCCCTAAGCCCGAGGGTAGTGTGACTCGATCACGGGTGTTCAAAATTTGTGCTGACTCGATTGCGTCTGGCTGTACAGCAATACTATGAACTCCGATCCCGACATATCCAAAGGCTTCGGGAGACCAAGAACCCTGAGCCATACCCCCACAAGTTCAATCCCACCCTCTCGATCCCCGCATATATCGAGAAGTATGGCGTTGAGGGAAAGGTCCCTGCAGGACAGAAGCTTACCGGCGAGACTGTTGCCCTTGCCGGCAGGATCCACAACATTCGACACTCCGGACAGAAACTCCGATTCTACGATCTCCATGCTGAGGGCAAGAAGGTTCAGATCATGGCCACCCTCCAGGACGACAAGGAGCCTGACAATTTCATCTCAACCCACGAGAACTTCCGCCGCGGTGATATCGTTGGTGTAGTTGGTACACCATCACGTACGAAGAAGGGAGAACTTTCCATCTCGCCATCAGAAACAACCCTCCTCTCTCCCAACCTTCATCAACTTCCTTCAGGTCACTTTGGTCTGAAGGACCAGGAGACGAGGTACAGGAAGCGATACCTTGACCTTATCATCTCCGAGGACACAAGACGCATCTTCATCACCCGAAGTAAGATTGTAAACTACATCCGCCGATACCTCGACACTCTTGGTTTCCTCGAAGTAGAAACACCGATGACGAGCATGGTGGCTGGAGGAGCGACCGCCAAGCCGTTTATCACCCACCACAACGACCTTGGAATCGACCTCTACCTTCGGATCGCCCCAGAACTTTACTTGAAGGAGCTCGTAGTCGGCGGCCTCGACCGAGTGTACGAGATCGGACGTGTTTTCCGGAACGAGAGCATTGACCTGACGCATAACCCCGAGTTCACGATTTGCGAATTCTATATGGCCTACGCGGACATGTACGATCTCATGGATATGACGGAGATCATGGTGGAGGGTCTCGTTAAGTACCTTACCGGTGGATCTACCAAGCTGCAGTATCATCCCGAAGGGAGGGACAGCGACAAGGTGTACGAGCTCGATTTCGCGCGACCGTGGAAGCGGTACGACATGTTCGAGACGTTGGAGGAAAAGCTGGGCGTCAAGCTTCCACCAGCCGATACCCTCCACACACCGGAGGCAACGAAGTTATTGGACGATCTATGTGCAAAGGTAGGGGCGGTTCGTCTCGATGGTTCGGTTTAGTTGACATGACTCCCAAGCACAACGTAGACTGCAGCGCGCCAAGGACAAACGCCAGGCTGCTAGATAAGGTAAATGGCTCGCAAAGTTCAACGGTGTACTCACAAGTGAACTCATCGGTGCGTCACAGCTCGTCGGGGAATTTATTGAGCCACTCTGCATCAGTCCTGCGTTCATCGGTGAGTTTTATCGAACGGGCATGGTTGATCAATCGGGACTAAGACAAATTTGTTTGACCCCGTCAGTTGGACACCCTCAAATCATGTCCCCGCTGGCCAAGTGGCACCGGTCGCGACCTGGACTATGTGAACGTTTCGAAGGTTTTATGTGTGGAAAGGAGTTCTGTAACGCATACACTGAGTTGAACGATCCGTTCGAACAGCGGGCGCGATTTGAGGAGCAGGTTTGTAGTTTCCGCGTTGTGGAATGACCGTGTTGGTGAATCCTTTTGGCTTTTTCAGGCGAGGCAGAAGGACGCTGGTGATGACGAAATCCAGGGCATCGACGAGACGTTCGTGGACGCGTAGGTGACTTCTCACTCCCACGTTTATCCTCGGTACTCATCCTCGGAACTAACAGGCTCGAGCATGGGTTGCCGCCGACCGGTGGATGGGGAATGGGTATTGACCGATTGGTCATGTTCCTTACCAATTCGACAAGTGCGTGAATCGGCTGCAGTTCAAGATCCGTTACTAACGCTGGTGCTTTGCTCGGCTCAGATATCAAGGAGGTGCTCCTCTTCCCCGCAATGAAGCCCGAGCTGGGTCAGACGGTACCCGCACTCGGTGTTACGGCACCTGGGCCAACAGGGCAACTGTAAAATTGCCTTTTCTTCCTCCACCAAGCGTTCTTGGTCCGAACGGTGATTTCTCGTGGCGTCGACGATTGAGTTGTGTATTGATTCATAAAGGTGGTCGTTGTTTACCGCCCTTAGAATAGTCAAAAAGGAAACGAAATCCCCCCTCCATAGAACAAGCGATATGAGTGAATGGGTAAGGCTTTAATGTGCTAGGTCTATTTCGTCTCCGATCCGAGACGGGATGATGCCGCGCTTGGCTTCTAGTACAAGCTGTGATTAACTTGGGATAAATCCAGTGAGAGTGTGTATTATACATGCAGTTTGGTGCACAGTGTCAAGGGGCGAGGAGATATGAATCGCACATACATAAGGATCTAAGGTTGAGGATCATCGACGGTGGGGGTTCTTCCGCCTCTGCCGCCCAAGATACCGCTAGCGTCGTCGGTGGAATCGGATGGGAGGGCACCGTTGGCGCGTAAGGCTTCTATGTTGAATTGGGCATTTTTCCTGTACTTGGAGGCGAGATCTGCGCCCAATCTTATCTCCTCGTTTGCTTGGACGATTTCCTGGGGAATCAAGGCAGGGAAAGCACGTGTACGAGGCAAGGCACCCAAGGTCCGGGTGCGTGTTTTTTCGGCGTTTGTAAGGGGATAGTTTCGTGTTACGTTTAGGGTAAAAGAGGGATTTATGTTCAGGATCGGAATGGAGGTGAAGAGAAAAAGATTGAGAAACGCCGACGGACCTCGAGGCATTGGTTGAGCTCTTGAAAGATGTCGTTGCATTTGGTCTAGAGTTCATATCTGATTGGTATGGGGTTCCTCGGGCGCAACACAGGGGGGGGGGGTTGTACGTACGACGCTCTTTACGATACGTTGGAGGAGGATCGCTTGTCTTTCATTGTGGGGGTTCTCCATCGGATCGCGTGGAGATCGAGTCGCGATCAGGGAAGAACAAGAGGCCTGGCCAGTCGACCTATCTCAGTGGCGGCGGGGTTGTGGCCGGGGATTATGTACTGAGCGTTGAAGAGGTCGGACCGAAAAGAGGAGATATCCGGGGAGAAAGAGCGATAATCTGCTTGTCCCGAGTATAGGTCGTATATAGATCAGCTGAGCATCATCTCCTTTTGACAACGAATCGCCTCTTTCCCTCCTCGCCCGCAGCCTAAAGAGGATACCCATAAAAGGAAGGTGCACGTGGCGGAGACGAATTCCCGTGGGTGCTCGGATTTGGATTTGACTGCACATGTTCCTCACGCCCTCTCTTGTCATCTAGCCTTTGGCCCTTCCCGTGCTTTCCACCCGCATCAGTCTCCCTCCCTCCCTCCCTTCCCCCCGGGTCACGGCCATCCTCCCTTACATCCGCTGACTCAGCGCCGAGTCACCCTTACTGATTCTTGACTTCCCCCAAACCAATTCTCTCTTTTCCAACCGTCACCTTCTTGACTCCCAACTACGATGGCCCCCGCCCCTCCTCCACCGCCTCCTCCCCCCCCTCCCCTTTGCCTACCGTTCCGTAGCAAGAAACCGAAGCGCGTCACAACACTCGCCCAGTCCGAAAAAGGCTCATACACTTACCACTCTTATACCTCTTCTCCGGACTCACGGAACGACTCAAACTACGATCTCAGACGCCAGGATTCCTACTCTCCTACCGCGACTCTAAACTCAAAGACCTCTCTCGCCAGGTCCGGTCCCATTACCGAGGACTCCGAGTCGTACGACATCCCTCTTCCTGTCAAGGAACCCTCTCCCGTCAAGTCCAAGCGCAGTGACTCAAAGAAGTGGGGGTATGGTTGGGGTGCTGGCAAAGAGAAAGAGAGAGAGGCTGAGAAGTATTCCGCTGCCAACATGGTCAGGAAGGACTCTGGAGGTTCGACATCCTCATCCTCCATCGAGTCGCCCGGCGGAAAAACGCCTCCGCCCGGATACCCCGATCGACCGAATGTTTCGCGTCAGTCTTCCAGGTCTAACGGCTCCAGGTCAACAACCCGACCCGGAATCCACGGAAACGACTCTTCTTCGACGCTCGTCGGCTCTGCGTTCGAACGCAAGGTCAATGACGTCGAGTCTGTCAGGGAAAAGATCGACACTGGTCCCAGGCTGGAAGATCTCCGGAACCAGATGGTCAAAGATAATATTGACTACTAGTGCGTCTTTTTTTTCTTTCCACTTCCAGGGCTGGAATCTCAATTCATCGATCTTCAGCATTGTTCCCAGTGAAGATGCCCATGGATCGGAGTATGTAGCAGCGTGTGACAAGCGAAGGGAATGGATTTCAGGGTAAGCTCCACTTTCACGAATGTCCCGTGTTACGATCATTGGTCTCATTCCCTTCAGATTCACCGGTACCGCTGGTCAGGCGATCATCTCAAAGACCTCAGCCTACCTTATCACCGACTCGAGGTATTGGACGCAGGCCGCAAACCAGGTCGACTCGCATTGGCATTGCGTCCAAGCCGGTCACCTAGATGGCCCCAAGGACTGGGTAGAATGGCTCGTCGAACGTTCCAAGGACTCTCGAATTGGTATTGACGCCCGCATGCTTTCCTATGCCAAGGCTACTGAGCTCAACAACCGGCTTTCTCCCAAGGGCTCTAAGCTCGTCTACCCCCCTCAGAACTTGATCGACCTCATCTGGAAAGACAAAACACTGAGGTCGAAAGAGCCCATTTTCATCCACCCCATGGAGTTCACCGGAAAGTCTACCCCAGACAAATTGGCCGACATCAGAGCCTGGATTCGGGAGACACCCCCAACTACCACCTCATATTCAAAGTCTCCCCCCACTGCGGATAAGTACCACGTCGCGACCCTGATCACCGCCCTGGACTCTATTGGTAAGCAGCTCCATCGTGTTACCATTGAATGGAAAACTTACTGTTCGGTAGCCTATATCCTTAACCTTCGTGGCCAGGACATCCCCTTCAATCCCGTGTTCCAGTCGTACCTCATGATCACCCTCGACAAGACAATCCTCTTCATGGACCCCTCTAAGCTCACCGATGACGTCGAAGATTACCTCAGAGCCGTCGGCGTCGACACGAGGGAATACAACGATATTTGGAGTTACCTGAGAAAACGCGAATGGGATGAGGGCAAGGTGATTTTTCTAATCCACGCTCTTGTGACGCGTGTTGTTGATACCCGGTCTTTCAAGGTCATCATCGCCCCAGAGACATCATACGCGATTGCTCTCATGCTAACCCATTTCCGATACACTGTGATGCCTTCCTACGTCAGCTCCATGAAGGCCATCAAGAACGACACAGAGGTCGATGGAATGCGAAGGGCTTACCTCAGGGATGGCGCCTCATTCGTAAAGTTCCTTGCCTGGCTCGAAGACAAACTTGCCAAGGGATACGATATCACCGAATACGAGGCTGCCTTCCGCCTGACCGAATATAGGAGGACGAACAAGCACTTCATGGGACTGGCTTATGAGAACATCTCCGCATCTGGTCCCAACGCCGCTCTTCCTCACTATTCACCCACCAAGTCTACCGCCGCTATGATTGATCGTAAAACACCGTACCTGAACGACTCTGGAGGACAGTACAAGGATGGAACCTGTGATACCACTAGAACTTGGATCTTTGGACGCCCCACTCCCGATCAATGTGAGGCATATACCCGAGTCCTACAGGGCCACATTGCCATCGATAGCGCGATCTTCCCCGAGGGCACTAGCGGCCACCAGTTGGATGTCCTTGCTAGAAAAGCTCTATGGCAAGATGGTATGGACTACGGTCATGGAACTGGGCATGGAATCGGATCGTTCTTGAACGTCCACGAGGGTCCACACTCGTTCTCCAGTAACGTCACTCTTGTGCCCGGGCATGTCATTACGAACGAGCCAGGTTTCTGTGAGTGCTTCCTTGTTTAATATATTCTCTGTAGAAAGTTACTGATCTTCGCCCCCAGACCTTCCCGGTAAGTGGGGTGTTCGTATTGAATCCGCCCTTGCCGTGCGACGAGTCAAAACGAAACACGATTTCAACGGCGAGTGTTGGCTTGGGTTCGAGCGACTCACCTGCGTCCCCATACAAACCAAGATGGTCAAGGATGGTACGCTCACCAAGGACGAGAAGCAATGGATCAGGGACCACAATCGCCGATGCTTGGAGAAGCTCGAGCCCTACTTGCGAGATGACAAGAGGGCACAGGCATGGCTCAAGCGTGAAGCAGAGCGCGGTCTTGGTATGGCCCCCACCGGTCCCGGAGGGATTGGCATCGAGTGGGGTTAGATTGCACAGACCCTCCGCTCCCCCCTTGTCTGTTCGCCCGTCGTCCCACCTCCGCCTTCGCACCTCACCGACGTCCTCCACCTACACTATATCCTTTTGGCCACCTTTATTTTGCCTTTTTACCTAATAACCTATCAACTTCCTTCTCTTTCTAGTATCCATCCTTGGGCTCCTTGTTTACCCCCCCCTTGGATTTAAAACTTTCGTGCCTTGCCACCACTCTGTGTTTTCTGGTTGTTCGATATTTCCCCTCTCCGACCTTTCTCACCCCCCTCTCTCCTCGAAGCCTGTCATTGGTTTTGGCTTTCCCCCACACGCGGTCTGGATCACGTCTGGTGGACCCGCTGGCAGCATGTCGATTGGGGAGACGTTGATTGGGTTGTACTCTAATTCGGTTTTGCCCTTCTCTTTTTCTTGTTATCTCTGCCCCCGGCTCCGTTCTTAGATGGTTATCAGTGACCACGCTTTCTCTCTCGACCTCTCTTCCTGTGTTTCCCGCCCCTCTGTTGGTCTCGGATGGGGTGATGAGGCGCGTCACAGGACGTGCAGTAACTTTTCACCACCGTTACCTTGGACCAGTCTCCCATCTCCCATACTCCACCCCTCTTCTTCGGCTACCCCCTCACAGTCCACCCATAATGTATATTTCTTCGGGTAGGACTTGGTCATCGGTGGATTACCCGCCGACTTTATGATTTTCTATGTTCGTTACGATTTTGGGTGACAACGGTTACGAGCCTTTGTAGATATCTGGTGTATGATCATGTGAGATATATATCTATACCTACATATCGCAGGTCGCGTGATACCACGTACATATGGTACAGGCCAACTTTGTGAAATGGACCGGTGAGTATATGCGGCGGAGTAGGAGTGGGCTCCAACGGTTACACGTGTGTGCGCGTGGAAACAAGATGTACAGGGAAACCAGAAAGCAAACGACAACAGGATGCATCGACGATGAGAACGAAAAAAAGGGGGAGGAACACGGAGATGATAGAGTACGAAACCTTCATCGTCTCTGAGTCTTCCCTGCCTTCCGTTTCCCAGAAAACAGATGCTTCGGCTATAAAGCGGTTGTGATGAGCAAACGGGATGGAACTCTCTCTGATCACGACAACCTACCATCTTGA
>Ga0307515_10009187_pt1 | contig 19160 bp, 14 predicted proteins | sample 17_EM_MG_FD_194513 | JGI IMG/M metagenome (GOLD analysis project Ga0307515, IMG submission 194513) | Populus trichocarpa ectomycorrhiza microbial communities from riparian zone in the Pacific Northwest, United States - 17_EM | ecosystem: Host-associated > Plants > Roots > Unclassified | place...
ACATCAGGATAAATGTAACGACGGCCGCACTCCGCGGCCTTTGTTTTGCGTTTTCTGGAGTGCGGACGTGTCTCATCGATCAGTCGTATCGATCTCTTTGGCTATTGCCCTTTCATCTTTTGGTTCGGCGGTCGCGCAGGAAAGCGGCCAGCACTTCTGGTCCGGCGACTGGTATCTGAGCGTCGGCGTTGCCGGCTTCTCCGCCCCGAAATTCGAGGGCGCGTCGCGCAACGAATTCAAGTTCAGCCCGCTGATTTCGGTCGGCCGGCAGGGCGCCGGTCCGCGCTTTTCCTCGCGCAACGACAATCCCTCCTTCGCGCTGATGGACAAGGGCGCTTTCCGCGCCGGTATCGTCGGCAAATTCGTGCCGTCGCGCGATGACGGCGACGGCCATGAGCTGAAGGGCCTTAAGAAGGTCAAGTGGGGTGCGGAGGCCGGCGGTTTCGTCGAAGTCTATCCGACGGATTTCATTCGCGCCCGCGCCGAGCTGCGCCAGGGTATCCGCTCTCATGACGGCATCGTCGCCGATCTCGCAGTCGATGCCTTCACCGATATCGCCCCCGACCTGCAGCTATCAGGCGGCCCGCGCGCGACATTTGCCACCAGCGGCTATTACGACGCCTATTACGGCGTCAATGCCAAGCAGGCGGCGGCAAGCGGCCTTGATCCCTACAAGCCGTCGTCGGGCACCCAGTCCTATGGCGCCGGGACGGCCCTCACCTGGAAGGCGACGGAAAACCTGTCGGCAAGCTCCTTCCTCGAATACAAGCGGCTTGCCGGTCCCGCGGCCGACAGCAGCCTCGTGCGGGAACGCGGCTCGAAGAACCAGCTCCTGATCGGCGTTTCGGCGACCTACAAGTTCAATTTCTCACTGCAGTGATTGATTGCGCCGCGCGTCTTTTCAGACGCGCAAAGGACGCTGTAACACTTTGAATTGCTGGATAATTTTATCCTCAAATCGATGACGGTTTAAGGAATTATGCAGTGATGGCGCGGCGATCACTTGACCGGATCGCCGCCTCGCCGCTAGATGATCGGCATGCAAGATACCGGCCATTTCCATGACCGCGTCTCCGACGCGCCCTCCAATAACTGGGTTTACCGGATCCTGCCGCCATGGCTTTGGCCCTATGCGCAGCTTGCACGCTGGGATCGTCCCATCGGTTGGCAGCTGCTGATGTGGCCGTGCTTCTGGTCGGCGACGCTTGCCGCCAATGCGGCGATCGGCCAGGGGCTCTATTCCGGCAGCCTGCTGGTGTCCCAGCTGTTCCTTTATTTCATCGGCGCGGTCGCCATGCGTGGCGCCGGCTGCACCTACAATGATCTTGTCGACCATGAGATCGACATGGAGGTGGCGCGCACGCGCTCGCGTCCGCTCCCGTCCGGCCGCGTCACGCGCCGCCAGGCGAAGATCTTCATCGGTCTGCAGGCACTGGTCGGACTTGTCGTGCTGTTGCAGTTCAACTGGCTCACCGTCTTCCTCGGCATACTCTCGCTCGGGATCGTGGCGCTTTATCCCTTCGCCAAACGTTTCACCGACTGGCCGCAATTCTTCCTGGGACTTGCCTTTTCCTGGGGCGCGCTGATGGGCTGGGCCGGCATTCTCGGCGGCCTTTCCTTCGCTGCCGTCCTGCTCTACGCCGCCTCCATTGCGTGGACGATCGGTTACGACACGATCTATGCCCATCAGGACAAGGAGGACGACGAATTGATCGGCGTGCGCTCCACCGCGCGTCTGTTTGGAGACAGGACGCGGCAATGGCTGATCGGCCTTTACGGGCTGACGCTGCTGCTGATGTTTACCGCTTTCGCTCTTGGCGGCGCCAATGTCATCGCCTTTCTGGCGCTGCTCGGCGCTGGGGGCATGTTCGCCTGGCAGATCGTCCGGCTCGATATCGATGACGCCGCGCAATGCCTGGCGCTTTTCAGGTCGAACAACCGTGTCGGCCTGATTATTTTCCTTGGCCTCTTCTTGTCGCTACTCTTCGCCATCCCCTGAATGGAACGATAAAACCCGGCGCGGGCGCCGGGTTTCAAAATGGTTCCGAAGCGGCGTTCCCGATATGGAACTGTCGCGATTTCGTTCAGTTGCGGGCGATGATTTCCTTGCCTTCGATCTTCATCGTAACACCCAGCCGGCCGGTGGTGCGGCGCACGAGGAAGCGTGGACGGCGATTGGCGAAGTAGGAATGACGGCGGCGCGGCTTGAGATCGCTGGTGCGTAAGGCTCCAATATGGTCTTCGAGCGGCCGGGCGACCCCGTCGGCCTCGACCATCAGCATTGGAATGCGGAAGGCTTCGGACCAGTTGCGCCAGTCGGCGGCGATGTCACTGAGATCATGGGCAACGAGCAGCGGAATGCAGAGCTCGGGGTCGGCATGGTGAAGCTCGAGCGTCACGGTGACTTCGCCGTCGCCATGGTCGATGGCGCGGGCCGCGACACCTTTGAAGACCCGCTTTGGCAGCGCAATCGAGAGCGGCAGGCCGCTGGAAGGGAGGACCTTGCGCAGGACCGCGCCGCGTTCGTCTATCGTGATACTGACGTCATCCGAACAATCATGGATGGCGTAGCTGACCTGCTGGGGAAAGCGGGACGGATCGAGGCGTAACGTCGTGCCAGCCCAAGCGGGCTTCATAACGGGATTGTTCATTTCATTCTACCCTTGTCTTACCTGAGAGCCGGTTTCCGGTCTTCTCCTCGGGACTTTTCGTCCTCTGTGGCAGACAATAGGCACCCGCCGTTCCGTACAGCTTAAAAATTGCGGTTAAGAAAACTTTGCCTCCTCTGATGGTTATCAAAACCGAATCCGGCAGGGTTTCCGGAAGGTGAACGCTGGGTGTGCTGAAATGATGCATCCTGAAGTAAGCCTCAGGTAAGCTTTACGTGGCAAAATATGCTTACCAGCAGTTCGTCATTCTTCTAAGATTTTGCCGAGAAGGGCGTTTTCATGATCACGGCTTCCCTCGCTTACACGATCCTGTCGCGGGACATGACGTCGAGCCTCAGCAAGGTCGCGTCGCAGTCGACAGTCAAGAAGGATGCCCAATACTACGCGGACCATATCAACAAGGTCACTGACGTCGACGACTTTCTCGGCGACTACAAGCTCTATAGCTATGCGATGAAGGCCTACGGCCTCGAGGACATGACCTACGCCAAGGCCTTCATGAAGAAGGTGCTCGAGAGCGATCTCACAGATCCCGACAGCTATGCCAACAAGCTCTCGGACACGCGCTACCGCGAATTCGCGGCTGCCTTCAATTTCAACGCGCCAGCCAAGGACGTGCAGACGGATGCGCAGGAGGACGACCTCATCGGCCTCTACAAGCAGTCTTTCGCCGACGCCGACAAGGCCGCCAGCGCCGAAAGCACCTATTACGGCAACAATATCGACAGCGTGAAGACCGTCGATGACCTGGTCAACAATACCCGGCTGCGCACCTATGTGCTGAAGACCTTCAAGATTGATCCCACATACGCGTCGAAGGACTTTCTGCGCCAGGTGCTGACGAGCGATCTCAGCGATCCCAACAGCGTCGTCAATACGCAAGGGGGCGACAAGTACAAGGCGCTTGCCGCCCAGTTCAGCTTCAATGCCGACGGCACCGTCACCGGCACGGCGCAGACCGCTGCGCAGAAGGCCTCGGTCATCGAGAGCTACACGCTGAATTCCCAGTCTATCATCATCGACAATTCGGTCGGCTCGGACGTCTATTACGTCGGCCAGACGGCGGCGGACTACAACAAGGCCTATTACACGGCCAAGATCGGTACGATCACCAATGTCGACGACCTGGTCGCCGACAAGCGGCTGGTCTCCTACATCACAACGGCCTACAGCATGGGCGCGGACTTCACCGCGGCAGCGCTACGCACGGTGCTGACCGATCCCGGTTATGCCCAGCTGATGGGCTTTACGAATGTCTACAATGCTTTCAATTTCAAGTCGGACGGTTCGACCTCCAACACGGCGCGCGTCCAGTCGGTCGACCAGGCGAACAATCTGAAGAGCGCCGCCGCGATGACCGGCAACTACTATACCACGACGTCCCAGTCGACCGGCATCACCAACGTCGATGACCTGCTCGCCGACAATGTGCTGGCGCGCTACATCAAGGATGCCTACGGCCTCGGCACGAGTTTCAGCAATGCCGACCTGAAGAACATCCTGACCGACCCGGCCTATGCGTCCGCCCAGGGACATGCCGACCTCAATGCCGACTTCAACTTCCAGGCGGACGGCTCGATCAACGGTTCGGCGATCCAGACTGCAGCGCAGCGGAAATCGACCACCGACAAATCTGCGGCGAATGCAGCGCATTTCAACAGCATGATCGGCAATGTCACTGATGTCGATGACATCATGTCCGATGCTGTTGCGGTCAGCTATATCAGAAACAGCATGCAGATTTCCGACAGCATCTCCGATGCGACGTTGAGGACTTTCCTCGTCGATCCCACGGCTGCCAGCGCCCAAGGCTATAGCGACGTTCACAACCTCTTCAATTTCAAGACGGACGGTTCGGTCGCGACCCTTTACGCATCGCAGAGCGCGACGCAAAGCGCGAGCACAACAAGCAAGGCCAACGACGCGGCAGTCTATTACCAGGCGACCATCGCCGGCATCGCAAACGTCGACCAGCTGCTGGCGGACCAGAAGCTGAACAATTTCGTGCGCAACGCCTTCGGTATCCCGTCGACCGTCACCGACGTCGCTCTTCGCAATATCCTGACCGATCAGAGCGGCACCGGCACCTATGCCGACGTTGCCGCCGCCTTCAACTTCAAGGCGGACGGCTCGCTCGAGGACGGCATGGCTGCGCAAACCGCCACCCAGATCAGCAGCACGAAATTTGCCGCCGGAGCGCGCACGGACGACTTTTCCGCCCGCATGGCGACGATCGCCAATGTCGATGATCTGCTCGCCGATCCCACCATCACCAATTTTCTGAAGAGCACCTACAATCTGCCTTTCGATATCTCGAATGCCGATCTGAAGAGCATCCTCACCGATGCGACGGCTGCTGCCGCTGCGGGCCACGCCGATCTCAATGCCGACTTCAACTTCGCCGCCGACGGATCGCTTCCTGTGGTCACCTCCGTCCAGACGGCCGATCAGGCGCAGACCACCAACGACAACTATGCGGCGCGCTATGACGACGAGCGCGATGAGGCGATCGACGAGGTCGCTGCCAATTACACGAACCTGATGGCGGATAGCAGCAGCCTGCTGAATTTTTCCGACATCAAGAGCGTCAATGATTTCATGCGCACCAATTCGGCGATCGATTTCAGCAAGGGCAACGACAATCTGCCGGATCTCTATCATGTGGCGCTGCAGGCCTTCGGCCTGACGGATCAGGATGTGCCGCGCTCGATGATGCGCAAGATCCTGACGAGCGATGCCTATGATCCGAAGGGGTATATCGCTTCCCTCAAGGACGAACGCATCACCAATCTTGCCCGCGCCTTCAACTTCGGTCCCGACGGCAAGGCGGCGTCACCCTTCCAGGCTCTTCCCGACGCGACCATGGCCAAATACGCCACCGACTACAAGTCGCATATCACCATGCTGATGAAGGACGGCCCGGTAAAGGACAAGGCATCGAAGGATGCGACGGCCGAGGTCGACTACTTCGCCAAGGGCATGGCGAAGGTAAAGTCGCTCGACGATTTCCTGAACGACAGCCGCCTGACGGGCCTGGTGCTGAAGGCGAACAATCTTGACCCGAAGGATTATGACAAGGCCACGCTGAAGAAAATCTTCACGTCCGATCCTGACGACAAGAAGAGCTACCTCAACGCTACCGCCGATGCGCGTTTCAAGGATATCGTCGCGGCCTTCAACTTCGACAAGGACGGCAATCTCACCCGTGCCAAGATCGGCACCATCCAGAACAAGGCGTCCGAGGACCGCACCCAGAAACTCTACGTCCAGCAGACGATGGAAACCCAGGAGGGCGAGAGCAACGACGGCGTTCGCCTGGCGCTCTATTTCGCCCGCAAGGCCCCGAGCATCACCTCGATCTATTCGATCCTCGGCGACAAGGCGCTTTATCAGGTCGTCACGACAGCCTACAGCCTGCCGTCGCAGATATCGGGCATGGACGTCACCAAACAGGCCGATCTCCTCAACCGCTTCGTCAAGCTCGAGGATCTCCAGGACCCGAAGAAGGTCGACAAACTGTTGCGGCGGTTCACTGCGATGTACGACGTTCAGAACGCCACGCAGCAATCGCCGGCGCTGATGATCCTGACCGGCGGCGGCACGCAGGCCTGATAGCGGTGACGGTCGGCCTCACGGATCGAGGCTGACGACCTTTCCGGGGTTCATGATATTGGCGGGATCGAAGGCGCGCTTGATGCGGCGCATCAGGTCGATTTCGATTGCCGGGCGGATCGCCGCCAGTTCGTCGCGTTTCAGCTGACCGATGCCGTGCTCGGCCGAGATCGAGCCGCCATGGGCAAGCACCAGTCCATGGACGATATGGTTCATCTCGTGCCAGCGACCGATGAAGGCATCCTTGTCGGCACCAACAGGCTGGGAAATATTGTAGTGAATGTTGCCGTCGCCCATATGGCCGAAGGCGCAGATGCGGGCGCCCGGCATCGCCGCCATGATAGCCTCTCCGGCCTCCGCCATGAAGTGCGGCACCTTCGACACCGGCACGGAAACATCGTGCTTGATCGAGCCGCCTTCCGGCTTCTGCGCGTCCGACATGCTCTCGCGCATATGCCAGAGCGCCTTTTGCTGCGCGACGGAAGAGGCGATCGCGGCATCGAGCACCAGCCCGGCCTCGAAGCCCTGCTCCAGCACGCCATTCATCATCCGCTCCGCCGTCTCGGCCGAGTCCGATGTCGAGATGTCGATCAGCACGTACCAGGGATAGGCCGCTTCCAGCGGATCGCGCACGCCGTCGATATTGCGCGCGGTGATCTCGACGCCGAAGCGCGGCATCAGCTCGAAGCCGGTCAGCGAAGCGCCGCAGAGGCTGGAGGCGAGGTTGAAGAGGGCAAGCGCATCCTCGACCGAGTTCAGGCCGGCGAAGGCCACCTGATGGCCGAGCGGCTGCGGAAAGAGCTTCAGCACAGCGCCGGTGATAATGCCGAGCGTGCCTTCGGCGCCGATGAAGAGGTCGCGCAGGTCGTAGCCGGTGTTGTCCTTCTTGAGGCGGCGCAGCCCGTCCCAGATCTCGCCGGTCGGCAGCACCACTTCGAGGCCGAGGCAGAGCTGGCGCATATTGCCGTAGGCAAGCACCGCCGTGCCGCCGGCATTGGTGGAGAGATTGCCGCCGATGCGGCAGGAGCCCTCCGAGCCGAGCGACAGCGGAAAGAGCCGCCCATGCGCTTCGGCCGCCTTCTGGACCTCGGCAAGGATGGCGCCGCCGTCGGCCACCAATATGTTCGCCACCGGATCGACGTCCCGAATCCTGTTCATCCGCTCGAGCGACAGGATGATGTCGGACTTGCCTTCGCGTGGCGTCTGGCCGCCGACAAGGCCGGTATTGCCGGTCTGCGGCACGACCGCCATTCCGGTCTCGGTCGCGAGCCTCATGATATCAGAGACTTCCTCGACCGAGCCGGGCTTCAGGAGGAGAGGGGAGGAGCCGTGGTAGAGCCCACGGTTTTCGATCAAGTGTGGCGCAAGATCGGCCTCGCTGCGAAGCGCGTATCTGTCGCCGACGATCGCGGCAAAGCGGTCGAGGAGTTCGGGGGAAATGCTGGGATTGCTCATCGGGCTTGGTCCTCCATCGTCATCGCCGGTCTTCAGTCGCGGGGTGCGGCCGCCCGCTGCAGGCGGTCATTGATCGCCTCGCCCAGCCCCTCCTCGGGAATGGGCGAAAAGGCGATGCTCGCTGCTCCGCTGGCGTCGGCCCTCTTCATGTAGTCGAACAGATTTGCCGCTGCTTCGCCAAGGTCGCCGCGCGGGCTGAGATCGAGGATGATCCGTGCGCCCTCAGCACCGGAAACCGTAGCGCTGCCGAAGGCGATCAGCGCCTCGCCGGGTTCCACAGCCGTCGCATTGAGGCGCACGGAAGCGCCAGGCGCGTAATGCGAAGCGAGCATGCCCGGCGCTTCGATCGCGGCCGACGCCGTTTTCGCCCGCAGCAGCGGCTTGCCCGCGACCCGCTCGATTTCGCGCGCCGGCAGTCCGCCGGGCCGAAGCAACCTCAGCCTGCCGCCCTCCGCCTTGACGATCGTCGATTCGACGCCGACGGCGCTGGCCCCGGCATCGAGGATCAGCGGGATCCTCGTTCCGAGATCGGCCTCGACATGGGCAGCACTCGTTGCGCTGACACCGCCCGACGTATTGGCGCTGGGTGCTGCGAGCGGCCGTCCGAAGGCGCCGATCAATGCGCCGGCAAAACCTTTCGGCACGCGGACGCCGACGCTGTCGAGCCCGGCGGTTGCCAGTGAATGGATCGGGCTTTCGGGCTTCAGCGGCAGCACGAGCGTCAGCGGGCCGGGCCAGAAGGCGGCGGCAAGCGCCCGCGAGACCGGGTCGAATTCGGCGTGCTCTTCGGCCATGGCAAGGTCGGCCATGTGGCAGATCAGCGGGTTGAAACGCGGCCGGCCCTTCGTTTCGTAAATGCGGGCGATCGCCGCCGGATTGGTGGCATCGGCGGCAAGGCCATAGACGGTCTCTGTCGGGATGGCGATCGCAAAGCCTTCGGCGAGAGCGGCGCAGGCCGCCTCTAGCGCTGCCTGCCTGTCTGCCTCTATGTCGATCATGCGTGCCATATGCTGCCCGGTGTTCCGTTTCGGCAGTCATTAGGCTTTCCGCCGCCTGCGATCAATCGCGTTGTTTGTCCAATGCATGTCGCCCAAAACTGTGCAGCGGTTTTGGGACAACGACATGCATCACATAAAGACTTAAAGCGCGTCGCATGAATCCGAATTCGATGCGACGCGCTTTAAAGTTGGCGGATGATTTCGCGCAGTTGTTCGTTGCGGGCGCCGAGCAGCAGGATGTTGCGGATTGCAGCTTGCGGATCGTGGGTGCGGAAGAGCAGGCCGTTGCCGCGCACAGACCGGTCAACGGTCATCTTTTCCGTGGATTGCTCGCCCGGTTTGATCGCGACGGCGAAGTACATGCGGGAATAACCGACATCGATGCGCTCGAAGAAATTGTCGTCCTCGCCGATGTCGGAATAGAAGTTGGCGATGTAGAAGGCCCAGCTCACCTCTTCGTAATGGGCGAACTTCGTGCGCGCGGCGGTGACATGGCAGTAGCCGAGATGCGGGCTGTCCTCCAGCGTCCGGTGGAAGATCATCTTCGGAAACTGGATCGAGTGATGAAAGCCGTTGATGTGCTGGTGTGTCTTCTCGCCGGCGACCTGCAGTTTGCGTCCGGTCTTGGCTGCCACCTCATCATGGGTGAGGTAGCGCTTTTCCTCTGCCAGCCAGTGCTGCCGGTCGCGGGGGATGCGGCCTGTGCGCAGAAACTCGGAATGCGCGGCAATCAGCTGCGGCTCCTGCGCTTTACTCGCGTCCTTCGCGTCGAAATAACGGAGTTTGGCCATGGTTTCGCGTTCTTCGGTCGTTCGGCAATCTTCGAAAGGATAGGACAGGATGCTTAAGAGGATGTTAAAGCGCTTGCGCCGGCCAGCCGGGTGAAAACCATGCCATCAAGTGTCGCAAACACGTCGATTAGCGATATTTCACCGCCGATCCTCTGCGGATGCAGCTTTACGCCATGTCGCAATTGGCGATAATTGAACGAAGAGTCGGGCAATGCCGTCGACGGAATGCGTCGTTTAAGCCGTGTCGCATCCTGTCGTCAATTTCGAAGCCGATGTCGCTTTGCAACCAAGCGACAGGCATGCTCGGTGCTTAAATGGCGCCATGACCAATTCTCCTGATGGAGAAGGAAGCGGGCGCGCTTCCGCCGCCCTTTCTCCCTGGAGCGGTAGCCGAGTGCACGAGGACATGCAGATGGATATTCGCAGCAACGTTTTGCGTCAGCTCAAGAACCGCCGCGAGGGCTTCAGCCTCGAGCAGCCGTTCTACACGGACGAGGATTATTTCCGGCTGGATATGGAGATGATCTATTATCGCGACTGGCTGTTCATCGGCCATGATTGCGAGCTGCCGAAGCCGGGCGCCTATTTCACCGTCCAGATCGGCACCTATCCCGTCGTCATCGTCCGCGGCCGCGACAATGTCATCCGCGCCTTCCACAACAGCTGTCGCCATCGCGGCTCGCGCGTCTGCACCAAGGAGCACGGCTCCTCCGTGCGTCTCGTCTGCCCCTATCATCAGTGGACCTATGATCTCGAAGGCAAGCTCGCCTTCGCCCGCCACATGGGCGATGATTTCGACAAGACCGGCTTCAACCTGAAGCCCGTCCATTGCGAAATCGTCGCGGGCTATGTCTTCATCTGCCTTGCCAACACCGCTCCGGATTTCCAGCCGGTGCGCGACAAGATCGAACCTTACGTCGCGCCGCATCGGATCGGCGAGGCCAAGGTCGCCTTCCAGAGCACCATCATCGAGAAGGGCAACTGGAAGCTCGTCTGGGAAAATAACCGCGAGTGTTATCACTGCGCCGCCAACCATCCCGAACTCTGCCGCACCTATCCCGAGGCCCCGAGCGTCACGGGCACGGATGGCGGCGCCGACGACCCGGAGATCGCCGGCCATTGGGCGCGCTGCGAGGCCGCCGGCCTGCCGAGCAAGTTCCAGATTTCGCCTGATGGTCAGTTCCGCACCGCCCGCATGCCGCTGATCGAGGATGCCGAAAGCTACACCATGTCGGGCAAGCGCGCCGTCAAGCGCCAGCTCTCCGACGATATCTCCATCAGCCATATCGGCACCATGCTGCTCTTCCACTATCCGACGACCTGGAACCACATGCTTGGCGACCACGCCATCTCCTTCCGCGTGCTGCCGCTCAGCGCCAATGAGACGGCCGTGACGACCAAATGGCTCGTCCATAAGGACGCCGTCGAAGGCGTGGACTATAATCTGGAGGAATTGACCCACGTCTGGATCGAGACCAACGACCAGGATCGCCGCATCGTCGAGGAAAACGCCTTCGGCATCCGTTCACCCGCCTATGAGCCGGGGCCGTATTCGTCCCTGCACGAGGGCGGTGTCATGCAGTTTCTCGAATGGTATTCGAACTTCATGGTGAACCGCCTGCAGGGCGATCAGGCAAAATTGTCCGTCGTTGCCTGAACCCTGCCGCTTTCGGAACCATTCGGACGCGAAAGCGTTGCTTGGCAGGCGGTGATCGCTGTTGAATGGGAGAGAAGCAATGATCGGGCTGAGAAACAAGATCGCGACCGCAGTTCTGGCCGCCGCCGTCGTTCTGACAGGCTTCGTACCGTCGCAGGCAATCCAGATGCCGGTCGTTCCGCAGGTGGAAAAGTCGTCTGACGTCGAGAATGTCCAATACCGCCGCTACTATCGCCCCGGTTACCGTCCCGGCTATCGCCCGGGCGCCTATTACCGTCCGGCTTATCGCCCGGGCTATTACGGCGGCTATCGCGGATATTCCTATTACCGTCCGGGCTATCGCCATTATAACGGCTACTGGTATCCGCTCGCTGCCTTCGGCGCAGGCGCCGTCATCGGCGGCGCGATCGCTGCGCAGCCGCGTTACGTCGCCCCGGCGGCACCCGGCATGAGCTCGAGCCATGTTGCCTGGTGCGCAAACCGCTACCGTTCTTATCGGGCTTACGACAACACGTTCCAGCCCTATAACGGCCCGCGCCAGCAGTGCTATTCGCCCTATTGATATCAGGCGCAGCCCCGCGCCGACGACAAGTTTGGCGGGAACGCCACCCCACCCTCCGTCATCCTCGGCTCAAGGCCGAGGATGACGGAGGGTGGGGCGAGTTCTGTGGCAAGTACCGCGACGTTTGGTGAAGTTGGAGCGGACCCGCACTCCCAGCAGTCATGACCACCGTTTCCCTTCAAAGAATATCCACGCGCTTCAGCAGCCACCAGGCAAAGGCGATGGAGGCGACGATGAGGGCGACGGCGTATTCGGTGCCGTAGTCGCCGACGGCGAAGGGCAGGTTTGCGGTGTTCATGCCGAAGAAGCCCGTCACCAGGGTTGGCGGCAGCAGGAAGGCCGTCATGATCGACAGCAGGTAGAGATGGCGGTTGGTCTCGGAGGATTGTTTGGAATCGATCTCTTCATGCAGCAGGCGGGCCCGGTCCTGCAGTGCGTAGACATCGTGGTCGACCGTTTCCAGCCGGCTCGTCAGTCGCCCGGCGATATCGTCGAAACCGAAGGGCATCTCGTCATCGTCGGCCGCCGCCGCGCGGCGCATCAGTGCCAGTACCGTGCGCAAATGCCGGTGCAGCCTGACCACCGTTCGCCGAACGGGCGCCAGGCGCCGGCGCTCGTCGCGCGACGCATTGTCGTAGACGAAATCCTCGATCAGGTTCAGCTCTTCGGTGAGTTCCATGACGATAGCGATCAGCGTGCGCTGGAACTCGATCACCAGCTGTTCGAAGAGATCGACCGGCCGCGAAAATTTGCCCGGGTTCTTCTCGATCAGCGCGCGGGCGCGTTCGACGCTGCGCAGCGGCTGCAGCCTGGTGGTGATGATGAAGCGGTCGGAGATGGCGAAATGCAGCCAGCCGAGATTGTTGGTATCCTGGTCAAAATCGCGCTGGCAATCGACGAGCGTGCCGTAGAGCATTTGCTCGTCGACGGTCAGCGTCGCATGCGTATCATGCGTGGTCAGCGCCGATTTCACGTCCTCCGTCAGTCCGTCCAGCGTTTCGAGCAAAGCCGGCACGCGAGCATCGACAAGGTTGAGGTGCAGCCAGTAGAAACTGTTGTCGGCGGTCAGGTCCGCCGCCGTCGCACTATTGTTCAGCCGTACGACGGACTTGTCCTCGGGCGAAAAGCGATAGGCCCAGACGAAACCAGGTATGTTGACGGGCAATGTGTCCATTGTTCGCCGATCCTTTGCGAAGGCAATTCAATCCTTAGAGCTTCTCCATGACGTCCATTTGCGCAAGGGCGCAAGCGCAAAGCATCATAGCTGGTGAACTATCGCATGGCGGCCAGGAAATCGAAATTGACGTTTACGTAAAAATAAATTAGCTCTTCCCCCTGGAGGAACCTGCGCTTCGGCATTGTCGCGCGCCGGTCAGTATGCGGAGGAAAAGAACATGTACAAGGCGCCCGTCGAGGAAATCGCGTTCACTTTGAAGCATGTAGCCGGCATGGGCGAGGCGATCTCAAAAGGCCTTCTCGGGGATCTCGGAGAAGATCTCGTCGATGCCATTCTCGCCGAGGCGGGACGTTTTGCCACAGAGGAAATTGCGCCCCTCGCCGACATCGGCGACCGCCAGGGCGCCCGTCTCATCGATGGTGAGGTCAAGACCCCGGATGGCTGGCGCGATCTCTACCGCAACTGGATTGCCGGCGGCTGGAACGGCCTGACGGCGCCGGAAGCCTTCGGTGGCCAGGCTCTGCCGCATATGTTGAATGTCGCTGCACTCGAAATGTGGAATTCCGGCTCCACGGCTTTCGCGCTCGCCCCGACGTTGACGATGGGCGCCATCGAGGCGGTCAGCGCCCATGGCAGCGCGGCGCTCAAGCAGAAATATCTGGAGAAGCTGGTCTCCGGCGAATGGACCGGCACCATGAACCTGACGGAACCGCATGCCGGCTCCGATCTCGGCGTGCTGAAGGCCCGCGCCGAGCGCCGCGACGACGGCAGCTACCGTATATCAGGCCAGAAGATCTTCATCACCTGGGGCGAGCATGATGCGGCCGACAACATCATCCATCTCGTGCTTGCCCGCCTGCCGGATGCGCCTGCCGGCACCCGCGGCATCTCGCTCTTCCTCGTGCCGAAATTCCTGGTGAACGACGACGGTTCGCTCGGCGCTCGCAACGATCTCTTCTGCCATTCGTTGGAGCATAAGCTCGGCATCCACGGTTCGCCGACCTGCACGATGATCTATGGCGACGGAAAATTCGGCGCGGAAAAAGGCGCAGTCGGCTTCCTGGTCGGCGAGGAGAACAAGGGACTGGCCTGCATGTTCACCATGATGAACAATGCCCGCCTCGCCGTCGGCATGCAGGGCGTGGCGATCTCGGAGGCCGCCACCCAGAAGGCTGTCGCCTATGCCAGGGAACGCACGCAGGGCAGGGCGCCCGGCTGGACCGGCGCCGGCATGAGCCCGATCGTCGAACACCCCGATGTCGCCCGCATGCTGCTGACCATGAAGGCGTTGACCCAGGGTGCGCGCGCCATTTCCTATGCCTGCGCCCACGCGATCGACATGTCCCACCGGGAAGGCGACGGCCATCGGCACTGGCAGGAGCGCGCCGCCCTGCTGACACCGATCGCCAAGTCCTTCTCGACCGATGCCGGCGTCGACGTCGCCTCGCTTGGCATTCAGGTGCATGGCGGCATGGGTTTCATCGAGGAGACGGGTGCGGCGCGTTATCTCCGTGATGCCCGCATCGCGCCGATCTACGAGGGCACCAACGGCATCCAGGCGATCGACCTCGTCACCCGCAAGCTGCCACTGTCGGGCGGCGATCAGGTGAAAGGCTTCATTGCCGAACTCCGCGAGATTGCCGGCGCTGTCCGCCGCTCCAATCTCGATGGTTTCGGGCAAACCGCAGACAGGCTCGATGCTGGTATCGCCGACCTCGAACAGGCGACCGCCTGGCTGCTGAAGACGCTCGCCGATGATAAGGCAGCCGAGGCGCTCTCCGGCGCCACGCCTTACCAGCGCCTGTTCGGCCTCGTGCTCACCGGCTGTTATCTCGCCAAGGGCGGACTGGCCGAGAGCGGCGATGGCAGAGGTGAAGGCCGCATCGCACTTTGCCGCTTCGCCGCCGAAAACCTGCTTGCAGAAACCACAGCCCTTCGCGACCGGGTCGTCAACGGCGCACCAAGCCTCGCCGCCGCCCGCATCCTGCTTGCCTGAGGAGATCCCATGACCGACCACATCGTCGTCGAGCAGCCTTCCGCCTATCCCGCTGTGCAGCTCATTCGCTTCAACCGGCCGGACAAGAAGAACGCCATCACCCGCGCCATGTACCGCCGGATGGCCGATGCGCTGAATGCGGCGAACGCCAATCCCGATATCCGCGCCACCGCCTTTCTCGGCACCGAAGGCTGCTTCTCGGCCGGTAACGACCTGAACGATTTTCTCGCCGCCGCGATGGGCGACGGCATGGTGACGGAGATCATCGATTTCCTCTATGCGCTGGTGAATGCCGAAAAACCCGTTGTCGCAGGCGTCGACGGTCTTGCAATCGGCATCGGCACGACGGTCCACCTCCATTGCGACCTGACGATAGCATCCAGCCGCAGCCAGTTCCGCACGCCCTTCGTCGACCTGGCGCTGGTGCCGGAGGCTGCCTCCAGCCTCGTCGCGCCGCGCCTGATGGGCCATCAGCGCGCCTTCGCCATGCTTGCGGCGGGCGAGGCATTCTCGGCCGCGGAGGCGAAGGACGCCGGCCTTATCTGGAAAGTCGTCGAACCCGGCGAGGTCGATGCCCTGACACTTGCCACCGCCGCCCGGCTTGCCGCCAAGCCGCCGGAGGCACTGCGCATCGCCCGCGACCTCATTCGTGGGGACCGGGGTGAGATTATCGCCCGCATCGATGAGGAGGCTCGCCATTTCTCCGCGCGCCTCAGAAGTGCCGAGGCCCGAGCCGCTTTCGAAGCCTTCATGCGTCGTTGAGCTCGGCCCGACGAAGGAGAGCCTATTTCTCCAGCGTTGCCACCACCTCGACATGCGAAGTCCAGAGAAACTGGTCGATCGGTGTCACCCCGGTGATCCGGTAGCCGCCCTCGACCAGGATCGCAAGGTCGCGCGCCAGCGTCAGCGGGTTGCAGCTGACGGCCGCGATCTTCTTCACCGCCGAGCGGGCAAGCTCCTTGCACTGAAACTCTGCCCCGGCGCGCGGCGGGTCGAAGACGACGGCATCATAAGGCTTGAACTCCTGCGTCATCAAAGGGCGGCGAAAAAGATCGCGCTTTTCGATGGTGACAGGTTTCAGCCCCTGCGTATTGCGGGCGGCGTGGTCGAGCGCGGCAAGCGCCTTGCCTTCGGTCTCGACGGCGTGGACGCGGCTGATCCGGGCCAGCCTGAGCGAAAACGTGCCGGCGCCGGCAAAGAGATCGGCGATCCGCTTCGACTTGCCGGCATGGGCAAGCACCAGCTCCGCCATTGCTTCCTCCGCCGGTTTCGTCGCCTGGGTGAAGCCGCCCGGCGGTGGTGAAATCTGGATTCCGCCGAAATCGAGCATCGGTTTCGACGGCTCGACGAGGATTTCGCCGTTCAGCGAAACACGGGCGATGCCGCGCAGGCCGAGTGCCGTTTCGATCGCCTTACGCCGCTGCGCATCGGACAATTTCTTCACCTCATCGACCGCTATATCGAGCCCGGAGAGCGTTTCGAGCACCGAAACACGGAAGGGTTCGGCATTGGTCGCGAGCGAGGCCGCAATCGCCCTGATCGCCGGCAGCCGGGCAATGATCCCTGCCGACGAGATCGGACATTCCTCGATGGCGACGATATGATGGCTTTCGGCCTGGCTGAAGCCGATCAGCATGTCCTTCTCGGTCTTGCGCGCCGCAAAGACGACACGGCGACGCTCGCCCGGCCGGGCCGGAACGATTTCGCCGACCTCCGGCGTCAGTCCCTTGGATCTCAGCGCGTCGATGACCAGCTGGCGCTTGAAGGCGCGGTAGGGCGCATCCGCCATATGCTGCAGCGTGCAGCCGCCGCAGGTGCCGTTAAGGCCGTCAGGCCCGAAATGCCGACAGGCCGGCTCCTGCCGATCGGGCGAGGGCGTCGTGATCGACATGATCGTGCCCTGGCCCTTGACGCGGGCGATCGCCACCTTTTCCCCCGGCAGGGAAAAGGGCACATAAACAGGGCCGCTGGCGCTGCTGGTGATGCCGTCGCCCTGGGCGCCGAGCCTCTCGATCGTCACGGTTTCGGTGCTCATGGCTTCACTCCTGCCAGGAGGAACTCCTGATTGCCGTCGCCGCCGGAAATCGGGGAGGGGATGAGGCCGAGGCTTTTCCAGCCCATGTCCTCGACGAACCAGCGCTCCAGCTCGGAAGCGACGGCGGGAGCGGAAGAAGGGTCCTTCAGCAGCCCGCCCTTGCCGATCGCCTCGCGTCCCGCCTCGAATTGCGGCTTGACCAGCAGCACGGCGACGGCACCTGGCTCGGCCATCTCGAGGGCTGGCGCAAGCGCAAGCTTCAGCGAGATGAAGGAGACGTCGGACACGATGAAGGTGGCGGGATGGCCGATATCCTCAGCCGTCAGGTTGCGGGCGTTGAGGCCTTCCATGCTGGTCACGCGTGCATCGCCTGATATGCGTGGATGCATCTGCCCGTGGCCGACATCGATCGCGGTGACGTGTGCTGCACCCCGTTGCAGCAGCACCTCGGTGAAGCCGCCTGTGGAAGCGCCGATGTCGAGACAGTGGTGGCCGGCGGGATCGAGCCGGAAGTGGTCGAGAGCGGCGGTCAGCTTGAGTGCGGCGCGCGAGACGTAATCCTGCGCCGGGTCGTCGATCTCGATGACGGCGTCTTCGCCGAAGAGGGCGCCGGCCTTGGTCACCACCTGGCCGCCGATCTTCACGGTGCCGCGTTGTACGGCGTCGCGGGCCCGCGAGCGGCTGGCGAAGAGGCCGAGGGTGACGAGAAGCTGGTCGAGGCGTTGGCTGTTTTGATCGGACATGGGCTGTGCATGACCGGCAAAGCCGCAGCTTGCAAGCATTTTGTTCCGGAGACGGTCATTGACCCTCGAAAGCTTTCGGCGATAATCCTGCGGCGGCAGCAGCGGGGCAGGCCGCAGGCACGGGGGTCTTATCATGAAGCTCTTTGCTCTTCTTGCCGTGGCGGCAGCAATTGCATCGCCCGTTCTGGCGAACGACACGCTGGCGGAGGTCAAGACCGGCGGGTTGATCTTTGCCCAATCCGACGATGTCAGCATGGCGCAAGAGGATCTTTTCATCTCCTCTTCCGAAGTGCGTGTCGCCTATGTCTTCGAGAACACCTCTGACAAGGACGTCGAAAGCCTGGTCGCCTTCCCGATGCCTGACATGACTGGCCAGGTGGACGGCGATTCCGCCATCTCCGATTACGACAATGACAATTTCCTGCATTTCTCGACCGTGCAGGACGGCAAGCCGATCACCGCCAACCTGCAGCAGCGCGTCATCTCGCTCGGCATCGACGTGACCGATGAATTCGCAAAGCGCGGCATTCCCCTGCTGCCCTTCAGCCAAAAGACCCGCGACGCGCTCGCCAAGCTCCCCGAAAACGTCAGGAAGGACTGGATCGCCCGAGGTCTCATTTATCCGATGGCCGAAGGCGATGCCGATGGCGCAGCCAAAGTCGATCTTGTGCCGCTCTGGACGCTGCGCTCGACCTATTGGTGGCGCACCGTCTTCCCGGCCGGGAAGAAGGTCAGCGTAGAGCACCGCTACAAGCCGGCCGTTGGCGGCACCGTTGCCATCAGTTTTCTCGAAGGCAGCGAGCCAAAGGGCGAGCGCTTCGAGGAATATTCCCGCAAATACTGCCTGGACGGGGTTTTCATCAGGGCCGCCCAGCAGCATGCCAGGGAGGCCGAGACGGGTGCTGCCAACTATACCGAAAGCTGGATCTCCTATGTGCTCTCGACCGGCTCCAACTGGGCGGGCTCGATCAGGCATTTCCAGCTGACGATCGACAAGGGCAAGCCCGGCAACCTCATCAGCTTCTGCGGCAGCAATGTCCAGAAGATCGGCCCGACGACCTTCCGGATGACCGCCGAGGATTTCAATCCCGAGAAGGATTTCGATATCCTGATCCTCAATCCACCGGAAGCCGAGCCGAAGGTGCCCGACGCGCAATAGTTCCGGGTTTTGCTGCTGCGGCGCACAAATTTAAACAAATCTAAAGGACGCCCGCATAGGTTTGGATCGATTGCAGCGGTTCGTCCGAACTGCTTCGCGCCATGAAGGCGCAAGCGTCTCGACGCCGATCATGTTCCCAATTCAAAAGCCTTCCGCGGTTGCGCCTTGCGCGCGACCCGCTTCTCGCCGCGTCGACTGTCGTCAGGAGAAATCACCGATGTCCGCCAAAAACATATCCTTGAACGGGAAACTTGCGGCTACGTTCGCAGCCCTCATCCTTATCGTCGTGTCCGTTTCCGCTTTCGT